>Ga0129333_10004457_pt1 | contig 13107 bp, 13 predicted proteins | sample CPB6_08_DNA_FD_94474 | JGI IMG/M metagenome (GOLD analysis project Ga0129333, IMG submission 94474) | Freshwater to marine salinity gradient microbial communities from Chesapeake Bay, USA - CPBay_Sum_0.6_0.8_DNA | ecosystem: Environmental > Aquatic > Marine > Coastal | place: USA: Chesapeake... | reverse complement strand
GAATAATAATTAATAACCGCAAAGAATTTTCAGAAAAATATTTGTACTTATAAAACAGTTGACAAAATAAGATTAATAAATAAATTGTTGATAAATCCCAAAAATTTACAAAATTTAAAATTTAAAAAATTATGCAAAATATTGCTTGCATTGATAAAAAGCCGGAAAAAATTATAAAAAAGACTCAAAAGCAAATTTGCATTGAAAATATTGATGAAATTATAAAATTAATCTCTGAAAATAAATCTTACAAAGAAATTGCTGAAAAATTTAGTGTAGATCAGAGTGATTTGTGCGAAGTTGTCAATAATGAGCAATATCGCGCACGTAAAGATATCGCATTAGAGATTGCAAGCGATATTCAAGTTGAAAAAGCAAGAGAACATTTAGAATCAATTAACTCTCATGACACAAACGCGAGTGTCCGCAAAAAATCTGAATTATCACAATTTGAATTATATTTAGCGAAAGTCAAAAATCGCAAAAAGTATGATCTAAACTATCGCGAGGAAAAACAAGAAACTAATAATAATATTGTTGTAATACCCGCAACTCAAGCTTTAGAGTTGCTAAACAAAAGTAAAGACACAAACAAGCTTGACTAATCAAATTGAAATACCCCACAATTTTAGTTTTAGAGACTATCAAAAATCGCTTTGGCAAGCATCGTTTGAAAAAAGAAGGTTAATTTATATTTGGCATCGTAGAGCCGGCAAAGATTTATTTGCACTTAATCGCTTGCTTTATGCAATGGTATTTGAACAAGTTGGAACTTACTGGCATATATTCCCGACATACGCCCAAGGCAAAAAATCAATTTGGCAAGAGACTGATTTAAGCGGACGCAAATATATTGACTACATACCAAGCCAATTAATTAAACAAAAAAACGAAAGCGAGCTAAAAATCACTTTAAAAAACGGCTCAATTTATCAAATTGTAGGTTCTGATAATCCGGATAATCTGCGGGGTGCGGGGATTAAGGGTTGCTGTTTCTCAGAATATGCTGAACAGGATCCAAGAGCTTGGGAAACAATCGAGCCAATGCTTAGAGCTACTGGGGGTTTTGCTTTGTTTAATTTTACACCAAAGGGACAAAATCATTCTTACGAATTATTCAACATGGCCCAAAAGCTTCAAGACACTTGGCACACTGAAATCAAAACAGTTGAGGACACGAAAGCAATTGATTTAAAAGAATTGGAGCAAGTAAAAAATGAGTTAATATTGCGGAATAAAGCACTAGATTTTTTTAATCAAGAATATTATTGTAGTTTTACGAATCCGATCGAAGGGGCTTACTACTCTGATTTAATTCAAGACCTAGAAAAAAAAGGAAGGATTGGCAAATTTGAATATGAACGCAATTTGCCTGTTTATACTTTCTGGGATCTGGGAGTAGGAGACTCAACAGCAATTTGGTTTGCTCAATTTATTGGCAATGAAGTAAGAATCATTGACTATTTCGAAGATAACGGCAAGGGCTTAAACTATTATATTAAAGAGTTAAAGAACAAAGTTTATGTTTATGAGAGGCATTATGCCCCACATGATATACAAGTTAGAGAGTTTAGCAATGGCAAGTCAAGAATTGATACGGCTTTAGAATTAGGCTTAAGGTTCAACATAGCACCGAGACTATCGATTGATGATGGCATTGACGCAGTTAGAGCTATTTTAACTAAATGTTATTTTAACGAAGAAACCACAGGAGCAGGATTAAATGTTCTTAGAAATTATAAAAAAGAGTTTGACTTTAAAAACAATACATTTAAATTACAGCCGAAAAAGGATTGGGCATCTCACGGATCTGACGCATTTAGATATCTAGCAGTGTCTTATCGCAATGACTTTGGGAGAACTCAACAATTGCCTGATCGTGCAATTGATTATCATTTTAAATTTTAATAAATATGGGATTTGGAAAAAAATTAAAATCAGCTGTTGGCAGGGTTTACAGTCAATTGCCAAAACCACTACAAGAAACTGGACAAGTTTATGCAGATGTGTTAACACTGGGAACAGCAGGGCAAGCACTAGAAAGCTCGGTTGATGTCGCAAGCAGAGAAAAACAAGCAGAAAAAGCAATGAAAGATAAAGCTGCACAAGCTATGGCTCTGGAAGGGCAACTCGCACAAGCTCAGCAACAAGCTATATTATCACAAGAAGATCTAAAAAGAATAGAAGAAGAAAAAAAGAGACAAACAACTTTTGCAGGCTCATCTTTGCAAAATATTATTGAACGCAGAAAATTAGGGGTTTAATGTCTGAGCAAATTATTAAAGAGTTAGAAAAAATTGATTCGGCTTTTAAAGCAGTTAAGACTAACTACGAGTCAAACTGGCAAGACACAGCTAAATATTTTCGACCAACCAAAACCGACATCTCCCAAAAAAAAACAGATGGTGATCAACAAGACGTATTTACACTGTTCGATAGTGTTTCTTATGTTGCACTAAATAACTTTGCTAATATTTTAAACGGAACATTGACAAATAAAGCAACGCCTTGGTTTGATTTAAAAGTTGAAGATGAGGAAATTGCCGAAGATGACGAAGTTTTAAAGTATTTAGCGGACACAACCAAAAAAATTTGGAATGAACTTTATAATTCTAAATCTAATTTTGAAAACTCCCATCAAGAAAATTTAAAAGATTTTGGTTGTTTTGGAAATTGTGCAATGAAAATTGAAGAAGGTAAATCATCAATTGTGAATTTTAGCTCACTACATATTAGAACCTACAATATTGGACAAAACGAAGAAGGTAAAGTTGATACTGTTGTTATTACTCAAGAAATGACAGCCCAACAAATTATTACTAAATTTCAGGAACTTGGGCAAATTAGTGAGAATATTAAAAAGGCTGGTGAGAATGAACCAAATAAAAAGTTTGAAATAAAGCTTTATGTAATGCCAAGAAAAGATAGAGACCCAACTAAAATTGATTCTGGCAATATGCCCTATGTTGGTTATTGGGTAGATGTTGAGGCTAAAAAATTAATACAAGAAATAGGTTTTAATTCATTTCCAATTGCTGTGGCAAGGGGTGAAAAATCATCGGGTGAAATTTGGGGGACTGGTTTAGCTTTATTAGCTTTACCAGACGCAAGAAGTTTAAATAGAATGTGGAAGGATTATTTCGAAGCTACCGAAAAATCATTAAGACCGCCTTTAGTTGTTAACGCACAATTTGAAAAACAATTAAATTTATCGCCATTATTTTTGAATTATACAAAATCACCAGTAGCTTATGGGCGAGCAGTTGAGCCAATTGTAGATACTAAAGGATTGCAACCAACGGTTGAGTTAATTAACGGCAAGCAAGATAGCATTAGAAAAATATTCTTTTTGGATAAATTAGTTGTGCTCGATGATCCAAGGGCAACAGCTACTCAAATATTAGAATTAAGAGCTGAAAGCTATCGAATTATGGGAAGCATTGCTACAAGTTTACAAGAATATTTAGAAGATATTTTATCAAGAGTCTTTGATATAATGTTTAAAAAATCTTATGCTGAGGACGGCAATTTTACATTACTTCCAAATGCTATTTTAAATGAATTACCTAATAAATTAACTGGTCAAATTGATGAAGCTACAGGGCAAAAAATATTTCCTAGAATTAAAGCTGAATTTATCAACCCAATAACTCAAGCCCAAAGATCAAATAAAAATAATTCAATTGATGCTTTTGCAATGTCTGTTATGAATTTAGCACAAATTAATCCATCTATTTTAGATACGATTAATTTTGATAAAATGGTAAATGTTAAAGCAGAAATCTTGCAAATTGATCCTGCTTTAATTAGAAACGATACCGAAGTTGAACAAATTAGAAATGAAAGGCAACAGCAACAAGCACAGCAACAGCAATTAGCAAATGCTAATGCTGAGGCACAGGCACTAAAAACAGCAAATGAGGCGGGATTATGAATGAAGACCAAATTAAATTATTAGAACTTAAAGCTAAAGATTTAGAAAATGCTTATAATCAAACCTTTGGCACGCTCGAAGGTAAGAAAGTTTTAAATGATTTACAAAGAAATTTATTGATAAATGGCGATGTATTGGCTAAAGAGTATACTCAAGACGATATATTAGCTTCTCATTTACAAGTTGGTTTAAAAATAGCTTATAAATATATTGAAAACATTTTATCAATAAAGATTATTAACAATCAAAATTAATTATGACTACTGACTCTATTTTAAATGCCTCAACCCCTGCACCTGCGACACAAAACGCTGAAACTAATCAACCAGTTATTACAACTACTCAACCAACTAACTCTTTTGATTATAATTCTTTTTTTCCTGAAGATGTTAGAAAAGACCCTGACTTTGAAAGATATGCCAAAAACTTTCCAAAAACTCAAGAGGAGTTAGCAAAAGATTATTTTCATAAAAATAAACACTTTGGTAAAGCCAAAGAAGTCATTAGGGCGGAACTCGAAGCTGAATTAAATAAACCTGTTGACTATAAGCCCGAAGATTACAATTATATTTTACCAGAAGGATACGAAATTGAAAATGAAATCCTTGATGTTGCTAAAACTAAGGCTCGTGAATTAGGTATAAAACCTGAGTTGGCTCAAAAATTTATGCAAGAAATTTTTAATGCCGACGCAAATTTAGAAAAAACTTTAGGTCAAAAACAATACGAACAAGAAAAAAATGCTATTGAAGCTTTAAAAAAAGATTGGGGTTATGAATTTCAAAATAAATTAACCTTAGCAAATCAAACGCTTGCAAGATTTACAACGCCTGATGAGCAAAATTTACTAGAGCAATTACCAAAAGATAGTCAAATTATAATTGCTAAAATTATGCAAAATGTTGGTAGCAGAATTAGTGAAGGAAATATAGGGACTACAAATCAATTAATTTCAAAAATGAGTGAGTCTGATTTCCAAGCTAAAAGAAAAGAAATTTGGGCATCAAATAAACCTGATAGTTTAAAATATGCCGAAGAAAAATTATTATTTGATCAATTTTATAATTAAATTATATGCCATTAAACAAAAAAGGAAAAAAAATTAAAAAAGCAATGCAAAAAGAATATGGTAAAAAAGAAGGTGAAAAAATCTTTTATGCCAGCGAAAATAAAGGAACAATAAAAGATGTTAAAAAAAATAGTTGACATTTAAATTGATTTTATTTATTTTGTTTTACGACATTGTCCATAAAAGAGTAAAAGGGAGCTTTAATTAGTCTTTGAAATTAGGGGTAGCAATTAGGAGGGAGTAATCCCCGATTTTTATTATTTTTAATTTTAAATTTATAATTATATGGCATCTACTACTAATGTGTTGCATACAAAACAATTTAGCACGCAATTACTTGAGGCGGTTCAAGTTAAACAATCCGCTTTAGAACAAGCCTGTGCAAGAAAAGAAATTTTTAAAGGCGAATCACTTTTTATCAATAAAATTGGAACTTTAGAATTAAAAAAGGTCGATACTTTAAATTCTAAAACTGAACTTACTGATATTGCTAATACTAGACGCAAAATTTCATTTTCAACTTTTAAAGATACTGTGGCAATTGACAGATACGATGAAAACCGCAGTGAAATCGTAGGTCTTGATACTGGTTATTTAAACGCTCTTAAATATGCCGTTGAAAGAAAAAAAGAAGAAATTATTGCTGAAGCTGCAACTTCTGCGGTTTATGAAGGCAAAGAAGGAACAACTTCTGTTGCTTTTCCTGACGCAACCAATACTTTATATCAAGACGCAACTGCTGCAACTAACGGAACTTCAAACGAAAGTGGAACTAAAACTGGTTTAACTGCTGATAAATTGCTTCGCGGTTTATATTTGCTTAGAAAAAATATGAAAACTGGCAATATTAACGAAAAAATTTATTGTGCAATTTCTCCTGAAGAAGAATTAGCCCTTTTGCAAGATAGTAAAATTATTAATCGTGATTTTACTGCTGGAGCTGTTCTTGATAAAGGAATTATTGGCACTTGGGGTGGTATTAATTTTATTAGAACTGTTCTTTTAAAATCTCCTGCCGCAAATGTTCGTGAAGTTCTTTTATTTACTGATCAAGCAATTGCTTTAGGTATGCCAGGTGAAGTTATCACTAAATTTGGCGAAAACCCAGAAAGAAACTTTTTAATGCAAATGCACATTGAATTAAGTTTTGGTGCGGCTCGAATTGAAGATGAGAAAATCATCAAACTTCGTGTTAAATGCGACTAATTATTAACCTTTAATTATATTATTATTTTATGGCAGTTATAGACTCAAACGAAAGTGTAAATTTAGCAAATATTGCACTTAATCCGCCTGTATTACCACAGGCAAAAACTAACGGAGCTGCTGTTCAAGCGACAACTTCAATTGTAGCTATTGGAACAACTGATTCCGCAACCTCTAAATGGAGAATTGCAAGATTACCTTCAAATGCTCTTTTACATCAATTGACAGTATCAACAACCGCTCAAACTGGTAGCACTGATTTTGATATTGGCGTTGCTTACAATCCTGATAAACTTAGTGGTGCGACAATTTCGGTAAATTGTTTAGCTGATGCTCTAACGCTTGCTACTGCAAGTCGTGCATTAGACGGTTTGAAAGATGTTAGTATTGCTAACTCTGCAAAAGAATTGTGGGAATTAGCTGGCTTAACTTCTGATCCTCAATGCGATTTAGATTTAATCTTTACTGCAAATACTATCGGCACCGCTGGTGGAACTTGCGGATTCAAAATTGAATATAAATTATAATGCCTTCTAAAACCGACCTTTGCAATTTAGCATTATTAAAATTAGGTAAACCTCGTGTTCAAGATATTGACACAGATAATAGCCAACAAGCTACTGACCTAAAATTAGTTTATGATTTTGCATTAGTCGATATTTTAAAAGAGTCAAATTGGAGTTTTGCGGTGTTTCGCCAAGCCTTAAACAAGGTAAATGAAACACCGTTATATGAATGGACATATAAATTTCAATTGCCCGTCGTGCCTGAATATATAAGGCTTATTGGAATAGAAAACGATGTCGATTATACAATTGAAGAAAAATGTATCCTTACCAATACAGATAATATTAAAATTACCTATATTGGTAAAGTTATAGATCCAAACCAATATAGCGTAGCTTTTCAAGAGGCTTTTGTTTTATTGTTAGCTAGTAAAATATGTTATAATTTAACAAATTCTAGTAGTAGAGAAAAAGATTTAATTGCACAATATCAAAATGCTTTAGGATTAGCTATTAATCAAGGTAAAGCTGTTAACGCAGAAAATGCAATTACAAGTAATACTTGGGCTGACATTAGAACAACAGGAGGTTAATGCCAACAGTTGATGAAATACAAACAAGATTTAATGCTGGTGAACTATCCCCAAATATAGATGGCTTAACTGATTTTGAGCCTTTTTTTTATGGTGGGTCGGTTGTTGAAAATTTTGATGTTCACCCTCAAGGCTGGTTATTTCGAAGAAAAGGCACTAAATTTGTTTATGAAGTAAAAGATAGTACCAAAAAAACAAGATTAATAAGATTTAAATATAATATTGATCAAGTTTTAATTATTGAACTTGGTGCTGGATATTTTAGGTTTTTTTATCAACAATCCCTTGTTGCAAATGCAGGAGTGCCTTACGAAGTTGCCAATTCTTTTGTCGAAGCTGATTTAGATTATATTCGATATACACAAAAAGATGATATTGTTTATATTATTCACCCATTAAAAGGATTTTTTAAATTAACTCGATTAGCTAATAATAGCTGGACTTTTGCTAGCGTAGATTTGCAAAAAGGACCATTTCAAAAAGAAAATACATTACAAACTAGAACTGTTAGTATTAATAACCATGGACCAGTTGGCACAACTGGAACAATGACGGCAAGTGGACACACTCCATTTACCGCAAATCATGTAGGAAGTTTATGGCTAATTAGAGATGGGACTGATTACGCTTATTTAAAAATAACCGCCTTTACAAACTCAACAACTGTTAGTTATATTTCTCAAAGTGTTATTACAACTTCTTTTGCAGCAAAAGCTTTATCAACTTGGCGTGAAGGAGAATTTGGTTTAAATAGAAGTTATCCAAGAGCTATAGCGTTTCACGAACAAAGATTAGTTTTGGCTGGATCGATTAATGAGCCGCAGAAAATTTGGTTTAGCAAAAGTGGTGATTATGAAAATTTTGACGAAGATTACGCATCTTTAACGGCTGACGATGGATTTAATAGAACAATTGCTAGTTCAACTAATGATAGTATTTTGTGGTTATTAAGTGATGATGTTTTGTTAATTGGTTGTACCGATTCTGTTTGGTATGCCAAACCGTCAAATAATTCTAGTGGCTTATCTAATACTGATATTGCTTTGCGTAGACAAATAGCTTTCGGAAGTGAATGGATTGACCCAGTTTATACTGATAATGCTCCTTTGTATGTTCAAAGAGGCAAACAAAAAGTAAGGGCAATAAATTATGGTGCAAGCGAAGCTAAATATCAAGTTAGAGATGTAACGATTAGAAGCGACCATATAACGGGAAGCGGATTGAAACGCTTTGAGTATCAACAAAACCCTGTATCAACTGTTTGGGCTTTAAGAGAAGATGGACAAATAGCAAAATTTGTTTACGAATCTGATCAAGATGTTAATTGTTGGACAAGATTTAAAACAAATGGTTTAGTTGAAGATTTTGCTATAATTCCATCAACTAAAGAATATGATGAAATTTATTTTATAGTTAACCGCTCTATTAATGGTGTTAACAAAAGGTTTATCGAAGTATTAGAGCCAAATTTTGATTTAACATTTTTAAATTATAATTTTCTAGATAGTAGCTTAAGTTACGATGGAAGGCAAAATACAACTTTAACATTAACCACAACAACTGCAACAGCTGGGAGTTCTGTATTTTCTGCTAATAGTGTAGGAAAACAAATTAATAATATTAATGGCGATGGAAGAGCAAAAATAACCGCATACACAAATGCGACAACGGTATCTATTGAAATTATTAGAGATTTTACTAGTAATAATTTAACCGCCAATAACTGGGCAATTGCAACAAATGAAGTTAGTGGCTTAACGCATTTAATAGGGGCAACCGTTGAAGTGTGTGGCGATCAAGCGGTAGATTTACCAGTTAAAGTTGTTGATAATACAGGAAAAATTACTTTAAGCTCTTATTATTCAATTATAACTGTTGGCTTAAAATATTCTTCGATATTTACATCAATGCCAGCAGAAAGTAAAAAATTATTGCAAGCAATTGGCTCACAACAAAATAAATACTTGCGAATTACAGAATTAGCAATAAAGTTTTTTAACTCTAGGGGTGGTCAAGTTAGTATTGATAACAATAATCAAATAATTGTCGCTAGAAATGCTAATGATAAATGGAATCAAGCCCCAGCATCAAATTCGGGTATTAAAAAAGTATTAGTCGCAAGTGATTGGGGCTATGATAAAAAATTTACTATATCGCAAGATGAACCACTTGCAATGAATATTAAAAATATAACTTATGAGGTAAGTTTGTAATATGGCACTACCTTTAGCACTTTTTGCAACTGGAGCAGCCTTAAAATTAGGTGGGTCTGTTTATTCAGCAATGCAAACAAGAAAAGATTTAAAAAAACAAGCCATGGCTCTTGACGATCAAGCAAGATTAATAGAGGAACAGGGGCAATTTGAAGCGGCACAATCGAATAGACAATTTGAAAATTTGTTAGGAGATCAAAAATTAGCAATAGCAACTAGTGGGGCGGAATTTGAAGGTTCTGTTTTAAATATTTTGGATCAAACTTTAAGAGATAAAGAAATAACCCAAAAAAATATTTTGGATAACGCTAAAAGACAAGCTAATTTCTTAAGAGATCAATCAAGACAAATAAACAAAAAAAGAAAAAATTTACTTGGAATGTCTATACTCTCAACTGTTGGCGAAATTGGTCAAAGTTATTCTAGTCTAGATAACGCTGGTAAAGGAACACAACCGCCACCAATAGCACAACCCTTAAAATAAATTAATTTATGGTAAAGATCCCTGATTCATACGGTATTATAGCAAAACCATCAACACAAACTGAAATAGCCCCACCCGATAATATTGAGCAGGTTAAAGGTCAAATTGCTGGGCAATTAGGACAAAATTTAATGAATGTAGCAACACAATTGCAATTTAAAGCCCTTAAAGAACAAGAAAATTTTAATGCCGCACAAGTTATAGATTTTAAAACCAATTTAGCACGATTTGAAAATGAAAAAAGAATTGCTTTAAATGAGATGCCTGCAACTGATGGCAAAATGATTGCAAAAACAAAAGATCAATTTTTAAAAGATCGCAAAACTTATGTAGACAATTATTTAAACAACTTTAAGGACGATAAAAATTTAACCAATTTATTAACTCGCCAAGCAAATTCCGAGGCGGTTGATTTTGAGTTTGATGTTGATAGAGTTATTACTTCTAAAAAAAGAGAATATGGGCAAAATGCAATTTATAAATCAATTTATGATATAAATAATAGGTTAGAAAGTGGTGGAGATTTTAATAAATTAGCGAGTGAATTGAAATTTACCTTGAACACTGGATTTCAGGCGGGTTTGATTGATCAGCAAGATATAATTAGAGAAACTGAAAAACAAAAGGCTATTGTTGAAGAATTAAATAAAAAATACGAAAAAACCCGAGCAGCAAATTTAATAGCTAACGGGCAAGTATTTATAAATCCAAATGATAGTGAAGATAAAAAATTAGGTGATTTAGCATATCAAACAACTATACAAAACGCTGAAAAACAAGGGATAGATCCAACATTATCAACAGCAAATTTTATCCAAAAAACTGGTTATGTTCCTTCGCAAGTTAAAAGTATTTGGTCTTCTTATTTAAATATTGGATCGCCTCAACAAAAATTAGAAACAGCAATAAATATTACCGATGTTATTAAATCAAATCCTAATTTGCAAAATCAATTTAATGATGATGATGTTAGGTTTTCAATGGCTATATCAAGTCGTGCTAACGCAGGATTGCCAGCAACCCAAGTTATAGATTATGCTAACAAAGAAGTTAGTAAATATCAATCACTTGATCGACAAGCAAAATTACAAATAGTATCTAATAAAAATTTTACTAAAAAATTAGATAATGAATATAAAGATTTATTAGATGAATATGACCCATTTTTTAAATCTGCACCAGTTGTTAATGAGTCAATAAAAACAACCTTTAATAACTTAGTAAAAGATCAATTATTAAATACAAACGCAACCGAAGAAAGTGCTATTGAATTTGCAAAAATGCAAATAAAAAATGAATTTTCAACCACAAATGTCGGGAAAAGACAAGTTATGCGATATGCTCCAGAAGTTTTTTATAGAAATTATAATAATGGCGATACTTCTTGGATTAACAAACAATTTAAAAGTAAGATTGTCGAAAACACTAAAATTGAATCGGTTAAAGATATACCTGATACTTATTCATTAGTGCCTGTTATTCAAACTCTAAAAACTGCAAAACCTAGTTATTATATTGTTGAACAAAAAAATAAATATGGTTTAGAAGGTTTTTTACTTGATCAAAATAATCAAAAAGTAATATTTACGCCTGAAGTAGAGCAAGCGGAATTTTATAAACAAAATGCTAAAAATTATGAACAAAAAAATAAACAAAAGTTGGATAAAAAAGAAATTATAAATAAATTTAGATAATGAAAGATAACAATATTAACAATAACACATTAGATTTAACACAAGGAAGAGTGCAAGCTGAACTTGCTGGGGGTTTTTATGGAACTCCAGAAGATGCAAGCCAAGCTAGCCCCTTTTTAGCACCATTTGCAAGACCGCAAGAACAAATCTATAGCGATTCACAAATAGCCCGAGCTGCTTTTGAAAGGGAAAATGAAGTTGTTTCTAGTATTGCTAAATTAAAATCTAATTTTCAATTTACAGATGAAATTGATCCTGATTTTGATATAGCTGATTATTTGATGGACGAAATCGATCAAACCCCCATAGCTCCATACTGGGAAAATTTTAAAGATATAAAAAATAGAAATAACGCCGAGCTTTTAAAAAAAGATTTAGAAAGACAATTAAACAATGAAGAAATTTTAGCTAGTAGCGGTTGGAAAGGAATTGCTTATGGAGTTGGGGCGGGTTTGTTAAGCCCTATTAATTTAATCCCATTTGGAACAGCTTACAAAGCTTACAAAGCTGGCAAAATTGCTAAAAGTGCAGTTATCACGGCAACAGCGGGCGGGACTTCGGTAGCTTTAAGCGAAAGTGCTTTGCAAGCAACTCAAGAAACTAGAACCACTGAAGAAAGTTTAATTAATATAGCTGGCGGAACTATCCTTGGCGGTGTTTTAGGCAGTGCTAGTGCCTTGCTAAGTAAAAGAAAATTTAATTCTTTGGTTAAAAAAGTTGAAAAAGATATACAAACAGAAACAGCTGATGTCCAAATAAATCCAATAACTCAAAATTTAGAAATTAAAAAAGGGACGCAATTAGAACAAAATAAAATTGAATTAGACCAAGTAAAAAAATATTATGATGAAATTTATTTAGCAGAGGCAAAAAAACAAAATATTGACCCTTTACCTTTTAGAGATTTTGCCAAACAAAATCAATCATTAATATCAACTATAACTCAAGATATTGCTGGAATTGTAAAAGCTGAAAAATTAACAAAAAAAATAAATGTTATAAACAATCTTAATCCAATTAATAGATTAACGCAAACCGAATATGGTTTAAAACCTAGATCTTTTGCTGAAAAATTAATAAATACTGGTTTATACTGGAATAAAAATGCACAAGGTATAGCGAGTTATCAATCCGCAGAAATTAGTAAAAAACGCCTGCAAGCAAGTTATTATTATCAATACAAACCTTTAGAAAATCAAGCTTATAAGAATTTTAAAAAAAGAATAAAAAAAGAAGGTTTTGCAAATGAAATTGAATCAGGAATTAAAAATGATGTTCAATTTTTTGAAGAAGTTGCGAGGTCATTAAGAAATGGAGATATTTCTCCCGTGCCAGAAATTCAAAAATTGGCAGAAGTTTCTCGTAAAGAAATTTTTGCTAAATTAGGAACTGAAGCTCAAAATGTTGG
>Ga0129333_10004456_pt1 | contig 13109 bp, 6 predicted proteins | sample CPB6_08_DNA_FD_94474 | JGI IMG/M metagenome (GOLD analysis project Ga0129333, IMG submission 94474) | Freshwater to marine salinity gradient microbial communities from Chesapeake Bay, USA - CPBay_Sum_0.6_0.8_DNA | ecosystem: Environmental > Aquatic > Marine > Coastal | place: USA: Chesapeake Bay... | reverse complement strand
TAGTCTGTACTTTGTGATACACCAGAAACTGTACTACTAGGTAATGTAACGATAATAGTACTAATAGCTGCACTAACGCTTATTCCTAGTGGATTGGGTGGTAGATCATCAGTTCTATCCTCTACAAACGATCTAGGAATATAACTATATTCATTGCTAATTGTATAAACGCTAGGGTCTACAAGACTAGTCACTGCAAATCTATAATACAGAGTTTTTTCTACATCTAGATCTGATATGTTTGCTTTTAGTGAGGGGGAATCATACTTTAAATCACCACTAACTAAACTATTAGCGGCTTTACTAGTACTATATACCCATACTTTTAATCCGGCAACATCATCACGTAGCTTACTATTTACAATAGGTGGCTCTACGTGTAAATTAATAGCACCTGCTTGGGGTATTAATTTAAACGGTGGCGGAATTATATTTCTAATAGTTACAAATGTTAACGCACTATATTTGCTATAATTACCAGCGTTATCTACTGCTCTACACGCAACATTATAAACTACTCCTGCTTCACTAATTCTTGGTTGTGCAAACTCCGTTAAATCTACAGTACATATACCAGTACTTTTAACAATTTTAAATACTGTTGGTTGTGCTGATACTCCGCTGCTAGTTATTAGTCCATTTGCAACTGTGCTGGTATAACTCCAGAAATCACTATTTTGTTTTGTTGTTTTCCAAACACGTATTTCGAAATGCTTGAAATCAACAGGCATAGGATTAATAACTGGATTTAATTCTATAAACTTTCCTTTTTGTATAGCGGTAATATAGCCTACACTATCTAAATTGCTTGTTTTACCTAGTACAGTATGTGTGCTTTCACTAGACCACGGTCCGGTAATGCCATCGCGAGTAATATAGCGTAATTTAACTTTATAAGTTTTACCAACATCTACATCTGGTATATAAACTGTATTTGCATCGTATTTTACTATAATGCTACGCTCTAAATCATTTACACCAACTAAGTCATATTGACATTCTACTTGTTGAATATATTGTGACAAACTTGTAGCATTATTAGAATAACTTACACGAATTCTATATCTATAAACTCCTGGACTTACAACTTCTGCATCACCTACACCACTACTTAAACTAGTTATTGTTGGAACATCTGTTAATTGTAAACTAGTTAATGATTCAGGAAGTGTAATATTTGTAGCAAATATAGTCGATTCGCTAAGTGTTAAATAATCATTAAATATATTATAGCTATTAGCTGCGGTAACCGGATCTGTATAAACTCCATAATCAACTAGCGTAAGTTTTGCTGATTTACTATTAGTTGGGTCAATACCTAACACTAATAAATCATTGGATATTCTACTTGTTTCTCCAAATAAGAATAAATCTCCGCTGTCAGCTAAGTTAACACTTGTTCCGGCTTTTACACCTATGTTTGCTGATACGGCTATTTTTTGATATAAACCTTGAGTTAGGGTAGCTGTACCACCTACATTAGAACCATTACTACCAGCATCTTCATATTTAAACGTATTTGCAGTAACTTCTATAACTGTTGCTGTAGCATTATTAAACGCTGGATCTATTGATCCAGTAATGTTTAGTATATCGCCTACACTAAATGGATGATAGCTATCTACTACAGTTGCTGTAACAATATTACTTGCGCGTACTGAACTAGCAATAGTAAAACTATTAACTATAGTTGCTACGGTATTTTCTAATGGGTAACTATTGCTACGAACTTTTATTTGATATTGTTTTGCTGGATTAATTAATACAGCTTCGTCTAAAACATAAGTTTTAGCATCTAGTCTAGTTTTAATTCTACCGCTGCCGCTGCCCCATAGGGGTACATCGTGCGTAACAGTTACTCTGTCACCACGATTACATATTACATACTCTAAATCCGTGTTAAGTGTGTAAACTTCTCTACGTAACTTAGCTTGTGCCATATGCCATCTAGCATGGTCTTCAACTAATGTTGCACTAGTTACTCCAGGTAACTGAATAGTTTCAAATAGTTTAGCAGCAGTTTTTCCTCCACTACCGTCTTCATTATAACCTGTTTTATACAATATTATTTCTGAATTCTGGTAATTATCACTTTGATCATAGTAATTAACTCGTAATCCTTCAGGCAGTTTATTTAATACTCTAGTGCCTTCAAAGCCCCAACTATTGTGTGGACTAAAATGCTGTACAATATTTGCCTTAGGTTCATCAATTACAACTGTCCATTTACCGTCTACTAGGCTAGGACTTGCTCGTCCAGCGGCACAAATATCACGCATTACATCTAGCATACTGCGTTGTTGTGCAACTATGGCATTATACTTAAAACCTTTTTGCTGGCAATAATAGTGCCAGTATTGTAGCTTTGATAAATCTACACGAGTTTCTACATCATTCCAAGCTATTTGTCGTGGGTTAGCAGAACTAATTAATACGTGTAATAATAAACTGGCTGGATTATCAATTGCATCAAATGTCCAACTAGATTTATCAATAGTTAGACTATTACCACCTTTCCAATCACGGCCATAGGTTTGTACTACAGCATTAATTCCTTCTAATTGCCCGTTTATTTCTTGGCTAGACTTAAGACGTATAGCTGTTTTAGTAATTGTGCTATTAGGAGGATTTTTAGTTGGTTTAGCATTTCTACGAACAGTTAATGATAGTAAGTTAACTTGATGAGCAAATCGCCAATCTTCTGCTTGTTTAATTAATGCATTACTGTCAGCAACCCATCTACCTAACGCAGCATCGCATGCTGCTCTAGTGGTTATAGAGTTATCAATTGCTTCTACATCATAGCTATCAGTATAAGTATAATTATCATCACTTCGGCTGGCAGTTTGTACTGAGTATACATAGCAACTACCGCTATTAGCAGTAAAACTATTATACTCACTAGTACCTTCTTGTGGTGGATCAGCCCAACCACCAGTTAATCTAGTAGCGCGTACTTTTACACCTACTGTAGTAGGTGTGGGTAAATCTACAGTATGTGTTTTTGTAAAAGCATCTTTTTTGTTTTCAGTGCCATAAACAACAACTCCGCTAGCTTCTCCAGCAGTTGTAAGTGAAGTAATAGCGGTCCAACCACTACCTATATCCCACTCATATTTAACTTTTACAGGATAATTTCCACCATTTGCACTATCAGTTAATGCAAAAGATTTACCAGCATTTTCGCCTTGAGCCTTTACTTTACGTAAGCCTTGGGGAAAGTGCACTGCTATTTCTATAGTTGTATACCGTTCGCTGGCCGGCGTGCCGCCAGGCAGTGCTGCAACAGCAGCTTCTATAGGCGACGGACTAGCCACACTGCCAGCAAATGGATGCGTATTGTTTACTAGTTCTAAATTTCTAAAATGCTGTGCTACGTCTGTGCCATAAATAGTATCAAATTTTGTTTGGTCACCGCCTAGAGCAACTAGTGTGCCGCTACTAGGATGATACATATTTAGGTGTTCAATAGCATCAATAGTATAATCGCTGGCAGCTAATTCGCCTATACGAAGTCCAGCTCCACCACTGCTAGCTTGCAGTGTTGGTGTAGAATTTACTAATACTAGTGGTCCATATCCCCAGGTAAGCATTAGTGATAAATACGTATCTCGTTCGTCCTGGTAGGTAACATAATTAACAGCACCAAGTGGTGGTGTTATACTCATTTTACCAAGTACAATTGGTATAGACTCATAGGGGGTTAATCTATTGCCAGTACCTGTAGCAATTAATTGTGCTTCTGCATTACCAGGATCGTTTGTATTTTGTCCAGGTGGTCTAATAGGTGCAATTGCATTTACTAGTAAGCTGCCAGCTAGTGTTATGCCTGCTGTTAGTGCTGCACCTGTCCAGCCGCTAACTAAAAATGCTGAACCGGCGGCAAATTGTTGCGCTAAAGCGGTCATAAATAAATTGCCACTCATGCTTGCTTGAAGTGCTCCAGCAAGATATGGTGCAGCAAAAGATATAGCAATCATTGCTACTAATCTAAATATAGTAGCTCCATTGCCTTTACCAGCTAGTGCGCGATATTCTATGCGGTCATGTTCTTGTACTACAAACCCACCCCACTTGCTTTGCTCAACAACTTGACCATTAACAATTATAATAATTTTTTGTGCTATTTTCTTGCTTAATTGCCACTTTTCAAATAACCAATCTGATATTTCTTTTAAAGTAGTGCCTGGTGTAACTGGTAGTGTGTATAACTGAGTACGTAATGGATGAGGAGCAGCATTTAATATAGCCGCACGTTCTGTACTGTACTTATAGTAACCAATTACACGCTTATTCCAGCGATGGCTTGCTAAATTTTCAACTGTTACATCAGTACCTTCATTAACATGCAAGAACTGATGATTATTGACTAGTACGCCTACGTGCGTAGCTGATCCCATTGTTTTAAGTAGTACAACAGAACCTTCATAGGGTTCTGCAATTTGGGTCCAGCCTTCTTTATACTGATCAACTAACTCTTGTAGTCTAGCAGTATCGTCTACAGTAGTGTAACTACTGCTAAAACTAGGTAAGGCTATATTATACTCGTTCTTGTAAACAAGACGTACTAGTCCCCAGCAATCTAATCCATTGCTATCTCTACCACCATCTTTAAAAGGTATACCGATATATTTATTTGACCACATTAGAATAATCCTGGAAAATATTGCGGAGTAAAACTATGTTGTGGAAATGGCTCCAAGTCAAAATTAATCATGTTAAGCTCAAAATTAATAACATCTCTATTATAACTAATATTAGTTATATAAAAATCAGTAAAAGTTATTTCAGGTGTATTAGGACTACTAGATAGTACAACATCTAATCTAACTTTTGGTGGTCCATTAATAGTACGTATTAATGGTGTTAAATATTGAGTTACATCGTAGATATTTATCTGACAGCGTGACGATTTACCATCATTTTCATCTGGTAGGGTAATATCAAGCGGCAAAAATATAAAGTTTTGACTATTACTAACTACTCCATATAGTACATCATCTAAATCTGTGCTATGGCTAATAGGTCCGCCAGTGTCTGCGTCACCAATAGTTGCACTGGTGCTCAGCCTTTGGGTCCAGCCATCAGCAACTCTAGCAATTATAGTTCCTGTTTCATCTGGATCATAAATAGTTAGTAAAACTATAAAATCATCACCACCTTCTGGTGATAGTACTGATCTTATAGCTTGTAGAGACATACTTCTCATGGTAATACTTCCATTTGGATTTCAACGTTATAATACCCAGGAGCTACGTATGTTATATTAAATAATTGACCATCACCACTAGGAATAATTCTAACTTCCTCGCTAACTTTTGTTCTAGGGTGATTAAAATTAAATCTAAATACGCCTTTTAGTGTATTATATACAAAATCCTCTAAATCTTCTACTTGCGAATCTGTCATTAAAAACGTCATATTCATAGTTCTAGGACGTTGACCTAATCTACGCATTTTAGGCATACCCTTATCCATTGGAGTTCTAGCTAGTAGAACTCCGCCGGTTTCGGTAAAACCTTTTAATGGAGTTTGTGGTAAATTAGGGTGCCAAGATATTGATGCCATATTTATCTCCTAATCAATGTTGGACGTAATCCAAATGAATTAGCTATTGCTTCTCTAGGAGCAGCACCTGGTCTGGCAATCTCTCTACCTACCATACCGCCAACCATAATATCAATGCTTACGTTTCCACGACTATCAGTTGTTTCTTGTGTTTTTACTTCTTGACCGCTGTAGTTATGAACATTAAAGTTTACTACTGGTTTATTAGTTTCACTTTCTACACCTAGCCTGCCGTTACTCATACGCTTTAGGGGCATTATTGCTTCTGGTCCAGCTTCTCCCATTAATCCAAGGCCATTAGCTGCTTTAAAAAATGTAGGCTTATTTACAATTTGATTTGTAAACGTACCGCCCATTGCATAAGCAGGTATATCTAATACACCGCCTTTGGCGTACTTCATCATTTCGCCTTTGGTAAAAACATTTCCCATGGCGCTGCCAAATAAAGATTTAAATACATTGCTAATAATAGAGGATCCTCCGCCTACACCAGCCAACATACTTTGAGTATTCATACGTAATATAGTGCGTAAAAAATCACTTAACATACTTTTCATTAAGTCTTTAAAGCTAAATTTACCGGTTTCTACAAAAGTTGCAATAGCATCAGTCATTTTCATAAACTGCTGCTCCACTGTATCACCTAATTTTCTCATACTGTCTGTAATTTCAGAATTTAATTGTAGTATATTAGTTGATTGTTTATATAGTGTTATTGCACCTTGAGTTGCCTGAGAGTATGCTTGACCAATAGCAGCACCTTTAGCTAAAAATTCTGGGGAAGGAAGAAAATCTGCTCCACCAGTGTCTTGCTTGGCTATATCTTTTGCCAATTCTTTTGCAGCTATATCTCTATCACTTTCAGCACGCAATAATGATCTTTGTAAAGTAAGTTCAGCCTCTAATAGTTTTAAACGTAAATCTTCTAATCTATACTGCTCATCTGTAACTAAACCTAATTCTTTACGTTTAGTTAAAATATCTTGTTGATACTTTACAGTATCTAAAGCTTTGTCAGCAATGTTTTGTTCTTGATCAGCTAGTAATTTGGCGCTGCTTATTTGCATATCATAGCGTTCAATTACTCTTTGATTAATTTCTCCTTGACTTTTTCCACTAATTTCTAGAGCAGTATTATATTCTTGTATTCTTTGTCTGCTTGTTACTGCTTCTAAAGCTGCTTTTTTTCGTATATCTATTTCTTTCTGTATGCTCTCATATCTATCTTTAGCTCCCTCTCGCTTATCTGCTTCAAAAACCTTTTTTGCTATCTGTAACTCACCGGTAGCTCTTTCGTTAATTAAAGCTATATTTTTTCTTTCTAATTGTTGTTGAAGTTCAGATCTAGCTGCAACTCCTTGAGCACTAGTATCATATACTTCTTGTATTCTTTGTTCAATACCTTTAATCTCTTCTTCTAGCCTTCTAATAGTATCTTGCGTTTTTATTTCCATTTGCCTTATATCGCCGCCCAATATAGCTTGACTACGCATATTTGCAAATTTTTGTCTACTAGTAATTATTCCTTTTAACTGGGCAACTAGAGACTCTAGTGTTGGATCTTCGGCTACCATTTTTTGAATTTGGTCAATATTGGCACCGGTAGGCGCTGAAGCTAACTGCTCTACTTTAGCTGATCTTACTATTCTATCAGTTAAAAATGTTTCTCTTTTTAATAGTTCTTCTCTTTTTGCTGCAGTAGTTTCTTTGCTAGCTGCTTGTTCTCTAACTACCTGTATCTCTCTAAGATCTGCGTCTCTTTGAACCTGTATTCGTAATAGTTCGATACCCATTACTAATTTAAGATTAGCTTCTGCTAGTTGAGATTGAATATTAATACTTTCTATTTCTAATTTAGTTCTTTCTTTTGCTACTTCAACAGTTTCAATAGGATATTTACTCATTACAAACTTTTGCTGATCAACTGCTAGCTGCTGTAACTGAAATTTAAATATTCTTAAACTCTGCTCAACTTGTTTTGTTAAGCTGTCTTTAATAAGATTTTGTGCAGCTTGACGTACACTTTCCATGCCTTCTCTAGTTTTAGCTAAGCCTTCTTGAGCCGCATTAATACTATCCTGTATAGCTGCACGTCTTTGTTCAGCAGCAGATCTATTCCAAGCTAATATAAATGTGCCACTTAAATATTCATCTAATTTTTTTAGTTCTTTATTACTGGCAGCAATATCTTGGTTATATAAATCACTTTCTTTATTTAATTGTTTATAGTTATCTAATAAAGCGGACATTTGTCTTGCGATTTCAGGATCTAAAAACTCTAGATTTCCTTTTTGAGTTAACTCATTAAGTGTCCCTTGTGCTCCTATAACATCTTTTAAAGCTTTATCTACTGCTGCTGCTTGTTTGACCGTGTTGGATAAGAATACTGTAATCGGACTATTATCTTTTACACTATTAGCTAAATTTTCAAAAGACGTTTTACTGGCTTTGGCAGTTTCTCTGACATCTTGAGTAACTGCTTGTGCATCTTTTAATGCTTTAGTAGAATCTTTAAGTATAGCAGATACCGAATTTGCTATACTAGCTAGCTCTTTATCGTTTAAACTGTCAGTTAAACTATTTAATTGTTTTGCTAGACCTTCGGTAGATAAATCACTAGTTCCTAATGCTTGCTGTAGTTTATACTCTAAACTATCGCGTAGTTCTCCAGCTGGTGTTACTTTAATAGATTCTGTTATACTATTAACTAATCCTTCGCCTAATGCTTTAGAGCGCTGTCCACCGAAAAATACCATTAGAAAATCTTTTGTTTTGTCTATCCAGCTACTCATTTGATTAGCGGTAATAAAAGCTTTAGTAGTTTTTTCTAATGCGTCTGCTACGCCTTCAAAACTATTTGCATATGCATTAATACTGTCAACACTAAGTACACCTTTAAATTTTTCAGTTACAGCTGTAGCAGTCTTTGTAGCTTCACTTAATCCATCAACAGCACTTTCAAACTCTCTAACTGCTTTACCATTAGTAGAAAATAATGATTCTAAAACCTGAAATACAGTAATAGCAATTCCTATAGCACCTAAAAAACTTCCTAAAAATCTTGTAACATTTAAGAATGTTTGTCCTAGTACAGCTAAAGCTCCTGTAACTATTGTGGTCATTTTTCCAACGGTGCCTAATTTATCACCATATTGACCTGTTAATTTAATTAATTCACCAAATCCAGCAAGGGTACCTGCATCTGCAGTTTTCTCCACTGCTTGAGCTCGTATAGTTTTAGATAAAAATTCTTTGTCTAAACTTTTAGATACTCTTTCCATCATTATGGCATGAATGTCGCCTCTAAAAACACTAGGTTCTTTTTCCATTAAATCAGTAAAGGTCTTTGACCCATACTGAGTAGTTTGAAATTGTTTTTCTTTTGTAATTTGAGCTTCTATAGCAGCACGTCTAGCCTCAAGATTTACTATATCCTGTGTAGTTGCTTTTTGTTGTTGTAAAGTTTTTAATTGATTATTTAAAATAGATTGTTCAGCTGTTAGCTGCATCTCTCTTGCCTGGCTTGCTGTAATTCCTAGTTTATCTTCAACATTTTTAACCTGCGAAGCCCAAGCACGTTCGCTTTGAACAGAAGCAAATTGTCCTGCTTGCGCAGCACTACTTTTTAAATAATCACTATATTTACTAAGGGCTGGCAAGGCCATTTGTGTAATCTTTAATGCCATTACAGCAATACCAGCAGTAATTAATCCAGTATTTTCTGCTAATAGCTTTGCTATTGGTCCTACTACCGTATTAACTACAGTTAATATATCTTGCGCTACATTTTTTAAACTAGCTAATAATTGGTCGTATGGATTGCCAGCTTGTGCAATTTCGCCAAATTTATCCGTACCTTCTTTTAAAACAGCATTAGCAAATGCCTGACGACGTTCAAAATCTGTTAGCTGTGATTCTGCTTTACCAACACTGCGAGCATAATCTTCGGCAGCTTTACCAGTTTTAGTAAAGATGCCAAGTTCATCTAATAATTCAGGCTCTAGCTTTGTAATACCACGTGTTAATCTGCTAACAGCATCGCTCATATTAACACCAAGTGCTTGACTAGCTCCCTTAGCTACTTCTCCCAATTGCATAAATTGTTGAGCTGTTAAACCGCTACTTATAGCTTTGGCAGTAGCTTCCATAGACTCGCGCAAACTAATAGCTCCACCACTGGCGGCAGCAAACTGCTTAGCTAATCCGCCCATAGCAATACCACTAGCCGCACCTAGTTGATCTAGGCCGCGAATCATTATTTCAGTGTTCATCGCTTCGCGCAATGCTGTAAAGGCAGCACTTACAGCAAATACGTTAGCTGCATATGTAGCATATAGTCTAACTAATCCACCTAAGCCTTGAGCTTCAGCGGCAAAGTCTCTGGCGCTAGCACCTCCGCGGCCTGTAACTCCACCTGCTGTTGTGTACTCACCGTAGCCGGCCCGTCGCATAGCTTGATCGCCAGATTTTGTTCCACTAGCTAATTTTTGTGTACGCTCTAATTCTTTATTTAATTCTTTAGCAGCGTTAGTACGACCTTGAATCGTACCACCCTTATCTAATACTGCTATATCATATTCTATGCGATTACCTGCCATAGCTGCTCCAGGTGGTTTAAACCAAAATATTGGAAATTACACCAATTATAACACAAGGGTAATAAAATGTCAAACTAAAATTTTTAGTAATAAAAAAGCCTGCAAGTTTAACCACTGGCAGGCTTTTTTTGTTTTTCATTGATTATATTGCCACGTATAGTGTCAATTAATTTAATCAATGTAAGTATAATTTTATAATCTTGTGGATCGATTTCTGTATATTGTAGTATTTCAGTTAAGCCAATAAAGCTTTTACCTAAATACAAACCATTAAATCCTTCCCATTCATCACGTAACATTCTATAAACAAGTAGAGCTTGTTGCACCTCTAGTGGTAAATCGTCTAGTTCTATAGGTATTTCGCTATCAATTGGTTCAGTACCTAATTGTTGACACATGTCCAAATATTGCTCTTTGGTCATACCTACGCTACTATTTTGAAAGTAGTTTTTAAGATCTATTTCAACTAACTCTATTTGCTCTTGGAAAAGTTTCCCAGGTCTGCTACTTGCTCACTAATAAAACTGTCAAAATTTGAGCTGTTTTTCATTAAGTATAGTGCATTTTCACTAGTATATGCTAGTTCATCTTCAGGATTTAAGTGACTAACATCTACAGGTGCTAATTGTTCTAGATAACTAACTTTTAATCCAGTCCACCCTTTTACAGCTTGTTCTACATATAGCTGTAAAAATAGCTCGTCGTTTAACTCCTCTTGAGGTTGACGATTTTTAAAAGTAGTTTTTGTTGCTTTCTTCCGAATATTGATTAGGGTTTCACGACTTAAAAAAGCCACATCAATAAAAAATCCAGGCATACCAGGAAACTCTACCTGAATACTCTTGGATGGTACTAATAAATTTTTTAAACTAAGTTCAGCCATTGTTGTCTTGGGTTAGTAGGGCTAGACGTGTCTAGCCCTGGTTAAAGATTAGGCGTAATATTTAAGCCTTATTTCGTTATCTTGTATAATATCAAACGCGTTGCTAGCAGTACCTTGAGCAGTAAAGTTTACAGTAGTTGTAATTACACTTTCTGCATTAACAGTGGGAATTGTTAATACAACTCCAGGCATTTCTAGTTCTACTTTAGTGCTGCTACTCGTCCCACCAATTTCTACCTGTAAGTAAAATTCTGGGTCACTATCTGTGGTTACTTGACCTACTAAGTCACTAAATAAATCGGCACTATATTTAGTTCCGCCGCTGCCAGTACGCAAATATGCACTAAGTGAGCCAGTAATGCTACGACTACCAGTAAAATAAGTAATTGGCTGATTAACACTAGCCATATAAGCAGGTGTTAAATAAGTAATATTATTAGTTAGTGTAATACTACCACCTGTTAGTGGCATTACATAAGTGCTACCACTAGCCGGTAGCGTTCCCATACTACCAATTCCAGCCTTTAATGTAACAGTGCTAAGCTTATTAGCAATAAATGGTGCATCTTTAATTGCTGGCACATAGCTACTTGTACTCCAGCTTGTAGTTGTTACCCAATCTGAATAAGTATATCTACGAACTGCTCGTGCCTGGCCACTCCACTGTATACTAGCAATAGCGTCAATACCAAAATCAATTGTTGCTGTATTTAGTGAACAATCATCTAACAAGAAAACATTTTGATCAAAAATTACTATTAAACCAAAACGCTGCATTTGATGTTTGTTACTGTTATTTAGTGTGCAAATTGCTGGATTACTACCACCACTACCAGTGTCGCTCCAAGCTGCTGTGTTGGGAGTACCTATTGCTGCATCACTAAACATAGCATTCCACAGAACGCTCTCTTCTGCCACAATTTTTGTAGCTGCAGAGCCAGCCACTGTATCAATATTTATAGCAATAGTACCGCTTTCGCTTGTACTATCGGGGTCAAATATATTAAAAGTTAACGCTCCTGTGCTATATCCTGCTCCGCCATCTGCTATTCCAATACCAACTAGTTGATTAGCCGTAGCCGTACCAGTAGCACCAAACATTGGATATAATTGTGCGGCTCGAGCTGTAGCAGCTGCGCTTGGTAGAGCACAAGTAATTCTAGTACGTGGGCCGTAACTAGTAGCCGGATTACCAGTTCCAATTGCTGTACCATTAAATGTTACACTAATACCTGTAATTGCTCCCCCTATATTTTGATCTTTGGGGCGCATATAAGTAGTAAAATTAAAATCTACTGGATTTAATGCAGTGTTAAAACTACGCTGACCGCGAATAGGTGCAGTACCTGTTTCATTAACAGCAATTGTTTCTACAGCTGTGGTTTGATTAAAACTTAAGTCATCTAGAACTTGGATTTCCCAGGTATTAACGGAAGCTGCACTAAATGCGCTATCATAGTTAATTACACCTACATTAGGATCTGCAGTGCCGACATTTGTAGTAAAGTAAACCTTACTATTACGAAGTAAATTAATTGACATCGTTTTTTTCCTATAATAAGGTATTTATCGAGCCATTTACGAGACTATTATCTGTATTAGGTCTCTTAAATACGGTTGCTTACATGATCTGATAACGAACCTGTAAGTAAATCTCGCCAACTGCATAGGGAGCTAGTAGGCCCTCGTCCGTAGTTATCGAGTCTATTAAAATTTCTGTTGTTTCATAGCCATTGGTTGTATCATAGACTAATCGTCTGTTATTATCTACGCAAGTTTCTATATCGCCTAATAGCAGCTCTAGTTGCTCTTGTGCATAGTCCTCGCTTTTGCAGTATACTTTAACACATATGCGTAACATACCCCAGGCAAAATCACTGGGATGGTACTCGCGTGTTTCTGCACCGGGACTTAAGTAAACACTGGGAAAATCTTGTACTTCGTCCCAAAACTTAAGTTTAGCAAAAGCATTATTTTGTAGATTTATTTGATATGGTGGTACACCATCTATGGTTTTTAACTTTTCTGCTAAGGCACTTAATATACTTGATCTTTTGCTC
>Ga0129333_10004455_pt1 | contig 13110 bp, 16 predicted proteins | sample CPB6_08_DNA_FD_94474 | JGI IMG/M metagenome (GOLD analysis project Ga0129333, IMG submission 94474) | Freshwater to marine salinity gradient microbial communities from Chesapeake Bay, USA - CPBay_Sum_0.6_0.8_DNA | ecosystem: Environmental > Aquatic > Marine > Coastal | place: USA: Chesapeake... | reverse complement strand
TAAAAAATCCAAAATTAATAGATGTCATGCTGGTAGTATAAAATTACTGTCTGATTAATAACCACTACCAGAAGATCTCGGAAGCAGTTTTCCAAGAATTCGACTTGTACCTACGCGCAGGTGGCGCGAGTCGCCATAACCGGGATCTCCCGGGTATATTGGCGCCTGATGCGTGGGAAGTTGTCGAGCATACGGAGTCCACTCGTAGAACAGGGAATTAGGTTTTGATTGTTTAAGAGTCGGCGACGAATTTGCGCTGTCTTCTTTAGACCGGTCGTTATTCCAGGCAGCTAACTCCCGATCGTAGTGATACTTCCAATCAGCGTTTATAGCGCGCTGGTGTGCAGGATTTATTTTTACGACTTGTTTTCCTCTATCGCCAATCACCGGAGTTCTATCTAAATTCTGGCGAGTTATAGGCAATCTACGGTACTCACGCATGCGAACGTCGGCATCGTTGTGTCCCATTGATTCGTCGATTAGTTGTGTCACAACGGGATTTGACGTCGACGGTAGGCTGTTTAGCCATCGATTATACCCGTAAAGACTAAATCCCGCACGAGCGGCTCGTCGAGACTTGTAGCCCTCTTTACCGAGCTGCGCGCGATCCCGTAGATCGCGAAGTTGATCAATTAAATCAAACGTTGTCTTTTCGCTGCGAGTCATCTTTTTGGGGCCGAAGTCGGGAGTGATTGGCCTGATATCTTGGACCGCCGGTTTAACTGGTCGAGTAGCGGCCGCCGGAATAGACTTAGCCGCAGCGCCATCCTGAGGCCGACTTAATCGACCTGCGATTCCGGCTCCCGTTAAAGTTGTGCTAAGCGCTAACGCGTAAGGTAACAGCCCCTTCAGTCGCGCACTATTTATGGCGGCAACTTTCTGCAGATCACCTAAATTTTTATCAGCCGAAATTGTATAAAATTCGTCTAAGAACGCGTCGTCAAGTATGGCTAAAAATCGGCTATTCATGACTACAGTGTAAAATTACGTAACTACCGGTTACAACTACTTCCCAAAACGCTTAGCGTCTACGCCGTAAGTTGCGGCTATAGATCGTTTTACCTTTTTACTCAGGGGAACAAATTTGCGGTCTGGTGGGCCCATGACATCTCGCATCGCCTTATTTATTGCTTCTTGGGACATCCCATACATCTTGGTCAGTGGAACTCCGCGAGGATTTTTAGCGAAGTAAATTTCCTCTACTCGTTTTCGGAGCCACTTAGGCATTTTACGATGGCCGCTAAAATAATCATCAAATTTTGGATGTCTGAACTCTTTAGGGAGCTGTCTGCGCAACAACACCATCTCCGTCTGTCTCGCGGTCCGCAGTTGGTCTACAGCTTCATCAGAATGCTCGCTTCTCCGCGCGGAGCGGTGGTAGTCACGATCTCCCACAATACGCTTATCACCAAAAAGAGACAGGTTGACTTTGTGTATGCTGTCGGCGCCGAGAGCATCTTTGAGCTTAGCTAGTGACCCTGTATCTGTGCTGGATTCTTCTTGCGGAAGTAATCTTTTTTGTAAAAACTCACGACCTAACCCACGCTCACGAGCTTCTCGTGCACGAATTTCTTCCTTGTTTCGACCAAATCTCGCACGAGAATCCGCATTCGACTCTCCAAAATTTTGAAGACGCGCTAAATCATTTAAAGGAATGATCGGGCTGAGGTGTCCGTGAAATCCGTGAAATTTAGGTTTTGTATTAATGAGGTCTGGTATGCGATCATAGTAGGGAGACTTCTCTATCGCAGCTTCAATTTCCTTAAATCTTTTTCGCTCACCTACGGTGGGTTTCTCCGGATTCTTGTATCCGGTAATTCCACCATATGTCATGTGCTTTCCGGGTTTAAATCGTTCTTTAAATAATTTATTAGCGTGCGCAGTCTCCTCCATTTCATGTGGATAGTAAAGCCCCCTATACACCTCAGAAAACCCGCCTTCTGATAAAGACGGCAGAGCATCAGTTTGTTTTTTAGGAAGCGGCCCCATCGATTGAGGAAATTTAACTACCTGCTCTCCAGCTTCGTTGGTTGTCACGTGAGGAGTTGGCCACACAGCGGGAGGCCCATCTGCATGAATAATAGGATTTTTGAGTCGGAGTATGTTAGCTGCGCGCATGTGCTCGCGGGAGGTAGCGGCGAGTTTGCGCAGTTCGTCAAAGAATCCGTGTTCGAAGGAGTTCATAAAATCTCACGTGTATTCGTGTTTGGACTTCACCCGGGCCGCCGGGGTATTAGACACAAACTGATTAGATGAACTTAGTTTCTTTTTATCCGTGGCGACCTGCTCACCTTTTGAGAGACTTTTCCACTTTTTCTCCGGCAGGTATCGGGAGGTGCGGCCGCTTTCCTTTTTTGCGATAGGGCTGGTGCCCGGCCGAGTTCTCCACTTCTGCTTCGTCCATTTGACCATTTTGTTGGACGATGCAGACGGCTTACTGCCAGAATATCCGCCGCCGCCTTTTTTGTATATTTGCGTCGCAAGCTGCATAGCCCTCGCGGAGTGTTTGCCGCCCATCTTTGCCTTGGCCTGCGCCTTAGCTCGAGCCCACAAAGACGGATTTGTCTTGGTCGCTACGCCCTTGGCGGCGATCTTTTCTAATTTATCATACTCAGCTTTCTTTACTACAAGCCTGGGGTCGCTAAGCTCTTCTTCTGTAAGCCAGTGCGCCAATATTGTTTTCCGACCTAGGCGCTTAAGCTTAATAGTTCTGTGCCTTCCATCAATGTACCTGTCGTAGCCAACACCAAGTAAGATAGGATACTTGGTATCTGCGTTTTCTAGCCTCTGCTTACTATATCCAGATCTACGGCTCGTCGAAGGATGTAGCTTGTCTAGACGAACCCTAGTTGGCTTTCTGTCCGCGACCAGTTCCCACAGCTTGCCCACATTTATTACAGTTCCATCGGATTTAGTATACGTCGGCGTACGCTCGTACTCAGCGAGCTTCTTGAGTCTGTTAACAAATCCAAGTTTTTGTATGTGCCCGGGGGGCTTACCGACAATTGGGGCGTTAACAAACGGGCGGCCGGCTAATCGAGCCCGCGCTTTTCTCTCGTTGTGCAGGCGCACAATGTCTGACCTCGCTTCATAGGGTTGCGTGATTCGATTAAAAACGTCATCTCCGCCCATACTCGTAACTATAGCCGCGGATGTGCTGACGGGGTCAGACCCGACTATGTGGGCTCGACCTACGGCTCCTGCTAATATCAGGCCCGTGTCGCTGAGCTCGCCTGCCATGTTGGGCGGTCGTCCTCTGCGCACGTCATTAGAAATACGTAAGAGATGATCCCCCGTAATAGGGCCAGTACGCCTGTAATCTGCGGGCGGATTGGCGCGTCTTAGTACTGCTTTTCTTGCCGCGCGCATTGCAAAGGGGAGGGACGCTCCGATCAAACCGCTAGCCACCGACCAAGCCGGTTTATCTGGGAACATGGCATGTGTTCCGAAGCTTGCAGATAAACCTGAGGCAAGAGAGTTACCCAGTGTGCGCCTAATTGTCGTTATAGGTTGACCCTGCTGCATAGCTAGTAAATGACGTTCGAGCTCCTCGGCTTGAGCTTTCGTCAAGCGTACGTCGTCTTCGGCCAGCTTCTCAAGCTCATCAAAGAAGCCGTATTGGAGTGCGTTAACCAATTTCAGACCCTCCCATTAACTTGTATTTAAGTTTTCGGCGAGTGAGTTCATCTGCTATTGATTTCAAATGACCCGAGCCAGCAAAGTAAACACCCGGACCCATGTGATCAATTGTGTGCGCGTCTCGTTCACGCGTTTCCATCATAGCCAGCCGATGAGCTCCGGATTCATATTTATCCGTGTTCCAGTTATCAGGCCACGAGTACCGCTCAAGCGTAGTTAAGAATTTACGGACATTTCTAGGCGTTGCCTTTTTAGACGCGGCCCACTGCGCAAAGTTTTCGTTGTTCTTTACACCCTCTGAAGCCTGGGTTAGATAGTCTGTTAGATGATCACGTGTAACTGGCAATCCAACCGACTTAAACCACGGAGCCTGATTACTCATACCTGTTAACGAGTCGAGTATTGATTTGTTAGGATCGATCATCTTTTGGCCAATTGATGACCAGTTGACGTCGACGTTCGTCGCTAACGGTGAGAAGTTGTGCGCTTTAAGTCCCACGGACTTCAAGCGCCGCATGCGATCATCATCCCAACTTCCGGCGTAGTCGTCGACACCTTTTAAATTGAACAGCGGCTGCGCGTGGTCAACCGCCGTGACGGAGTCACGAGGACCCTCTAAGAAATAGCCAAAATTCTTTCCATGTCTTTTAATTCTATCAACTAATCGCCTGTCCGCGATCTCCACGGGTCGGCCGTGATTAACACCGACATAGAGCTTGTTTCGGTGAGCAAGTACGCCGTGCGGTACTTTATCGGCCGCTAATTTGCGGAGCTCATTAAAGAAGCCAAGTTTTGTGTGCGCAATTGTGGGCTGAATTTTTCGAGAGCCCCATACCGGGGTTAGATGCCGGTTTTTCCAGTCTTGCAGGAACCACGCGGAATGGTCGTAGGGATGGCTGCCATCCGGCGTGTGAGCGTAGATGCGCTTTTGAAATGCGGGACTGTTTATAAGTTCTTCTGGCGTGAGTCTGTCTTTGTCGCCGGACAACCGTTTAAAAAATGCGGAGAGTTCGCCGGGATCTTTTGGCATTCGCCTATTTACGGCGTCGCCTAATCGCGCAAGATCGGGCCGCCCGTATCCCGGATCAGTATCTACGTTGCCTTTTATAATCCAACCATCGTCATGTAGATTTGGGCCGGAGGCGACTACGCCACCAACGGGATACCACAAACCTCTTGGTTTTCCGCCAGTTCCGTATTGAGATTGATAAAACCAATTTCCGCGACCAGCTTTATCTAAGACATGAATTATCGGCCGACGATCATGAAATGTGAGGCCGGCATTATAACCGCTTGCCGTTCGCTGCTTCGTTATCGAAAAGTCGTCAAAATTATGGGCCACGTCAGGCAGTGCGTGGTGATCCGCTAATTGAGCGGCCAACTTTGCGAGCTCATTAAAAAAGCCCTTTTTAAAGTTTTTGGAGCTCACCAGTATTTCCGCCCTTTTACTCTCTTAGGTCCTTGCGGTGTATTAATTTTGCGGGAATATGAGCCTTGATCTACCTTACGCCAATAATCCTTGGCACCCGAAAGACCGCCTTGGAGCCGCTTAAAAATCGAGCTTCCGGGAATCGGGGCTTTGTAACCGCCATAAATATGCGCTAACAACTCAGAGCGACCGAGTCTTGGGTTATTTGCGTGGAATGCCTCATGCGCAATAGTATTCCTAGTGCCTTCTCGATTATATATAGAGTAGTCGTCGTCGTATGGTGAATTTGGGGTCCGATCATAGAGCGGTCGAACTACCACTGATCGAGGTTGCCGTGGTAATGACTTCTTCAATGTAAATAAAGCTCGTGGGCTTTTATCTGCAAATCTACTAACTAGTGAGAACCCTCTATTCCGCAAGTCAGCGGCGTCGGTAAATTGACGATTTATTTCATCCAAGGTCTGTGGATTGTTACCGAATGAAAACCCACCGTCAGTCTCGGCCACCCGATGTGCGCGTCTCATAGCGCGATCAAAAAAATAGGGGTAGTCGCTTGCGGCTTCTGGATGGTCGAGAATGTCCGGATCGATGAGCTCGGTCGGATAATTTGGATTTTCGTGCTGGGCGTTTATCCTCGTTTGATAGAATATTTCTGGAAAATGATCTCGCATATTCATAGCGTGATCAAATTCGATGCCGTTGAATGTCGCGGCTATCTTCCGAAGCTCGTCAAAAAATGCAGATTGAAAAGTCATCACAGTTTCCTACAAAATCTAAACGATCGGTTAAGCGGAATTGACCCCGCGGCCGAGACGTTATGTTGATGATCGGCCGTGCCGTTTGTGGCCTCGTCCGCAGCGTAAGAAGACTGGGTCTCCGACACCGAAGTTATCGTGCTTCCCGGCTGGGTGCTGGGAACTGGCACGGTTGTTTGTATTACCTGAAGCGAGTCATAGGACTCGAATGCTTCGACGTCGTCAAGCGCGAGAGTAAATCGATACTCTGATCTGTTATGTGTCGGGTCGCCGACCAGAGCGCTCGGATCCAAATTTCCCGAGATACCAATTGGGAACAGGTTATGCCGCGCTTTTAATGTCGTATCTTGCTGTGTCCACGACTCGGGCACAGATACTCCGTCCGGCTCCTCGAGCTCGATAAATCCGGGCGGGCAGCCCGTGCCGAGAGACAACACAATTGCGTTTTTTGGAATCGCGCTGAGAAGTCGGTCGCCGGTGTACGGCACGTCGTGATAAGCGCCGCAAACCAGCTGAATATTCCCAATGTGCAGCTCTAAGAACTCCGTTGGGTCGGAACGAATAACGGAGATCTTTATGGCGCTCGGGGTCTGCTCGGGCGTGAGCTGGCCGGTGTACCGGCGCCAACGCTGCTTAGTAAAGAACGCGCTCGCGCTCTCGGTTAAAACCGTTTCAAGAATAGGCGCGCCGACCGAGTTCAGGAAGGCGGCTGTTATCTTCGCTGCGCCGCGAACCACGCGGGCACTCAGCCCTAACGTAAAGGTATTTGAACGAACTAAGAACGTGTTAAACGGCGAGAGGTAGCCGGCCGACACTTCGAGGCGCGTAGCAGACGGCGCCATTGGTATGGGGAAGTCGAAGGCCACATTCGGGTCGATCAAGAACGACTGGGTCATGGAGGCGGTCGGCTTCGTCGATAACTCAATGCAGAAATAATCGCGCAGGTCCTCGGCGCGGTTTAATGTCTCACCCTGCACAACCTTATACACGTTCTCGGAACGCGCTTTTGGCTCACGAAGTTCTAGATTCTCGAGCGTCCAGAAGTGCGGAATGAAGTTATTCTTCGACGGCTCGAGGTGGTCGAAGGCCCCGTTAATTATCAAGTTCGGTAATGACTGCGTGTCGAGATGCCGCGTAGAAATCATGCCTCACGGCTCCCTTCTCTGCGGAGAACGTCGAGGAACTGGTCTATGAGCTCTTGCTTGCTCTTAGCCAAACCCTTTATGTATTTATCCGCGCTGGTTTTGTTTTTAAGCGTCGAGTGGTATTCACGGACGTCGACGTGTCGCTCGTTCTTCCGTAGCTTAATGTGGCTCTTATACCGAATGGCGCGGCCAATGACCTGCTTAATTCGGCTGTCGTTCCAATGCGGCTCGACGATCTGCACCATTCGCGTGCCCTTGAGGTCGAGGCCCTCTGCGCCGGCGCCGGAGATAAGCAGCACTTTTACGCGACCCGAGTTGTAGTCGTCGACCATCTGCTTTCGTACATCGTCCCGGAGCCCGCCGGTGAACACGTGGTGCGGCACGCCCATGGCCCGCAGGCCCTCAGCGATGGGCGCGACGCCTGCGCCAATGTAATTCGAATACACGACGGACTTAAACCGTTTGTTATTTGCCAGGCCCGTTTGAATGTCGCTAATTATGCGGCGCATTTTGGGCGAGTGGTCGAGCATCTCTTTGGGCCGCAGACCGACGTGATACGGCGCCGGCGTATTGGAGACCTGACGCGCGGCGGACATAAACGCATTCAAATTATTGAGGTGCTTTTTGTCCAACGGCAAATTGCGTTCGATTCTGTTCCAGAACGAACGGTTAACTCGATTAGTTACGTGCTTATAAACTTGCGACTGCAGTTTGCCCATGGGCACATCTACGTGCGTGTACGTAGACTCCGGGAAGTGCGTCGTCGAAGATGGGTGGTAGTCTACGAGTCCGCGAACGGCTTTGGCAAACGCAGCTCTGTTCTTTATGGTCGGCTTAATTATGGGTTTTTTCTTTGAAAACACTCGGTCGAAAAATCCCGGCTTAATTACTTTGACGCCGACAAATCGACGGTCAAAATCCTGCCCTGTGGGTAAGATGCGTTTGCCGGCGATCACATTCATAATAGGCGCAATATCCGACGGCCTATTTTGAATAGGTGTGCCACTCAAACCAATACGCTTTGCGGCTTTATGCGACACGCCCAACGCGGCTCGAGTGCGGCGGGACTGGTGAGCCTGCAAACGCTGAATCTCATCGAAGATGAGAATCTTATTGTCTATGTTCGGCTCTTTCGAAAAGCCCTCATAGCTCTTGACCGCGACTTCCGTCGTAGGCTTAACCTTATCAATCTCTTTGCGGTAATTGGGTCGAAGCGCGGCCGGAACAACGGCCTGCGCCGGAAGCTTCAGGGCGTCCGCTGCCGAGATGGACGTAATAGTCTTACCAGAACCCAGGCCGTGGTAAACAAGCACGCCAGGGGCTTTCTGGAGCTTCTGGTGGACACGCAGCTGATGCGGGTTGAGCTTAATGCCGCGGAAGATCGCCTCCCGCTGGCGTTTCTTACGCTGGTATTCGCGATCTTTGCGTTTGTGCTCCTCTTCGGTCTGCTTGGCGAGCTTGAGCAGCTGCTCGCCAAACTCGTCGAAGATCACCCACGCGGCTCCACCACGATCGTGCCGGAGTTGTCTATGCGGACAAGCCACTTAGCTCCGTTAGGCGAGTGCATGACTACGCCATCGCCCAAACCTCGGAGTTCCACAGCCTCGTTGTCCCCCTGGTCTTTTACAATAACTTTTTCTTTATTGGCCGCGGGGAGCGAGGTGTGTGGAACTTCAACGAGGATGAAGTCAGGGTTTGTGCGGCAAAATACACGCACGCGCGAGGAGCCAAGTTCCTCAAAGTAAAACTGCACGACGTTGCCTGCGGCCGGCTTGGCTGCTTGAATAAGATCCTTATCGGATTTTCTCACCGCCCGCTGATAAGAAACTGAGGCGCCCGAACCGACAAACACGTTAAGTTGCTTAGCTCCGACAATATAATCGAAGGTAAGGGTGTAGTCGTTATACCGAATGCCGTCCTCCAGCGTGGGGGCTGAAGAATTCCAGGCAAATACCTCGCTATAACCGACTTCGGCGCTATTAAAACGAGCCGCGTCTCCTTCTGTGGTGACGCGGTCAAAGACGCTGGCAACAGGCGTCCCGCTCGTATCCCGGTGAACCCTGACGTAGGCCATAACTACTCCAATTTGTGTAAGTAGTTTAGCCTAAATTAGTCGTGGTTAATTTAGATCAAAGGAAATCAGCCACACGCCCGCCGGCTTCGCCGTACTCTTCGCGACGCTTGAACAACCGCTCACCGGAGCCGCTTTCAATGGACGTCAGTTCTTGCAGCGTGCGCAGATTAGTGCCGGTGCTTTGCATGGCCTTTAATGCGGACGTGGCGGCAAGCGGATCGGCAGCAATCTTGGGGGAGAAGTTTCGAAGCGTTTTAAATTGAGCGGCGAAATGCGGAGACGCCGCGACGCCGTGCGGATTAGTTCGCCTCAATAATTTAAATGTTTTATTTGCTTTATGGTGTGCCATAGCCTTAGACACACCGCCAAAAATAAGCGGAGAGGCAATTAAACCTAAACCAATGCCCTTGAGCAGTCCGGAACGCGATTTCTTCGCGGCCGCGAGTTTACTGAGCTCATCAAAGAAGGCGCTTGATAAAAATGTCATCGTTCTTCCTCGGGTGCTCTGGACCGCATAAGTTGACGCGCGGCCATAATACCGCCAACAGTGAGCGCGCCGTATCCCAAAGCTCGACCCAGGCGGAGAGGATGCCGAGCAGCTCGTGGTGCCCGAGTCGTCGGGGTAGCCGGAGCTACTGGCGGCGTCGGTGCTGCTGGGGCCGCAGGAGTTTCGACGGGCGCAACTGGCTCGACGGTAGCGAGCTTACTGAGCTCATCAAAAAACGCGGTCGCAAGGCGGCGGGAGATCACATGCCGCCCCACTCTAACGGCGTGAAGTGTGTAAAAGGTCCGTCGCTGTAGTAGCGAGCACGGTCCTCCTCAATTGCTTTCTGACGCTCCCTCGCTAAAGAGGCTTCCTGGCGGGCTCGAATATTAGCAACGGTCTTCGAGCTGTCCGCCTTCCGCTGAGCCTGACCTAACGGCGTTTTTAGATACGCCTCATCAATTCGTTGGCCCGGAACGTCCGAAGCCAGCTTAGCCAGCTCGTCAAAAAATCCGTACTGAAATGAAGTCATTATGGGAGTCTCTCGATTAGATTATTTACCGTAGCGCTTAGGTTTTACGGGACTATTTTTAAACGATCGGCGCATCGAACTAGCCGCGGCTGCGTACGGATCAGCCATGACCGGAGGTTTTGGCCTGGGTGACTTACTTACCGGATAATATCGGCTTTTGAGTGGATCCTGCGGCATATCCATCATACCCGCAGCAAGCTTCTCCAACTCGTCAAAAAAACCTAAGTAGAGGGGGCGCATGCGTATCTCCTAACACCAGTATAAAAATTGCCGATTTATTTGCCCCTTTAGGCTAATCGCGGGGTAGTCTGCTGACGAGACTCCAACAACTCTTCGCGCCGCTGTCTGTCCGCACCAGCTAACTGCGCGGGAGTCATACTGTTAAATCTACGGAGTTGGCGCGTTTTGCGCAGCTCCTCTTGAGCCGGAGTTCGGACAGACTTAGGGGCTAACGGCCGGGAACCTGTGTATTGGATCGGCGAGTCTTTCGGATCCGGCGGCCGGCGATTGGCAGCTAAATGAGCAAGAGCCTCGGCCGACCGAGCCAAGGTCTCGCCGTAGTTTCCGGGCATTACCCTACCTATCCCGTGCTCGTCATATAAACGCTGGGGGGCCAGTTCGCGCTCGCGGTCCGCGTGCTGCTGCGCATATAGAGTTGCGAAATCTCCGATATCTCGGCGAGACATTGCTTTTCGGTCGGCCGCTTTGAGCTCAGGGCTATCGTCAATACCGCGAGTGTGGAAGCGTTCGCCGCGTACAACAGGGAGGCTGCCTGCCGGCAAATGGCCGGGACCTTTCTGTTGGAAGTGCCCCGAATCCGGGCGGAACTTTACGTGCTCGGGCAACTCCACGCCTTCTTTCAACGCGCGCCTAAACCGCGTCTCATGAAGTTTTCTTTGAACATTTGACGGAAGTCCGAGCTGCTTAAACTTGCGGGCTTTAGGCCGCAGCAGTGGCTGAACAATCCGCGGATCGGACGCGAGCTTTTCCAGCTCGTCAAAGAATCCGTATTCAAATGCGTTCATAGTGAACTCCTAGGAACAGTATAAAAAAACACCGGCTGGTTAGGCCGGTGTTTTTTTTTAGTTAGAATTTGTGATCAACCCACAAAGTAATTCATAACAGTGTCTCAGTATCGGTAAAGAAAGCCTCTGTCCACGAAGCCGTAAGGCTTCATTTGAGCCCCCGGAAGCATACCATATAATTGCCGATGCTCGCGATAAGTCTGGTATTTCTTACCAAGATTCTCTCTGCGAGCCATCCGCTCATAGAATTTTTTTTCCGCCTCAGGGGTTGAGAGGGCGGCGTAATAACCACCATACCCCTTGTTGGAGCCCACGCCTGGGACCTCGTGGACAGGCGGAATTCTATTACCAGCTTCGTCCCAGCGACGTTCAGTACCAGGCTTAAGACGGCTTGTTGAGCGCATTCGCTCTTGTACCATCCGAGTGGCCAGGTCGCCTATCTCCCTTTTGCTATATTGTTTAGTATAGCCCCTCCTATCCCAGAATCGTATATCTTTTTTAGCGCTCTTCACCTCATCTTTATTAGTGGCAATCTTTTCTAATTCATCGAAGAAACCAAATTCAAATGCGTTCATAGTAAACTCCTAGGAACAGTATAAGCGATTAATCACCAATCGCTCGCTGAATCACTACGTTCAGTACGATTACGAGAATTTCGGCGGCTAATTAAAAGCTTATTTAATCGGTCTTGCGCAACCTCTGGCCGATATTCCGTAGCGGGATTGGTGCTCTCTAAGGCGTAATCTAGCGGAAAAATTAATCTGTTAACGTTGGGTATGCGCGCATCGTGTCGGCGCATCGCGGGTTTGTCTGACACGCGTATACGATTGCCCTGGCTGTTAGTAGTGTAGTAGGCGAGGTCATACAGTGACACGGGGACATCCCGCGGCGCGACTCGTAACAGGACTGTTTTCAAAGACTGTTGCGCTTTTCGAGTTGCTTGCGCGCCTTTGAGATGCCGTGGAATAGTTTTGTCTTTGATCGAATTCTTAAATCTAACCACCTCTCTAAAGTCGGTGGCAAGCTTCTGCAGCTCGTAAAAGAAACCGTATTCAAAACTGCTCATTTTAAATCGCCGTCATTAGCGGAACGTCGATCAACGATAGTTTTATGTTTATTTGGATCGAGAAGTCCGCCCGGTTCGACGTGAGACCACTCTCTCAGAATCCGCTTATGATGCTCATCGTTAGTCATTCGTCTCCGATTTAAAACCATGTTAAACCTCGGATCGCTCTTTTTAGTTGCTACATCAGGTACAGTGTAGCGATAATATGTGTTATGATTAGGTCTTGATTTCGTTGCGGTTGTTTTGAGTTTTGTCTGAGCTAAATGCGTAGCAAGCCTACCGGCTTCCGATGTGCCAATTTTAGGATTCTTAGCCAAGATATCTGCTCTTGCCGAATCGACATAGCTTTGCATCGTGGCTATTTTCAGCAGTTCATCAAAGAAACCGTGCTCGAATGAATTCATTTTATTTTTTTTTAGTAAAGAGGACCTCTATCTACGTGTCCGTAAGGCTTCCACGGGAATGGTGCCTCGCCTGGTGGAAGATCCTTATTAAAGAGTTCATTGTGCTCGGCAATGGTGCGGAATTTCTCATGAAGAGGGGAGTGGCGGCGCCTCCGCTGATCGTGTTTATATGCTTCCTCGGGAGTTGAGAGGACATAAGGATAAAATGGTCTCAATCTTGGATTTTTGACGGGGGTTTCGTAGATTACCGGAGAAAAGGTCTTAGTTTTTCTGTCGAATTTAGGAGGTCTCATACGGGTTACTGAACCCTGACTCTCCTGTACCCGCTTAGTGGCTTCCCTGCCTGCCTCCCCCGAAGATATACCCTTGAACTGGTTTTGAATCTGTTTTTTATGTGCTGCCACCAAATCCTTATCAGTGGCAATCTTTTCTAGTTCATCGAAGAAACCGTATTCGAAGTGGTTCATGATTTATCGGAGTCCGATGGGCTTTACACCAAGCTTCGCTCGTTTAGGAGCCGTCATATTGTCCAGGAACACGCTATGGACACCCAGCCT
>Ga0129333_10004452_pt1 | contig 13114 bp, 15 predicted proteins | sample CPB6_08_DNA_FD_94474 | JGI IMG/M metagenome (GOLD analysis project Ga0129333, IMG submission 94474) | Freshwater to marine salinity gradient microbial communities from Chesapeake Bay, USA - CPBay_Sum_0.6_0.8_DNA | ecosystem: Environmental > Aquatic > Marine > Coastal | place: USA: Chesapeake... | reverse complement strand
TGTAGACGAAAGTTTGCAGGGGTTTTTCACTGCCTAAAATACGCAATATAGGCAGTTAACATACATATGGCGTCAAGTTGCTCTTCAACTGCTGTTGAAAATCGTATCAATGGCAGCTTTTCAACGAAGACATTGACAGTGAAAAACCGCCTTCAGACGCCAGAAGGCAAAGACTAGAGGACAGTCATGGACTATTCCAAGATCGCAAGCATCATCAGCAGGATTCGCAGTCTGGAGATCGAGCTCAAGAACGAGCTCCGCGGCATGGATCTCGCCCCAGACCAGCCGAAGAACTCGGTGGCCACGGCTCCGATGCCGGCGAGCCCGAGCAGGAAGGACAAGAATCTCAAGCTGATCGACTGGCTCAAGGCCAACGTCAGCAACAGCGGCATCGGATACGCGGAGCTCATGGCTGGTTACCGCAAGGCAACTGGCCGCTCCGGTCAGTCGGCGGGACAGCAACTCCGTTACCTGACGGAGGAGAAGGTCGTGACCTACGACCGGGTGAGCGGAATCGTCAAGTTCCGCCGCTGAGGAGGCACCTTGTTCAACAACAACGAAAACACCTTGTCGGGGGGCAGCAGCGATGGGCTGCTGCTCTCCGACCAAGCCATCGACTACCTGGAAAAGGTACGATCAATGATGGTTGCTCATCTGGTCGAACGGAATCTAAAGGTTCCAACTGTGGTCGATGGGCACTCATTGACCTTGGGTCTCTTGATGCTCTCCTCAAAGGGTGTTAACGAGGAGTATCCTGAGCTGGGAGTTGTTGCCAGCGCCAGAGCGCTGATCCTCGTGCACTACCTGCATGAGATCATGAGGACCGAGTGGAACAGCGCGACTGCTGAATGGAAGCAGCAGATAGTCAAAATAGCAAGGGCAAAAGCCCAAGCTCAAGAGATGTCGGACGATGAGACAGACCGCATCGCCCTCGACATCGTGACAAAAGTCAATAAGATCTGCACCCTGCACGACATGCAGACCGGATTGCTGGCCCAGCTCTTGCATCCCAAGAGTCTGTCGGCGCAGATCACGTTGACCAACGTGACGACAAAGAAAAACATCCTGGAAGGACTCCGGGACCTGATGACAGCCCAGGGAATGGATGTCAATTTCGCAATCAAGCTGTAAAAGGACTAGAGGAAATGCAAGAGATCAACTTCAAGAACATCGACGGCAGCAAGCTCAGCATCCAGGCCCCTAAGGGGCAGAACATCGAGACGGTCTCGGCGGAGCTCCGCCGTTACGTGGACGAGAACAAGCCCGTCAAGAGCACGTTCGTCAAGCTCGACGGGATCTACTGGGAGGATGCGATGCTGGCTGCGTACGCAACGGCCAAGGCGGAATACCCGCTGTTGTCCGTTCGCCCCGGCGGCACCAACATCGGGATCAAGGTGTCGGGAGGCACCGAGTACATCCCGTTCAGGACGAACTGCCGAATCAATGCGGTCAGCCCCTTGGACGGCGTGGCCTACCCGGTTGACATGGCAATCATGCTCGACCAGGCGGAGGAGTGCGACGAGCCTTACGTCACCATCAGCTTCTCCGCCTCCGGCTTCGCTGCCCAGGCTGTTGCCCACCTGGAGCGGCAGATCCGCATCGCCTGCGAGGACAAGCGGTACTCCAAGGTCAACGGCAAGGCCGTCACCATGGAGTTCCCCTACCGCCGCGGCGAGGGGTGCTTCAACCAGAATCGCCACGTCTCCCAGTATCTCGACTGCACGGTCGAGTTCTCGGATCTGGTGTTCAATCCGGACACTCTGAGAGACGTGACGACTCACATCGTCAGTCGCCTCAAGAACCGTGAGCTGCTGGAGCGCCGCGGAGTTCGGTTCCAGTCCAACCACCTCCTGGTTGGCAACTACGGCACCGGCAAGTCCGCATTAATAAATAGCCTCATGAATGAGGCGACGAAGCTCGGGTACACCTGCATTCTCGTCAAGGATGCCCGTGACCTCGAATACGCCAATGAGTGGGCTCATCAGTACGAACCGGCAATCCTGATCTGCGAGGACGTGAACAGAATCATGGAGGGCGCTCGAGATGTCGAAGCGGACAACCTGACGAATGTCCTGGACGGCATTGGCACCAAGGGCCGGAACCTGATGACGTTGTTCACCGCAAACGATGTTGATCAAATCCACCCGGTGTTCATGCGTCCCGGGCGCATGGCGTCGGTGATCCTCATGCGGGATCTCCAGGCAGCGCAGGTTTACACCCTGCTGTCCAAGACGTCGAGACTGTCCAGCTCGATCGATCGGGGTACTTGGATGGCCACGCTTGAAGAGATCGGCCAGCAGAGCCCATCGACCGTCGTCGAGATCGGCAAGGCTGCAACGACGGCAGCCCAGCTCAATGATCGGGATTGCGTGCTGCCCGAAGACGTGCTCAGCGCATTCCGTGGGATGGAGCTTCAGCTCCGCCTCACAAATCGGAAGCCTGAGCGTGAGCTCAGCAACGAGGAGCGGGCTGCGCAGATCATCGCCAATGGCCGAGTCGAGGCAGTTCGGGTCCAGGCTCAGGTCCAGGCCCGCATGGCTCAGCTCGGCAATCCGGACCTCAAGGAGATCTACGGCGACACCAGCCACTTGATCTCGTAACAATCCTCTAGTCGAAGTGGGTTTACGATTTTTCCCACTTCAGCAACAACGCAGGGGGCGGTAGCCCCTCCCTCTGCGTTGTTTTTAGCTATCAATTAATATCTTTTAGTTTATCTTCCACTTCTTTTTGAAATTTGCCAGGATCTCCATGTGGAGCAGCTGCAAGAGCCTCATTCATTCGAATAATCTGATCGACGGCTTCATCTGCTGTTGCAGTAATACCTGCTCCACCAACTCCCCCCATAAGAGCATAAAGCGCGTAATCCTTTGGAGTCATTTTCTTTTTGATGAACTTTGCAGTGAGAGGAGTTGCAACAGCCCCAAGCAATCCACCAAGCAATGCTCTCTCGCCACGAGTGTCGACTAGCTCACTCAGGCTTGCTTGCTTCACCATCAGCTGCTGCAGGTTGTTCGCTACCTTTATCATTCGTTTGTTCCTTGGAATTGGCTGTAATTATATCAGGATCTTCCTCAATGCAGTTTGTAAGAAAGAAACGCTTGACAGCCCACATCATGGATATCAAGGCTACCGGCGCATACCACCAAAGCCAGTTCTTGTTGTCGATCGGATTTCCTACCTGCTTGAGTTCTTCTTTCAGCCGCAGCATTGCCACGCTGTCTCCAGTAGTATCAGGTATGACCTCAGGAGCCGTGTTGCAAGAGCACAGTAAGAATAAAAAACTAAACAGTATAAATAAATATAGACGTTTCATGCTAGTTCTTCTTTGCTGCAGCTGCTGAGCCAAAATAGAAACCAACTATCGCAACCAGGATCTGCCGGTTCTCGCTAGTGTACAGGAAGCCGTTTATCTCCACGAAATACTTCTTGGTCGTTGCTTCAATCAGGCCTAGCAAAGCACCAGGTTGATCCGCATCCACTTCCACGAAAGTGGGAATGCCGAAGAAGGGCAGTATGAACGGGGCAATCAAGGTGCCAAACAGAATGGTCAGAACGATCAGCTGCCTTACTCCCTTGCCTACATCGATGGGCACTCTCTGAGCAGCCTTGTCCTGGTTCTCAGTAGTCTTCTGATTGGCCATGATGAGCCGCTCAAAAAGCTCCTTGTCATTCTGTCTTTTCTCCGCCAGATACCTGAAGATAAATCCCGTGAAGGATCCGGCAAGCATGGATATGAGTTCCATAGGCATGGTGTGCTCCTAGCAAAAAGCTCACCTTACCATAAAACAAAATACAAAGGCTGCAATCAAAATACCCTATGACGTTGCCTATATAATAAGCAATCTAAGAGTATTATTTGTTTCTTCTTTTTGACTGTTTTGCAACAGCCCTTTTTGCAGATTTAACTACAAGAGGCTTTACAAATCTATTGTAGTGAAACACCGCAGCCCAGCAAAACAGAAAGGCAAAGCCAAAGTTAACCAGCACTTCAGAAGCCGGAGGATTGCTCAAGGTTATGACATTGTACAAGGCACCGCTGGCACACAGACTCAATCCAACCTTTACGGATAGTGCATTCTTGACTCCCAGCTTGTGCATCAGGGAGTTTTCTCTGCCAAATAAAAATATTAGAAAGGCGCCTGTTGATAGTGCGAGAATAGCACTGGAGATGACGTTTACTATGTTAAGCCAATTCATGTCTTTCGCCTCTTCTTGCGAGGCTTTGGCTTTGAATTAGCCTTCAACCCCGTATGCCTAGTTACTTTATATATCATCAGCTCCAGACCCTTGAGGCCCATGAACCCAAGCATGAACGCGGTTGCGTACTTGCCTTGAAGCCTGGCTCCTTCTGGAAGCAGGCCAAGAACCACGGGAGTAAGGTAGTTGGCACAGGCCGTTCCCGCCAGCAAAGACGCAATGGTGGTGCCTAGCCTTTGGGAAGCGTCTTTGGAAACCAACAACAGGGATCCAAAGAATCCCGATATGAGCAGGCCTACTTCAATGCCATACTCAAGCAATTTTGAAACTATCCCCTGAGAATCACTCACAGCATTGCCTTATCAGCAGCTGCAGTCCCACTTGCGTAGGGCTTTGTTGATTCTAGAGTCAGGATCACGGGAGGTCTCGGATCCGGTGTTCTTGGCCTTCATGCCGCACATGCGTGAGCAGAAGCTGCTGCGTCGCTTGGCCTTGGCGGGACTCTTGTCAGCAGCCTCGGCGCTTACTGGAGGCTTAAGGTTTCCGCCAGTCTCTCTGTTGTAGCTGGCTCGACCCTTGGCATTGAGCCCACCCTCCGGATTCTTGCCCTCCGAGCGAGTCCATGCTGCGGATCCTGCTGCCTTGCTGCACTCCTCGCAGTCACAGGTTTCCTCCTCCATTCCACATGACTCGCACATGGCTGCAATCTTGGCTTCTAGATATTCTTTTAGTTGAGCGTATTTGTTCATGGTGTTGGAATTATAGCAAAGTGCGGTACTAACCTGCCTGCCGACAAAACAAAGTTCACGTTGCCTATATAATAACCAAGAGATAGTTATTTATTCTAAAGACATATACAACATCTTATGATATAGGCAACGTGAACTTTGTTTTTTGTCTGGATATTCTGAGTGGTTTAAAAACAAAAGATCTACTAACATACGCTAGCAATGCCTGAAATTTCTCAACCAAAGCCAAATTCAAGCAGGCCTAATCCTGCAACCCCCACCCAACAGGGTTTTGGAACGGGTGCCCTTTCTCAAGGTAGCTCTGGTGCAATTGATAATCTTTTTCAAACCCCAGAGATGCAGAGAGCAGCTCGTACGCCTTCTGCAGGCCCTGCAGCAAGAACTTCATTTGGTAATTTCAGGAACCCAAGTCCAAATAGTTTAAATGGAAACAAGCCTGTAAACCTTGCTAGTACTCCTGGGATGGAGGGTAGAGAGCGCTATCAAAGAGATATGCGCAATATGGCAATGCAGTCTCTCATTAATGGAGATCCTTTAAAGTCTGACGTTTATCTTGCAAATCAAGCTCCACTGACGTCGCAAGAGATGCAGTACGTTAAGTTGATGAAGATGTCTATCGGGTCTGGCATTCCGCTTGCATTAACGCAAGATGAGCTAGGCACTGATGAGCAGGGTATGCCCATATACGGCGATCAAAGACTGCCTACCATTGACGAATTTCAAAGAAGAATAGATTCAACCAAGGCTTGGCAGCCGCCTTCCGTTCCCTTAAGTGCATATTTTAATACAGGATCTTTATCAGGTATTTATGATGCTATGGAAGTTGTTAATGCGCCTGCAGTAATGGCCATGAACTATGCCATGAGTTTTCCTTCTAATACATCTATGTTTGCTGGTTTAAAGTCCACTGTAAACCCTCTAAGCAATCCTTCGACTTTTCAAGTAGTTTCTCCAGACAATGTTTATCTTGACCTTGCCAAAAGAATATCTAATCAAAAAGATTCATTTGGTCTTACAGGCTACCTAATTCCATCTCCTGAGAATTTTCCAGGAGGAGAATCAGGTCAGTTCTCCCTTGCGTATCAGAACGATCCCTACATGGATGCGGCCATGACTTCGCTAAGAATAGCTAACACGGCTGGAACAGCAGCTGCAACCGGAGGTGCGTCGAGTCTAGCCTCAAGGGGATTGGCTTCCGGTGGTGCTGCCTTGAGTAGATTGGGCGCCAATGCAGGCTTTACAGGTACAGCCGCAAGAACTCTTGAACCTATTGCAAGAGGAGCTCAGGTTGCTTTCAGAGGCGTTCCTCAAGCACAAGGCGGAAGCAGGTTTGGAAATCTCTTCAGAGAAGGCGTTACTGAAACCCTAGGCAATCTTCAACCAGGAATACTTGCTCAAGGAGAAGCTTCCGTAGGCAGGCTGCTGAATTCATATTTTGCAGCAAACGCCGCAAATAGCGCCGCCACCTCCGCTATTCAAAATGCCATGCAATCATACGATGATAAAGGCTCTATTTTTGAGGCAGGAGTAGACGGATTAAGATCGGGTTTATCCAACGCAACCATAGAGCCTACCGCCAGATTGGGTTCCGTAATAAACGCCGTTAGACTGGGCGAAGGATTCGGCTCTGGAATAAATCAAGCCGCTTTGCAGCACTACGCTAATCAAAATCCTGACATAGCGCAGGACTTGAACAGCCCGGATCCGATAATACGACAGCAAGCTGAAAACGAGCTTAGAAATATAGTGCGTAGAGAAGATGGATTTGCCTCTATGGCGGGCACTGCTTCAAAGGGCCTGGGTTATTTGGCAGCCCCCTTCCTAGGCTCCACTTATGTAGGGGATACTTACGCAGCTCAGCGTGCACAAGCTCAAAAAGCGTATGCTGACGAGGTGTACAGCCCTGAATCGCTGCACTCGGTGTTTTCAGGAGATCTGCAGCCTGCAAACATGCGAGAGCTGTACGAACGAGGACAGCAGGATTTCGGACCTGCCTTCAATCTCACGCCGCAACAAAACATATCCTACAACATAGGGTCTATGCTGCAGTCGTACTACACCCTGGCTACCCAGCAGGCACCTGAGGTGCTTCCATACCTTCAGTATCTTTACTCCGACTTCAATCAAAGCGGAGCCACTCCAAAGAACATGGCTGCCATAGGCCTCTTCAGAGATGCTTTGCTGAGCAATGATGATGCAAAGATGAAGGCTGCGATCGAGCACGTGGATAATCTGCGGAGCATAAGTGCAATGCAAAACGGACTTACCTCAAATGCAAGATAAATCTAACTTAAACAAACTGCTGAAAGCCAAGGCTTTTTCAGATGTAAAAGATTATGCTTCCAAGCATGCCTTGCTCTACGACATGGTGCGCAAAAGCCCTGATGAGTTCTACATAGACTCTGAGGACGGCTCCATATACGGCTTGACGCATTCAGCAACTGGATTCAAGATCCACGTTCCTCGTTCGGTGGTGCAGGACATCCCTCTTTCGAGAAAACAAGCAGCAAAGCCCGTAGCTCCAGTGCCTGTAGGATTTGGGCAGATTCAAACGGCAACCCAGAGATTGCCCTCTCAGTTCGGTTCATTGAAATCGCAGCTTACCAAGGCTACAAAGGAAAAAGACAACCAAGGCCCCAAGTCCATCACTCCTGCCACCGATGCCTATTATGCAAAAAAGCAGCAACAGAAGCAGGCTGAGCTGACTACAAGCGACCTGTCGAAAGGATTGGGCTACAGGCCTGGATTCTGGTATGACAACAATGAATATTCGCCTGACGCTGAAAGAAGATTTGGAAACGTAGTTTCTGGCGTCGGTTTGAGCGCCCTTGGCCTGGCCGCCATACCGGCGCTTCAATATATGTTTCCAGAAAGATTCCGAGGCAAGGGAAAACCCCTTGCAGCACTTGCTGTTCTCGGCGGAATGAGCGCTCCTTGGCTGGTTAATTTTCCAGGCACTCTGGCAGACATATCCAGTTTTGGTTATGCAAATAACAGTAAATATGACGACAAAACTCGTGAGTTGTTCCAGAAGAGAGAACAGATCAAGCGCGAAAACAAGTACGTAGTTCCAGGGTCTGCCCCCGCTCAGAAGCAAGGAGCGTTTCTAGACATGGACCTACCTATGGTCAAGACCCACATGGCTGACGTGCTTTCTGAGCAGCTTAGATCCGGGCACGTGGATTACGGTCAAGCAGCAGGCATGATGTTAAATGCGGCTCAGGCATCAAACAAGCCTTGGTTTACTGTTCGAGATCTAGCCCATGCTGCAATAGGAGCAGGTGCTGGTGCCGTAGCTGGAACTGCGGCAGCAAAGGGAATCGGCCTATTTATGAACTTAAGTCCGACGGAACAGAAGGTCATGCAAGGCACCGGTGCAGCTCTTGGCACCTTAATTAATCTTGGTAAGTTTGGTTTTTGATATTTTGTCAAAGCCTAGGTAAAATTAAAAACTACGGAGTCTAACATGTCTGCTGAGCTAAATGCGTTTCGAGAAGGTTTTTGTAAACAAGCTGCAGAACTTGGAATGCTTCCTTCCGAGCTGCTAAACTTTGTCGAGTTGACTAGCAAGCAGGCAGAAGGCGGTATAATAACTTCTACGCTGCAGTCAGCCGGTTCCGGTTTGAAGGATCTTGCCATAGCGTTGCCAGGTTGGTACCTTACGGCAGGATTGCTGTCAGGTGCTGCAGGAATAGGTGCTGGAGGTCTTGCGGCCTACCTGTCAAACAAGGGGCAAGAGGAGATGGATCCAGACAACATCCTGCTCAGAGAAGAGCTCCCCAAAGACGACGAAATGAAGCGCTTGCATCTGATAGCTAAATATAGACAAGCCTCCAAAGAACTCAATCATCCGTGACCTCTGCTAATTTTAAACACTTAAATCTCACCGATCCTCCGTTCTTCGGCAGCGTTATGCCTCTGTACAAAGAGTCAGACCCTGCTGAAGTCAAGCCCCAGGACACCCCTTTTTTCAATTCTAAACAGTTTAAATTATGGGAAACCAATGAACTGGAAGAGTACAACAAGTTGGTTGACGTCCTGATCAAATGGAGGGATAGAGGTTGGTGTGAGTTTACTGAAACATCTGAATGGGTGCCGGCAAAGGAAAACTGGACCTCTTGGATAAAGTATTATGCCTTGCTGCAGATCCCCGCAGAGGATATGCCCGAGCATCTATATGAGATGAATATTCTAAGAATGCCGACATCTGGCGGCATGCATGTCAAGAACTAATTGTTCGTTTATTTTTTTGATACAATACTTAACTGACTTGAACTAGATAAGGAAACACGTATGAGCAGATCTTTTCCCTACGCTAATTTTCTAAAGACTTCTGAAAACTTGATGCGCCCCACTATTTCTGAGATGGATTCTACGGCTGATGCTTATATGCCTGAGGACCACCCTGAGTTTGTAGGTCCGCCATCTTCTCTTGCTAACAAGAGCTTATTAGACAACCGATACCTCATGTACGGTGGCGGTGGAGCTCTTGCAGGTGCTGGTATAGGCGCGCTGATCAATAAGCTTCGCGGTGGTTCTGCGCTCAAAGGTGGATTGATCGGTGGAGGCATCGGTGCTGGTCTTGGTTTAGGCGGAGCTGGCATCAAGAATTATCTTGAAAATGCTGCAATTGAACAGAACAAAAAAGAATACGCAACCTATGAAAAGGCCCTTAAGTATCTTGCAGGCAAGGGAATTGATGTATCCGGATACCATCCATCTGGAGTTCGACGCATGGCTAAAACTATGATGCAAGACGAAGGCGAGCAATCTGAAAGAACTAGACGGGATGAGGAGCGCCGCGGCGGCGCTGACTCTTATGCTGAGAAGGAAAAGGCAAAGGCTGAAGCCAGCAAAAAGTCTTCGGCAGATATTGCCTATATGTTCAAAGCTAGCGCCGCGCTTGACAGAGCAAATCAATCCCTGGCAGTTCTTCTAAAGCTCGCAGAGGACACAAGAAGCGATTCGGCCATCATGACCGGTGAAGGGCTTCGTGGTGATTTATCCAGCGCCCCAACCCAAGCTGCAGTAGACGTAGCGGGAAGAGAATCAGGATCAATAAATCCCTACCTCCTTTACGGCGGTGGTGGAGCTCTTGCAGGTGCCGGTATCGGTGCGCTGATCAACAAGCTCAGAGGTAAGGATGTTCTCAAGGGAAGCCTGATCGGAGCGGGAATCGGCGGAGGCACAGGCCTAGCCGGCACAGCTATTGCAAACGCTCTTGAAGATGCTGCCGCTTATGAGGATTTGCGCAATAGAGGTTCTTTAAGAGGCATGATACCTTCAGAGCAGCTAGACAAGATGGATAGAGTTGCTCTAAGAGCCGCTACAGAGCGTTATAACGACATGCTCAAGGGACACGGACTGGATCCTGCCGCGGTTGAGGCGGAGAGATTAAAGAACTTCTAATCTACACCCTCCATGCCTTCAACAAGCAAAAAACAACAACGGTTCTTTGGGCTTGTAAAGGCTATTCAAGAGGGGAAAGCCACAGGCTCCGGCAAGGCTGAGGAGGCCGCACAATCTATGTCTAAAAAAGATGTATCTGACTTTGCGTCTACCGAGCACAAGGGCTTGCCTGAAAAACAAGCCCAAGAGCCAAGAACTAGGGCTGAGAATCTTGCACGACTTGCTCTTATGAGTGGTGGTGTGGGTATAGCTTCTGCAGGTGGTTATGGCTTGACCAAGCTGATCTACGACAATCTTATCCGGCCTACCACTATAGATAAGCTGGAAAAACAAATGACGTCGATCAAACGAAAACCAAAATCAAATGATTTGATGTTAGACTCTGATGAGCCTGCAATGCTTCCAGACGACTCTTCCGCTGAGAGCTCCTTGACTAAAGAGGAGCTTGGCGCAGAGGACATGGAAGACAAGAGCAAGGTGGCTTCTGATGAAGAAGCCGCCTCCGTTCCGCTTACTCCAGAGGAAAAGATAGAAGCTGGCAACAATCCCTTCAATAATCCTTTCGTCTACGGCGCAACCATTCCTCTAGCGCTTGCAGTCCCTGCAATAAGCACTTTCTGGCTATCCAGAAAGCTGATTGACAAAGCCAGAGCATCTAAGCTTGATTCGGACGTAGCGCAGGCAAAAGAGGAATTTGAAGACGTATTGAAGAAGACAGGTTCAGATCTTCAACGAAGAGTAGACAGGCTGTATAAGCAGGCTGCAACTGAAGCGGAACTGCGAGCTCAATATGACGCTTTAAAAAATCCCGACGATAAAAGTTATGCCGACAAGTCTAAAGCCGAAGGCATAAATCTTGATCCCAGCCTCGTTCCATTTGCAAGCGATGAGGCTGCAAACAGCTTCGCCGGAAAAGCGACAAATTGGTTTTCAAATACCGAAATAGGAAGCAAACTGCTAACCTACCTTGGTTTGCCTCTTGGAGTTGGAGCTGTTGCCGGTTATCTTTACATCAACGATAAGATGAAGAAGAACCCCGAGCTGAGAAAGCGTAGAGAGCTGCAAGCTCTGCTCAAGAGAGATCTGGCTGCTCAAGCTGGAGAGCAAGGACTGTCCATAAAGGACGATCCACAAGGCAATAAATACGTTGATCTATAAAGATGGCGCAACCGTTGGACCTCAACTCCTTGATGCCTCAGCCTTCAATGAGAGGCTTCAGCGATTACGCAGCCACCCGTAAGAACATATTCGATGGGGTGCTCAAGGCGGTACAGACTAAGTTTCCGCTGAAGAACGCTCGATACACCATCGAGGCTCAGGATCTTTCCTATGGCCGGACGGACGACTTCTCCCTTAAGGAGCAGCAGGAAGCCGTCATGCAGAACCAGAGCCTGTACTTCCCCTTAAGGGGAAAGTTGGTCATGCGGGATAACGCCACAGGCGCTGTCATAGATAAAAGCGACAGACCCATAACTCTTGCTCGGGTTCCGTACCTCACAAACAGAGGTACGTTTGTAAATGCTGGAAACGAATACACTGTCGCCAACCAATCTAGACTGCTTCCAGGCACCTACGTTCGTAGAAGAAAATCAGGTGAATACGAAGCGCACTTCAATACTCTTCCCGGCAAGGGCAGAGGATTTCGCGTTGCCTTCATGCCGGATACCGGTAAGTTCGTAGCTGAGATAGGCCAGTCCGTGGCTCCGCTCTATCCTATGTTCCGGGCATACGGAGTCCAGGATGACACCTTGGAAAAGGCTTGGGGCAAGGACATATTCGCCGTCAACAAGGCTACGTCACAATACGATGCCGCCAGAATCTACGAACGGCTCACCAACAATCCATCAAAGGGATTGGATGAAGGCCAGATATACGACGGCATCAAGTCAGCCCTTGAGAACACATACCTGGATCCAGAGGTGACGTCCCGCACACTGGGTAGCTTCAACAAGGTGTCAAGCGTTCCACTGCGCGGTACCATCAAGATCGATGACGTCGCCTATCTAACAGTTCCATCAGGTCTCATAGACTCCGTCTACTACGCGTTACGTGATTCTGACAATGCCCCTGCCATCAGCCCTGCTGGCGATGAAGGCAGACTCATTGTTATCGATGAACCTGAGCTGAAGCAGCTGCGCAAGGTGTTCCGCAAGGACTTCGAGGCTACCTGTGGTTCCGGTCGTAAGTTCACCTACAAGATCAACCGGGTGCTACCGCCAAACAATGGCGAGTTCTGCATCGACGTAGACTGCCCGGAGCTGGAGCAGTTCCGCAAGAGCCTGCTGCTGGACCCGAAGCCAAGAGGCGGATTCCGCATAATCGTAGGAGTCAAGGTTGCAAGCTCAGGCGACATCAACGATCTTATAAAGGAAGCCGTGGGAGTTGCCGCAAAGACACCTCCATCAACGGCGGATTTTATGTCTGCTCCCATAGAGCTAGGTCCGGACGATCTATCGCGTGTCTCGGCAAACACCTTGCTGCGCGCAACACAGAAGGTGCTCAATGCCCAGAAGGGCGTAGAGGATGTGGACGACAGAGACTCCCTGGCATTCCAGAAGTTCTACGGACCAGAGGATTATTTCTCTGAAAGAATAGAAAAGGATGCAGGAGGAGCCCTGCGTACAGCCTTGTTCAAGGCAACCAATAAGGGCAGCCTTCAGGCATTCCGCAGCGGAGTCTTCAATCCCATCATATCGGGAGTACTGCTGGGATCGGGCCTCGGGGCTCCCATCGAGGAAGTTAACCCGATGGAGATCCTG
>Ga0129333_10004449_pt1 | contig 13120 bp, 20 predicted proteins | sample CPB6_08_DNA_FD_94474 | JGI IMG/M metagenome (GOLD analysis project Ga0129333, IMG submission 94474) | Freshwater to marine salinity gradient microbial communities from Chesapeake Bay, USA - CPBay_Sum_0.6_0.8_DNA | ecosystem: Environmental > Aquatic > Marine > Coastal | place: USA: Chesapeake... | reverse complement strand
ATTGCCAAAGAGATTATGAAGAGTTGTGACACAGAAAATGTTGCCGTGTATATTCAAGCGACACATGGATGTATGGAGAATCGTGGTGTAGAAGCCCACTCGAGTCTAACACAGACTTCAGTTGTTCATGGTCTTTTCCATAACGATTCTGTGAAGGCTGAGTTTTTTAATAATGTGAAGCTTCAACTCAATGCCTAAGGTATACTTCTGTAAGTTTACAGATAAAGCAACTAACAAATACTTCTACAAGTTTGGCCACACAAGCCATAACGACGTATTGAAGCGTTTTGATTTGAAGTACGATCCTCGATACGGAGAGTTCGACATTAAATGTGTTGCTAGTGTGTATGGTAGTTTGCAATGGTGTCAACAAATTGAAGAGTTATTTAAGACACTGTTTCCAAAGAACATTTGGTTAGAAGAATTCTTTGATGACCAACGAAAGTGGGATAACTTTTCTGGTATAACAGAGGTTGTCAATTTAACTGATAGCGAGTATGTTCGCATACGTCAAGGTTTTTATAAGCTGAAGTCATTACAACAAGAAAGAGTGTGATTGTGGATTCGTATAGATTTGCTCACAAAGATTGGACAACCAAGCACCACTTGTTATGGAAAAGACATCTTGATAAACTATCAGATGCCAACCCTGCAATCAAAATAGTAGAGGTGGGTTCATTTGAGGGTAGATCGTCCTTATTCTTTGCTGACTACCTGCAACATCCCGATGCAAAGATGTTTTGTATTGATACATGGAAGGGTGGTGAAGAGATAGAACGAGTGAGTCTTCCGTTCAATATGACAAGGGTGGAGGCAAATTTTGATCATAACGTATTACAGCATCCAAACGGTAGTAAAATAATCAAACGCATATCCACCTCGGAACGCGGAATGGTGCAGTTGTTAAACACATACTACAACACCATCGACTTCGTTTATCTAGATGGCTCTCATACTCAGCGCGATACGTTAGTTGATTTGGTACTCGCCTCTTGCCTTGTGAAACCAAACGGTGTTATAATAATTGACGATTACTTAAACCACATGGCTACAGACAATCTTAAGCTTCGACCACGAGCAGCTGTTGATTTTGTAGCATCATCGTTTGATCAAGAGTTTACATTCGCGGTCGAGCCTGAACCATCGACGCAGGCAGTTCTTATTAAGAGGTAATATATGAGTGAGAAGACATACATTTGGATTACATTTCAGAAAGAGGGGATACACAAGTATCCAGCTGCAGCAACCGATCCCTCGCTTGCGACTGGTGATTGGCTCGATGTAAGCTTTCTTGCTACCCCTCACCGCCACATCTTCCATTTCCGCATCGAGATGGAAGTGTTTCATGATAACAGGGATGTTGAGTTTATTCAATTCAAGCGGATTGTTGAAAGTTGGTACAATGAAGGAACGCTCAAGCTGGACTACAAGTCCTGTGAGATGATGTCGAAGGAATTGTATCAGAAGCTGATTAAGACGTGGCCGGATCGTCATTACATTATTGAGGTGTCTGAAGATGGTGAAAATGGATGCAGAACTGTTTTCAGCCATCCAGATGTTAAAAGGCGACTTGCTGGATACGACGTTGGCCCAGGTCCATTATAAGAGGGGTTTGTTATGAGTATTAACTTTTGTCATATTAGTCCTACTGCATACCTTGACAAGTATACAAGGACAAACGGTGCGCATTTGATCTTGGCTCATCTTGTTGAGGAGGATGAAGAGTACAGAAACTTCTATGCTAACCTCTCTGATGGCAAGTATAAAATTATGGACAATAGTGCATTTGAGATGTTCAAGCAGGGACGTCCAATGTATGATCCAGATAAGCTGATTGAGATGGGTAAGCTGTGCAAGGCAAACTGTATTGTAATGTCAGACTACCCAAAGAAGCATTCATCTCACACTGTAGCAGCAGCTCGTCTTCAGGCACCAGAGTTGAAGAAGGCTGGTTTTGACACGTTCTTTGTTCCTCAGAGTGAGCTCGGTGATGCGCATGACCTTGTGAATGCAATTGAGTGGGGGATGAAGCAGCCTAACATTAACCTGATTGGGTTATCAATTCTAGCTGCACCGATTGCGTGTGGTGTTAACGAATCAACATTTGCTGATGGTAAGAGAAGTGATGCTTACAAACTGCAGCGTTACCTCTCAAGGCTTCATGTGTTCAGAATGCTTGAGAAGAGAAACCTACTGAGGAAAGAAAAGGTATTCCACTGTCTCGGTATGGTAGACGGTCCACTGGAGATTGACCTCCTTCGTGAATACCACAAGTATATCTTCTCGTGGGACTCGAGTGCTGCTGTGTGGGCTGGCATTAACGGTATCACGTTTGACAATTCACCTACAGGGTTGATGAATGGTAAGTTCGAACATGAGGTTGACTTTGGGTACTCAGGCGAGCATAATGCGACTACTGTGTTTAACAACATTCACTTTATTGACGGGCTTGTCAAATGATTGTAATAGGACTAACAGGACCTAAGGGGTCTGGAAAGGACACCGTTGGTCAATTAATTAAAAGCAACTACAAGGGTGTAGTTACGACAGCGTTTGCTGATCCAATTCGTAAGGTTGTTGAAGATATCTTTCAACTGCCACACGAGTTGAGGCCTGACTCATACGATAAGTTTAAGAGGACGAACTTGTTGTACGATTTGCCTGGGATTGGTATGGAGGCTGTTAGTGGTCGTCGTGTTGTCCGCGAAATCGGTATGTTGATGCGGTCATATAACGAGCAGCAGTTTACTGCGTATGCAGAAGGGATATTCAAGCAGAATGCTCTTTCATCTCTGCATGTTGTTACTGATGTGCGATTTGTTAATGAGTATGAAATGCTTAAACGATACAACGCTGCTATCATTAAGATCGTTCGTCCAGATTATGATTACGATGGTCACATTACTGAGAAGGGCTTTCCGGATGAGTTCGTTGATTTTATCATCAACAATGATGGAGACTTGGGTAAGCTTGAAAGAAGCGTGACTGCGGTAGTGAATCAAATTCTTATTGTTAAGGAGTGGAAGGGAAATGAAGCATATAATGGGAAAGAACAGTCGGTCTAAGCTGACGAGTGTTCAACCACAAGACGTTCAACCGAACGCTGTAGATCTTCGACTCGGTAAAGTATTCCGCTTGTCCGGTTCTACGTTCAAGATTGATGAGAACGAGAAGGTACATCGCGGATCATTTGAGATAAAGCCTGATCCTGCTGGCTACTACAACCTTGCTGAAGGACACTATGAGGTTGTGATGGAGAACATGATTACGGTTGGTGAGAATGAGGCTGGCTGGGTAATTACTCGATCGACACTCAATCGCAACGGTGTGTTCCTGACATCTGGATTGTATGACACTGGATATGATGGTGTGATGGCTGGTGTAATGCATGTGTCGTGTGGTCCGATGCGTATCCAACGTGGAACTCGGATAGGACAGTACCTGTCGTTTAATGCCGAGTCGTTGCATAGTTACGATGGCGACTATGGATCCGGTAAAGATCACGACAAGAAGTATACAGAAAAAGACACGGCAATCCTAAGCGCCACGGAATTGCTGCTTGCTGGTGATCAGCAAAAGTCGCAGGAAGTGCTTACAGAGGCAACTAAACCTGTTAAGCGTGGTCGTGGACGTCCGCCTGGATCTACAAACAAAAAGAAAGGTTAATCATGGCATTCGAAATTAAAGTACCAGTCTCCGAGCTTCAAAAGCTCAAGCTGTTTGTTGCAACACCGATGTATGGTGGCCAGTGTGCTGGAATGTATACGCGGAGCATTGCGGACTTGTCTGCTATCTGTGCAAAGTACAACATTCCACTCCAGTTGTACTATCTGTTCAACGAGTCGCTGATTACACGTGCACGTAACTACTGTGTCGATGAGTTTATCCGCAGCGATGCTACTCATCTGATGTTTATTGATAGCGATATCGGATTCAATCCTCAAGACGTTATTGCACTACTTGCATTGCAGTCGACTGCTGACAGTCCTTACGATGTTATTGGTGGTCCTTATCCGAAGAAGTGCATCAGCTGGGAAAAGATTAAGATTGCTGTTGACAAGGGTGCGGCAGACGAAGATCCCAACGTATTGGAAAAGTTTGTTGGTGACTATGTGTTTAATCCACGTAGTGGACAGAAAGAGATTCCGATCGGTGAGCCTGTTGAGGTGATGGAGATTGGTACTGGTTTCATGATGATCCGTCGCTCTACGTTGGAAAAGTACAAGGAAGCATATCCGGATCTTTCATACAAACCAGACCACATCCGTACTGAAGCGTTCGATGGTTCACGTGAGATCCATGCATACTTTGATTGTATCATTGATCCCGTCAGCAAGAGGTATCTGTCAGAAGATTATATGTTCTGCTACAATACAATTAAGGCTGGGATGAAGGTTTGGATATGTCCGTGGATGAGTATGCAGCACGTGGGCAGTTATGTGTTTGGTGGCAGCCTTGCTGATTTGGCATCCATTGGTGCTACTGCTACTGCAGACGCATCGCAATTGAAGAAGAAGAAAAAGGAATCAGAATGAAGCTTGAGACTAGAACGTTGCAGATTCTAAAAAACTTTGCAACGATTAATCCCTCAATGATGTTTCGTGTTGGCAATGTCCAATCAACCGTTGCTGCACAGAAGACGGTAATGGCTCGTGCGACGTTGAAAGAGCAGTTTGGACGTGAGTTCGCTGTGTTTGATCTCTCACGATTTCTTGGTGTGTTGTCACTGTTTAATGAGCCTGAGATCGAGTTCGAAGATAACAGGCTTGTGATCACGCAGAACAAACAGAAGGTCGAGTACACATACGCTGATCCCGAGCTTGTTGTTGCAGCACCAGAGAAGACACCTGTTGTTAGTAATCCTGAAGTAACATTTAAGCTATCTGCTGATGTACTGAAGTCTACAATCAGTGCTCTGGGCGCCCTACAATCCACGCATATTGTTGTGGAGGGTGATGGTGAGAATGTAACGATCGGTGTTGGCAAGCCGACTGATCCAACAAGCGATACGTTCCGTGTTGATGTTGGTTTGAGCAACCACTCGTTTAAGTTTGCGTTCAAGGCAGAAAACATGAAGTTGCTCCAAGGCGACTATGATGTAGAAATATCGTCACGCTCGATTGCCCATCTATCATGTTCTGATGTAGAATATTGGGTAATGGCCGATACTAACTACACACAGTTTAATCAGAATGCGTGAAGACTTTCTCTGGGTTGAAAAATACCGTCCCCGCACGATTGATGAAACAATCCTTCCTGCCGAGCTGAAAGCAACATTCCAAAAGTTTGTTGATGATAATAATGTACCCAACCTCCTCTTGACGGGGCGTGCGGGTGTTGGTAAGACAACTGTTGCGCGCGCAATGCTCGAGCAGATTGGTGCTGACTACTTTATTATCAATAGCAGTATGCATGGTAATATCGATACACTCCGTACCGATATACTTAACTTTGCATCTACTGTTAGCTTCAGTGGTGGCAGGAAGTATGTAATCCTCGATGAGGCGGACTACCTTAATCCAAACAGTACGCAGCCTGCTCTACGAAACTTTATGGAGCAGTATAGTAAGAACTGTGGCTTCATTCTAACATGCAACTTTAAGAACAAGTTGATCGAACCATTGCAATCGCGATGTGGTGTGATTGAGTTTAGAGTTACAAAGGAAGAAAAGCAAAAGCTCGCTGTCCAGTTCTTTAAGCGAGTGAAAAACATACTTGAGATTGAGCGTGTCGAGTATGTTCCGCAAGCTGTGGCAGGTGTGATAGAGCAGTTCTTTCCTGATTGGAGGCGCGTACTCAATGAGCTACAGCGGTACTCCGCTACAGGAAAGATTGATAGTGGAATCCTTACAAATCTAGACGATCAAACGTTTGATCAGCTTGTTGGTTATCTGAAGGGCAAGGAGTTTGGTAACGTGCGTAGGTGGGTTGCCGAGCATTCGGATATTGATACTACAACATTCTATCGCAAGTTCTATGACCATGCTAGCAACATGATGGATGCACCGTCTGTCGCACAGCTTGTATTAATCCTTGCTAAGTACCAATACCAAGCAGCTTTTGTTGCTGACCATGAAATTAATAATGCAGCATTCCTAACCGAAGTGATGGTTGAATGCACTTTCAAGTGAGTTAATTATGCATGAACAGTTTTACATTCCTGACACAAAACGGCACTTCTATGTTAGTATGATTAAGAGCGGAGTGAGGATTGCGGCTGGTGTTGCTCTTGTCTGGCCGCAAAACCTTGTCCTTGCAGGTGCGTTTTTGATTGCTGCAGAGGTGCTTGGGGTTGTTGAAGAGCTTGTATAATGTTTACTATAATCAACGATATTTTCGATTGGATAGTTGATGATTATCGCACTCATCCTTGGCGGTTTGTTGTTGAGCTTGTTGCCTGGGTTCTTAGCATATCTTGCTCCGTCATCATGGCAGCCACAGTCCCAAATCCGCCCCTCCTTGTTCTTTATCCTTTGTGGATTGCTGGCTGCACTATGTACGCTTGGGCTGCTCATAACCGTAAAAGCTTTGGGATGCTGGCCAACTACTGCCTGCTAGTTTCTATTGATATGGTCGGTCTTGTTAGGATGCTGCTGTGAATCCGTTTGACTTTGTTAACGCAATCAACACCACGAAGAAAAACATCATGGTGGGGACAGAAAACGACGAGCTGGCAGAGGCATCGTATACCCCATATGTTGTCAACAAGGCACTTTCATATTTCCCTGATACGATAATGCATGCCAACGAAATGAATCGGCATGGCGGATTATCGCACGGTCTTCAATTTTCATACTACCTAAATAGCATTCGACCTGCAAAAAGGTTCGCTAAATGGGTGAAGCGTGAGAACATTGAAGATGTGGAATGCGTCAAGCAATTTTATGGCTACAGTACTGAAAAAGCTCTACAAGCGCTGACGATAATCACACGAGATCAACTTCACCACATAAAACAAAAACTAAGCGGTGGTGGAATCAATAATGAAGTTGGAAAATCTCGTTGAGGTAAAACTAAAAATAGACGAAGACTTTCTCAAGGTAAGAGAAACATTAACACGAATTGGTGTTGCATCTAAAAAGGAAAAGGTGCTGTATCAGTCTTGTCACATCCTGCATAAGCAGGGATTGTATTACATTGTCCACTTCAAAGAGCTGTTTGCGTTAGATGGAAAGCCAACAAACTTTTCTGAAGAAGATATTGGTCGTCGCAACACAATAGCTAACCTGATTGCTGAGTGGGGTCTTGTTACTTTGGTAGATCCAGAAAAGACAAAAGATCCTGTTGCTGCCATGTCACAAGTCAAGATCATTCCCTACAAAGAGAAAGAAGAGTGGGAACTGGTAACCAAATATAATATTGGCCGCAAGTTGTAATTACTTGCTTGTTGCTCTGTACACTCCGTCCCAAGTAGCAGGCTTACCGTCTTTCAGTCTTTCTAGCATGTTTTCGTAGTAGGACTTCAGTGAAGAGTTGTTGCTGATTGCCTCTTCGGCTATTTTCACTGCCTTGTCCCATTCACCAGTGTAGTACGCATCTAAGAAGTCATCTTGTCTCACTTCTTCTCCTAGTGTATAGATCTTAACGCCTTCTGTCTTGCCCTTGACAGCAATACAATCAAGTTCAACAACAGGATATTCATCTTTCACCTGTTCTGCCGTAAGTGGTCCAAGAACGATCTTAACACCATACGGTTTGCTCTGTCCCTCGAGGCGCGATGCGAGGTTTACAGAATCGCCAAGACAAGTATAGTCAAACCGCTGACTAGAGCCCATATTCCCAACAACAACGACACCAGTATTAATACCAAGGCCCATTCCGAAAGGTGGTACACCTTCTGCAGCAATCTCTCTGTTGAAATCATCTAAACTCTCCATCATCTGTAATGCAGTCTTCACAGCCATCTTCGCATGGTTGGGATCATCCAAAGGAGCATTCCAAAACGCCATCTGTGCATCACCGATGTATTTGTCTAGTGTTCCATTGTTCTCTAGTATCTTTGCTGTCATCGCTGTCATATAGCGATTCATAATCTTTGTCAGCCCCTGCACATCCTTACCGTAGTGCTCAGAGATTGTAGTAAATCCTCTGACATCCGTAAACATGATCGACAGCTCTTTACTGTCTCCGCCAAGTGTAAGTAGCTCTGGATTCTTTTGTAGTTTCTCAACAAGCGCAGGACTCAGATATGTTCCGAACTGTTTCTTGATTTGGAGCTTTTGGCGCAGCTCGACAAGGAACTTGACAACGTATCCATGTCCGCTAACCAACCCAACGGTAAGAATCGGAAACACAGCATCGAATAGATAGCTTGATTGAACAAATAGTTGGCGACTTGTAAAGTACGCAGCGGCTGCAATGCCGATTGCAAAAATATATCCATGTGTGAACTTTGTGATGAAGAGTAAAGAAATAATGGCCGCAACAACAAGTGCTATTAGTTCAGCGCCATCGGCCCAGTCAGGTCTCGAAATGTTTGTCCCTGATACAACAGTATCAAGAACTGCCGCCTGCATGTAGTGTGGATACACGGAACCAACAGCTGTGGCAACAGGATTATTCAATCCCTTAGCTGTCAAGCCAACTATTACAATACCACCATTAAAAGAATCAGGAAGTTTGCTCAGTGTGTGTTCGATTGGCTTTGAACTCCAATCAACCCAAATACGACCAAGCTGATCTGTTGTTATCTTACCAAACTGGGGGATGCGGACAGCCTCGATCCCATTCTCACTAACTTTGACCTGAAACGACGGATCGCCAGCAGCAACGCGAAGTGTCTCGAGTGATATGCTTGGGTATAAGTTCTCGTTAGCACGAACAAGCATTGGTACACGTCGCGTTACTCCATCAAGTTCTGGTAACACATTAACCACCCCAACGCCAGCAGCATTGTTGGTGATCTGCGGTACGTTGGATTGTATGCTGCCATAATCAACCCCAGCAACGCCTTCACCAATAATAGAGACGCCAGGCCTAAACGGTACAACTGTAGACTGCTGATCTGTAGCTACGTGAGGGAAAACAACGGGGTGCTTTTTTAGAGTATTAGCCAGACTAGCATCTTGACCAAACCGATCAGGATCAGGCATGAAAGCATTAAACACAACCAGCCCAGCACCACGCCTGTAAAGATCAGTAATGATGGAGGCATATTCTCCACGAGGGAACGGGAATTGTCCTTTTTGTCGAATAGTTTCGTCATCTATGTTGACCACATGGACTTGTTGGGACACAGTGGTTGGTTTTGAGGTGATCAGTTGATCGAAATACCTTAGGCGAATCGACTCAACAAATGATGGGTCCTGTATTCTAACCGCGAGCAGTAACAATAGTGTTAACAAAGCCATCCACGGTGATAATAATTTCTTCATTTAGAACCCTGCTTGATTGTTATTTTGTTTGTAGTGACGTCTTGATTCTTAATCTGTAGTGTAGCGCCATCCTGTATCAAAAGGATATCATAGCCGCGATCTTTATTTATTTGGATTGTTGCAAGATCTTTGACGCGGCGTTCTATCAACCAAAATGTGTTTCTATCAATCACATATAGCTGTGTGACGGGATTGTACCCAACGCGGAATGCATTAATGTCAAATACATTCTCGAGATAGTTTGTTAGATAGTTCGTCTCGAGGTCGTTAACATTAAGCTCACTGAACTTTAAGTCATCCTTGAACGCTGGCTCATCGAGTGGGTTATAATCGAGCTCGTTGAATGCAAGGATGTCGTTTGGTTTGATGTTTTCTTCCATCAGAGCCTTGACGACTTCTTTCGGTGGCTTGACAATCAACATATTGTCAATCATCGATTCTGTTAGATTGAGTAGCACGGGCTTCATTGGCTTTGCTTCAGCTAGTGTGGTGATCGTTGCCTGGAACGCCCTGTTCAATACAACAGCCCCAACAACAGTACGAACTTCAATCTCACCAACGGTGCCGTCAGCATTCGGAAGAAGAATAATCATTGAGCCACCGACCTCATCTACAGTCATACTAAAAGCTGTTCCACGAACGGCAACTGTTGCGGTCGGGGTCTTTATGTTTACGTTCTTATTATTTTCGCTTGCAATGTTACCAGAAGCATATCGCACTGTGCCAAGCGCGACCTTCATTGCAAGCTTGCCAGCGCCTTTGGACTTTGGATCGTAAACAAAATCATCGATTACGAGCTTGGAGTGTTCAGTAACACGAACCTTTGTGTTATCTTCAAAGGTAATGCCAACAACGCCCTTTGCCGTGACGATGTTGTCCATCGACTCGACGCCAGTGTTCATCGTGGCGCCGAGTTTCGATTTATTACGGACTATCTCACCACTACCTTTCTCCTCAGTAACTTTGCCGATAGCGGCATGAAGATTACTGCTGAGTAATGCTGTAAGTAGTATTAGAACCCGTAACATTTAATGTAATCACATTAGGAGATGTAGTACCAGTCTGGGCAATTGTAATTGAATTGTTAGATCCAATTATTGTACTAGTGATTTTATGACCCGGTGTCAGCGATGTACCGTTTGCACCGCTTTGTGTTGTAGTGAATGCATTACTGTTACCTGTTAGTGTAATGTTGTTTTCTGTGTATCGGCTGTTTATTGTGCTCGTTACCGTATTGCTGTCACCAGTAATTGTTAGGTTGTACAAATAGTTGCTGGCGTTTGCAGTGCTCGCCATTGTGAACGTCACGGTGTTGTTGTCACCAGTTTTTGCTAGTGTCATTGAGCCAGCGTTCGTTCCAAAGTTTCCTTGTGTGAGACTGAACGCGTTTCCTGAACCAGTCTGTGTGATAGATGCAGTCGAATCACCACCAACGAAGTTACCAACAATAGAGTTGTTCATTCCGTCTTGCGTGATTGTAACCGTCATTGCGTTTCCGTCGATTAGGAACGCTGGTTGTAGCAAGCTTGTTCTATCGCCTATTTGGTTTCCTGAACCAGACTGCGTTATTGTTACAGTAGAATTATCTGCGTTTGTTTGATCAATATACACCGAGTTGTTACCACTTGCAGGTGCCGCTTGCGCAAAAGCGTTAGTAACAAATAACAAAGACATAATGCACGCCATTACAAAACGTACAATGTTGTCCATCTTCCTCTTTCCTTATGTTGGTCTCTTGAATGGTTGTTTGAACTTCCACAGTCCCTTTGCTTCACCCTGGTAGACCAGTTCTTCGACTGCTAAATCAATAGCAGCCTTAACTGCGTATATAGTTGGTTCCGTGGTCGTGCTACCGAATTCATTCTCAAACGAACGTGTGCCCTGGCTAAAAAACTTGAACGTAGCTACTGATGTAGCCACACTCAGCAGTGTTTTCTGTGTGTTAACAGTAAGGATCACTTCTCCCGTCTGAACATTCACAGCTCTCAGTGACACAGTTACGATATCTTCTTGATATTGAGTCATTGGCCCTATTCCAAGATAGCGCCAACCTACACCTCCAGTTCGTTTGTTTGTATCATAAGATACAATCGACCCCTCAATAATCATTCCCGCATAGAGTATTGGTCGCAGGATGTTTGGCTCACTTGCCTCTTCTCGCGCACTCCTAATCAGCTGTCGTTCGCGCAAAAGATTTTCAATCCCTACACGCTCAACAATTCTAAACCATTTCCCATCACCAACATCCGCAAGCGCCTTCAACAAAATAGACTCAGCACCCTGCGTGACGGCTGAGCTTAACTTTGCAATGTTCCCTCCATCCTTGCGCTGTCCAGTCTTATCTGTAAATGTGTAGACAGCAACAACAATAGGCTTGCCAGCGTCTGGCTCTGGGAACGGTCGCTTAAACTTTGTTGGTGCTACTTTCTCTGCTTCCTTCTCTTCAAACTCAAATGACCACGTTGCACAGCCAGAAAGTATTACCGCAGCTAATGTGACAAGAAGTGCTTTCATCAGAACTTAAATTGTGCTACAGGAATAACTATTTCGGTAAAGCTGCCGTCTTTGCCAGCAACCGTCAGACGAATCTCTTCACCAGTCTTGCTATATGAAATGGTGTTTCCTTCGATTGTAACGGACCCTGCGTTCTTTGGATTCTCACCAAACAGGTTTGATACAAGCTGAGACGACAGCTGCGCATATACACGAGACTCAAAGTTGTTGAGAAACTTAACAAGATTTGTGTTGTTAGCTGCTGCAGCTGCGTCTTTAGCAGCCTGAAGTCTTGCAGTGTCAATCGCCTGACGACGAGATGTCTCAGTATTCTCTATTGTTTGCACATGCGCGGAATAGTTGATCCCACTAAATGATGGCGACCTAAACGTATGGACAAGCTCGGCGTGTACATTACTCGCTAGGAGTAGTGTCAGCAGACTTACCTTTTTCGTTAGCTGTAATAAGTTCATCTTTCTTCTCTTTCAATGATAGAACGACGTTAACCTTTTGATTAAGACGTATCAAGTCATTGTCAAGCATACGAATGCGATCGATAAGAGCTATCAATGTAACATTCGCTTCACTCATCACAGGCTTAATCTCTTTTGTGGCCCACTCCCACACGTAGTATATTAGGTATCCCATTCCGCCAGCTTCGACAATGGGAAACCCATACTTGTTTATCATTTCAGCTACATCCATAGTCTACACCATGTAAAAAAACGTCTAATGTAGTAAAACGGGGATGCTTTCTTCGCAGCTAGTTCAGCTTCAAACAATTTAATATTTGCAGCTGTAATGAAACTGCTATAGATGATTCGATCGACTCGATCCAATTAATCCCTCCTCGCATCGGTCTGCTCAGCTCTGGCAATACGATCGAGGTCGGGTGGAATATTCAAAGCATGACTTACTTTAGTGTCTATGCGGATAACATCATGATTCATTGTTGCAACACGCTTATCAAGTGCTCCAATGATCCCAGCCATACCTCTCACACCACCAGTCACACCAGCCAATATAAACTTTAATGTTAAAAATACAAAATAACCAGCTGCAATCGAAGCGGCAATGGGGAAACCAACTTCAGCAACTAACTTAAAATAATCCATACTAAACCCCTTTGTTATTATTTAGCTGTTGACCGTTTTTGTTCATTGCTGTACACTGCGCGCATGCTTACATTTAACATTGTTAACGACGAACATATATTCCTACATAACGATAATGCTGTTGCGTATGGAATGTAT
>Ga0129333_10004448_pt1 | contig 13122 bp, 31 predicted proteins | sample CPB6_08_DNA_FD_94474 | JGI IMG/M metagenome (GOLD analysis project Ga0129333, IMG submission 94474) | Freshwater to marine salinity gradient microbial communities from Chesapeake Bay, USA - CPBay_Sum_0.6_0.8_DNA | ecosystem: Environmental > Aquatic > Marine > Coastal | place: USA: Chesapeake... | reverse complement strand
GCTGGGATGGGCAAGGCAGGCAAGGCACGGAACGGCACGGATCGGAATGGTGGGGTCGGGCAGGCGAGGAGAGGCTTGGCAAGGACGAGCAAGGCGTGGTTTGGCAGGCAAGTCGAGGCCGGGTACGGCGCTTACTGGTCAGTTGATGCAAGGCAGGCATGGAACGGCGTGGCCAGGAGAGGCGAGGTGCCGTGTGGCATGGAGAGGCAGGCAAGGTGCGGCATGGCGTGGAAAGGTGCGGTGCGACTTGGTCCGGACCGGTAAAGCAGGTAAGGCTAGTCGGGCACAGGAGTGGCTTGGAGAGGCAGGCAAGGAAAGGCCAGCAGGGGATCGGAATGGTAGGGTCTGGCACGGCATGGCAAGGCAGGCAATTTTTTAACAGGAGAATGAAATGAGTTTGGATATTGAAAAGTCAGTGTTGATGGATATCGCCAAGAAGAACGGCGGCATTCTGCAGGTGGACGCAGTGTTGGACGAGGCGAAGGACGAGACCAGTCCTCTGCACAGTCACTTTGAGTGGGATAACAGTGTCGCTGCGGAGGCGCACCGTCGCTACCAGGCTCGTGTTCTGATCCAGCGGTGCAAGATCACCGTCGTGGAGTCTGAGCCGACTACGATTCGTGCGTTCGTTAGCCTTCAGTCAGACAGAGAAGCTGGCGGCGGTTACCGCATGACGACCAAGGTCATGGACGACGCGGCCCTGCGGGAGGAGTTGCTGCACGACATCCGTCTCACCATTGCGCGCTGGAACCAGAAGCTCAGCCTGTTGGATTCGGTGACGGCAGACCTGATCTACAAGCTCGAGGCGTCCGTGCGTGTGGCAGATGCCCCGATGGAGAAGCGGGCGTGAGGCGCGCCCTCATCTTGGCGCTGTTGCTGGCAGGCTCGGCGCATGCAGAGTTTGCTGATGGCAACAAGCTATTGAGCGACATGACCGGTGACGCCATGGACCGCATGCACGCCCTTGGGTACATCACAGGGGTATTTGACGCGGGTAGAAGCATTGTCCATTGCCCACCAAACAACATAACCGCCGGGCAGATCAATGACATGGTGAAAAACTACCTGACCAACGTGCCAGCCGACCGGCATCTGACCGGAGACACTATCGTTTTCAAAGTGCTGAAAGCAACGTGGCCGTGCGCCAAGCGTGGCAATTCAATGTAAGGAGAAGCAAGTGGCAACGATTCAACAGATGTTGAAAGATATTCGGCGCCGTGGCCTCAGCCAAGAGCAGATCGGGCAAAAGGTCGGCGTTTCTCAAGCTGCCATTTCTCGCCTGATGAGCGGGGCAACCCAGTGCAATTACTCTCAGGGCCTGAAGATCAAGCAGTTGTACGAGACGTTCATACCGGCAGAGAAGTGGACAGAGGACAAGGCCAAGGCCAAAATTGAAGATCTGAAGACGGCTTTGGTTGTGGCGCAGGGCAACTTTGAGGAGTCCCAAGCCCATGCTCAACAGCTGGAGAAGAGGATCAATGCCATGAAGGGGCGGCGGTGCTGGCTGTGCAGGATAAGGTTTTTCTTTAAGGGGTGATTATGAGCACGGAAGAGGATGACGCATTCGAGGCCATCGAGAAGGCGCAGGGATGGCGCAAGCGGCAGATAGCAGACAAGGTGGACGTAGATCCATACACGACCAAGGTCAGGAACGATACCATCGAGGAGGTGGCCAAGGCTATCGAGAAGTTCAAGGGCGCATTCGGCCCGTCCACGACGGACAGCTTTGCCATCTACATCAGGGGGATGAAGCGATGAAAGATATTTCTCAGGGCGCCGTGGCAAACGGATTGATGGGCGAGATATTGAAAGTCATCAACAATTACGAAGGCGCGCTGTTCGTTCCGACTGCGCTTGGCGTGTTGGAGTTGGTCAAGATTCAATTGGTGCTGGAGCACGTACAAAAACAGAAAGGAAATGAGCCTTGAAAGACATATCACAGTGGACGGTCAGGCCCAAGGGAGAGCCCAAGAAGCCGACCAAGCGGGAGATCAGGGAGAAGGCAGAGGCGGAGTATCGGTACTGGTTGGCAATGCTGCAGGCCCACGAGGTTTTGTGGAATTCCAAGTGGGAGTCGGCCAAGAACCCGTTCATATCTTGGCAGGAGTACAAGCAGGACCGGCCAGCCAGGGCGAAGATCCTCGGCCCGTACCTGAAAGCCAAGGAAGCTTACCTGTCCACGAGAGAGAGGTCATGAGCGTATTGACAGACCGCCTGCGGAATGTACAATGAAGTGCAGATATGTGCACTGACTGACCGATGGTAACGTTACCATTGGTGTGACAAAATGAGTATCAAAGTATTAAACCAAGAGGAGGAAGATATGAGCAAGTTGAACGACACTGTGCGCACCTATCCCCGCACTTTGATGGAGGCATTTCCAAGTCATGAGCCGTATGCGATCGAGCACTACAAGCGCAAGGTGCGGCCGTGGCCATGGCTGCTGGTGGCGGCCTTGGGATGGGGATATCTATGCTGGCATTTAGTGTAGAGACCCCGCCGCACTGCTCGCATAGGTGGGAAGAGATGTCGCCCCCACTACCGGGGTGCGTCATCTACCGGTGTACTCGGTGCACAGAAATGAGAATGGTATTAACGGAGAAGTCGAATGACACAGAAAAAAACTGCGATCCTGAAAGAGGCGCACAAGAAGTTTGAAGAGATTCTGGCGGTCAAGGGGTTGGACTTTGCTTGGGACGGCAAGAAGTACAACACCGTGAACATCCAGACCAAGTGGCGCTACTTTGCCCTTGGGTTTCTATCTAACAACAAGGGGAAGTAAATGTTTGACGCAACGAAACCACTGAACATATCGGCCATCCGCATTGACGGTGGCACGCAATCGAGGAGCCGCATCCTGCAAGATATGGTGGACAACTATGCCGAAGCCATGTTAGAGGGTGCAGAGTTCCCACCTATCGTTGTATTCTTTGATGGCAAAGAGTACTGGTTGGCGGACGGTTTCCACCGTTACCATGCAACGCGCAAGAACAAGCGCGCCAGCATTGTGGCCAACATCATCAAGGGCACGGTGCGTGACGCCATTCTGTATTCGTTTGGCGCCAACGGCATGCACGGCATGCAGATGACCAATGAGGACAAGCGGCGTGTTGTGCTCGAGATGCTGGATGATTTTGAGTGGAGCGCATGGAGCGATCGTGAGATTGCCCGTGCCTGTCATGTGTCGCATCCGTTTGTAGCCAAGCTGCGCAACGGTCTAGCACCCGAGAAGGTGAAGTTCAAAGACAGTGACGGCGAAGTGCGTGAGCGTGCGCGCGAGCCGAAGAAAGAGCCGAAGGTCCAGCCCGCACCTGTCCTGAAGGAGACAGCCAAGCAGGACGATTCCTATGACAATGAGCAGGCCGAGACGATCAAGTATCTGATTGGTGAGAACGAGAAGCTGACGGACAAGCTCGCAGTCAAGAACGCACCGGATCCAAAGCTTGCAGAGGAAACGATTGCAGAGTTGCGTGAAGAGATTCGAGTCCTGCGTATTGAGTTGGCCGCGGTCAAGACCAGCCGTGATCAGTTCCAGTCAGAGAATGCCCAGCTGAAGAAGCAGGTGTCATCCTATCAACGTCAGCTGAAGAAAGCAGCGTAAGCAAAGCCGACGCCGGGCGGCATGTCCCGGTAGTGGAGTTTCTATGTCACTGAACCTACGTCAGTATCAATCTGACATTATTGCCAATCTGCGCAAGGGATTCGCATCCGGCCGCAGGTCACAGATTCTGTATGCGCCCACTGGAGCCGGGAAAACAGAGATGGCCATCGCCCTGCTCGAGGCAACAAAGACCAAGGGAAACAAGGCGGCCATGCTGCTCGACCGCATCGTGTTGTGCGACCAGACCAGTCAGCGCCTACAGAAGTACGACATTGACCATGGCGTCATGCAGTCAGGCCATTGGCGCTATCGCCCTTACGAGAACATCCAGGTTTGCTCCGCCCAAACCCTCGAGAAGCGCGGCTCATTCCCTGACCTGTCCCTGCTCATCATTGATGAATGCCATCAGACCCGGGAGCAGACGGTCGAGTTCATCAAGAACAATCCTGACATCAAGGTGATCGGCCTGAGTGCCACGCCTTTCACCAAAGGGTTGGGCAAGGTGTACGAGAACGTCGTGTCATCTATCACCACCAAGCAACTGGTGGAGCAGAACGTGTTGGTCCCTTTGCGTGTGTTCATTGCCAAAGAGATCAACATGGACGGCGCCAAGAAGGTGGCAGGTGAGTGGTCGCAGGCAGAGGCCAGTAAGCGTGGCCGGCAGATCACCGGGGACGTGGTTGCTGAGTGGATCAAGATGACGCACGAAGTATTCGGCCGCCCCCGCAAGACCATTGTGTTCTGTGCTGGCGTGGAACACGGCGCCGACCTGTCGCGCAAGTTCGCAGAAGCAGGCTATAACTTTGTCAGCATCAGCTATCGGGATGATGACGAGTTCAAAAAGGAAGTTATTGAGGATTTCTCCAAGCCAGACACCGAGTTGCATGGTCTGATCGCCACAGACATTCTGACCAAGGGATTCGACGTGCCTGATGTAATGATCGGCGTCAGTGCCCGGCCATTCAGCAAGTCTTTGTCCTCCCATATCCAGCAGATGGGACGTGTGATGCGCGCCAACATGGCCGATCCACAGTCCAAAGAGTTCGCGTTGTGGCTGGACCACAGCGGTAACTATCTGCGCTTCCGGGAAGAGTGGGAAGACGTGTACGAGAACGGTGTCAGCGAGTTGGACGAGGGCAAAGAGAAGCCCAAGAAAGAGCCGACCGAGAAGGAAAAGAAAGAATCCAAGTGCCCGCGGTGTGAGGCGTACATGCCGCGGTTCACCGATACCTGCTCGCACTGCGGTTATGTGCGTGAGAAAAAGAGCATGGTCGAAAGCGTGCCGGGTGAGATGTCTGAGTTGCAGACCATGAGCCGGGAGAACAAGCAGTTGTGGTGGTCGATGCTGCAGTGGTATGTGCTCCACGAGGGATGGTCACCGGGGCGGGCGGCCCACACATTCAAAGACAAGTTCGGCGTGTGGCCACGCAACCTGAGCGACCAGCCAGCACCGCCCAGCCTCGAGCTGCAGGACTTCATTCAAAAGAAAATCAGAGCGTACATTCGCAAGATCAAGAGGGGACGTTGATGAAAATACTTAATCTCTATGCCGGCATCGGTGGCAATCGTGTTCATTGGGATGGCCACGAGATCACGGCGGTTGAGTTTGATCCGTTGATTGCTGAGGTCTACCAGAAGTTGTACCCGGGCGACACGGTTGTTTGCGGTGATGCGGTTGAATTTCTGGAAAAGAACTTTGCCAGCTATGACCTGATCTGGGCAAGCCCCCCGTGCCCCAGCCATGGGCAGTATCGTCACAACGTTGGAGTGATTGGCAAAGGGTTCGATCCCATCATGCCTGATATGACGCTGTACTCTCAGATTGTTTTCCTGCAGCACTACGCCAAGGGCAAGTGGGTCATCGAGAACGTGAAGCCATACTATGAGCCGCTCATCCGCCCCTCTTTTGAGATGCAACGCCACTATTTCTGGGCCAATTTCTTTGTGCCGCCCAAAGAGTTTGAGAAGTCTGATATCAGGCACAAGAACAAGATATCGGACTTTGCTGGATCGGATATCGTTGCCTCGAGCAAGATTAAAAACAAGCGCCAGGTTTTGAGGAATTGCGTCAACCCTTGGGTCGGCAAGCACATTCTCGAGAGCGCACTCAACTCAATCAACAAGCCGCAAGAATCATGGACTTTCTAAGTTTCTGCCATGCACACGGCATCATCATCGACTCGCCTCCACCAATCGGACACTGGCGGCGATACCCCACCAACGACAAGCCGCGTCATCGCAACGGCGCGGTCAAGTGGATGGGTGATCATGGGTTTGTACAGAACCATGCAACAGACACTGAGGTTTCTGTGTGGCGTGACGAGGGTGCGACAGAGGGCGCTAAGCGGGACTACCAGGCGCTGGCTACCAAAGCGGAACAGGATCGCCTCCGCATGCAGAAGGATGCAGCAGATAAAGCGGCCTTCATTCTGAAGCAGTGCGCGACAGGCAAGCACGACTATCTCAAGCGCAAGGGATTCCCGGACGAGGAGTCCAACATCTGGGTGTATGAGGGAAAGCACTTCATTGTCATACCCATGCGGGTGGATGGCCGGCTGGTCGGGTGTCAGATCATTGACCCGGACGGCGGGAAGAAGTTTCTGTTTGGTCAGCGAACCGCGGGCGCAGAGTTCTGCTTTGACAACAAAGGCCCCCACATTCTGTGCGAGGGGTACGCTACTGCGTTGTCGATTCGGGCAGCACTCAAGTCCATGAAGCGGCGCTATACCCTGCACGTTTGTTTCTCGGCTGGGAATATGAAGAAGATCGCCTCCACAATTCAGGATCGCGGGCTAATCGTTGCGGACAATGACGCCTCCGCTACCGGGGAGCGCACGGCCCGGGAGATTGGCTGGCCGTACTGGATGAGTGACGTGGTGGGAGAGGATGCGAACGACACGCACCAGCGGCTGGGCCTGTTCAAGTTCTCGCAGGGGCTGGTCAAGTCACTGAATCAATTAGCGCTGGTGAATGGGTAGGCAGGTTCCATTGTTGGGCCATCGCCTCCGCTATTCCCTTGTAGGTTTCGCTTCTGATCTTCCACCGGTCGTCGCTGGGCGGTAGTCGGTTCTGTCCGCTATCTGTCTGGTTTGCCCACCGCGGTCGGCCGTTGACCATTCTGGGCTCCACAAATGAGGTCGGGCGCAGGGTCGGCAGGTTCTTTAGCCATAGACACGTTGCCTTGCTGGCATCGTGGCCGTACTGGTAAGGGTGCACAATCTGGTCGGCCTTGCGGATCCGGGTTCCAATGCATCCGATTGGATTCTCGATTGCAATTCTGTGGATGGGTGCGGCCATCAACGCCTCAACAAATTGGAGCGCGGCCTCGGTCTTTTCTTGCCGGCCTGGCACGCGTTTGTTCCAATGCAGACCCGATGAAGATAGGTATGTGCAGGGTGGATGGGCAATTAGCAAGTCCCAACCCTGATCAATGATGTCCATCACGTTGCCCTGATAGTGCGGCCCGGGTGCATCGGTCGGCAGTAGGTCGCAGGACGTGGCATCGTGTCCTGCAGCAATGAACGAATCGCGCACGGCGCCGGAGTATTCGCAAGCAATCAGCACCTTCATATGGGCGCCTCCTCAACGTTGTCTGGATAGGTCAATGGCCGGGGCGGCGGTGGTATCACGCGCTCGCCATTAAAAAAGGGGAATGGCCATGGCCACTCCCCCATCTCATCACATGGGGACTTTGTGTCCCGCATCTCTGAGTTCTGCTTTGATGTACTGCTCGAATATTTTTGTAATGTCACGTTCGATCGCCCCTGAAAAGAACAAGCCAGCAAGGTCGCCGGTTGCAACACCGAGCCTCTCCTGAATGCATAACGCCGCCGCATCTAGGGCATCGCGTGCAAGGTCTTCCACGCCCTGCTGGGTGTATTCGTGCCATGGTTTCATGATTGATCCTTGATTTGTTCGCTATCCCGATAGGCGGCATTGAGTTGGATTGGTGTTATGTAGATTTCTTCCTCCCATTCGACCCACCAATCGGGCCTCTCAATTCTGTATTGCTTTGCGTGGGTTTTGAGCCCGGCAATGAGGGCGGCTCTTGCCTTATCAGCGGTCGAGCCGTATGCCTCAAAACAAAAGTTGGTAGTGTTGAGTCGTGCCTTAATCATGATTCCACCTCCAGCCATTTGTTGTCTCTGCATCTTTCAAATAGGTCTTGATCGGTGCACGCATGGAATCCGCCCTCAGCAAAAAATTTTGCAACCTCTTTCAAGTGTTCTTGGTTTTCCATCAGCCACTCAAGTTCATACTTAGTGAGTGCCTCAATCATTTGTTCGCGTTTCATGATTCCTCCACGTCAATGTCAAAAAACGATCTGTTGTAGTCGGTTTCCCATTCGTTGTCCGGCGCGGCCAAGGCAACGGCTCGAGCCTTGTCTTCTGCGCTTTCCCAGTTGTCCGCCTCCACTTCAATGGTCAGGCGGCGGGTCTTTGTTTCCTTAACGTATGCAGTCCATGTGGCCATGATTGCCTCACCAGTTTGCGTACTTTTTGAACGCGCGCACATAGCCAGCGCGGTTCTTGAATGGGCCGTGCATCTTGCAATAGAGCAGGAATTCGTCTGACATGAAGTAGCCCTGCGCCATCTCATCGCCTGACTTCCCGAGGTCGTGGTACATCTCGCCCTTGTAATGGTCGCCGAGTACAAACTTCACTTTGTCCCATATCCATTCGCCCTTCTCGTTCTCCATCACCGACTCGCCATCGATGCGGCCGTAGCCGTCATAGTCTCCGTAGCGTTGGCTTCCATCGGGCAGTAGCGCCATGACCTTGCTGAAGTCTTTGCTCTTGATCGTGCAGGTGATAGGCAGGTGTGTCTTTGCGCAAGTTTTAGAAAAGAATCCCATGATTTATGCTCCTGTTGTTTCGCGATAGGTTGTGAGGGCGAGGTCGAATGGCATCAAGTTTAGGATGCGGTTGGATCGGAAACGTTGCCCCAAAATTGGTGAACGTAACGTGGCTTCGAGTTCGGGCTTGGTCATTGTGCCGGTCTGCCTCAGCGCCCCATCCTTGTCCACAAATAGGACGCGCTTGGACAGGGCGCGCTTTAGGTCACGGCCGTGTAGGTAGGCCATGAGCAGGTCATCGATGGCGGTATCGATATCCGGGTGCACCTCGAGTTCCTGTCCATCGAGCCGCCATGTGCGGGTGGGCAGGGTCTTTGTGTGCTCGGTCAACGCCTCCACTAATTCGCGGGAGTCGTAGTTGTTTGGGCCGCCATGACCATCGTTGGACACGACCCCCATGCGCTTGCCATCGATGTAGACAGTCGCCTCGAAACAACTGGTTTCGCGGCTGGCAAACTGGGAATACTTCACGTTCTTGATTTCGACTTTCATGATGACCTCATTCGTTAATGTGTGAAATGTTGTCGATTGCAATATCTAAATTCTCGTCTTCGTCAACTTTGATGTTGATGATTCGAGCCCCTTCGAATATCTCAACGAGTTCAAAGTCAACGCCCGCCGCCTCGAGCAGGTTATAGATTTCTTGTGCGCTCATGATGCCTCCACTAATTCAACGTACACCCATGCCTGTACCCAATGGCCGGTGCCATCGGCGGTCGGGTTGACTTGTGCGTTGTCGTCAATCTCTAGGTCATCGCTCGCATACTGCGCGCGCGCCTGTTCAATAAGTTGGTCGCGTGTCATACCGCCTCCGCTATTGCTTTCGCCTCCACTACCGACATGGCGTGCGTGCCGATATCGTGGGGCAGTTCATGGTAGATATCCTGCGCGGCGAGTGTCGCCTCCGCTATCGAGTCGGCGGCGAGTGTGATCGTCTTGATCGTGCGCGCCTCGAGGGTGATTGTGTAGAGTTTCATGCTGGCTCCATTGGTTGGGGATTGAATTGTGGGCCCGGATCGGGCCCGGGGTTGTCACTTGCGGGACAGTCTGGCCTCGGCTCGGCCTTGTTCGATAAGTCGGCGGGCCTCCGCCCGGTCGTCTCGGTGTTCCGATTCGATCATGGCCCGGAGGGTTTGGGCCACAATGCGGCCGCGTTCGTATTGGTAGCCGGCCTCGATGTAGTCGCGTTCGGTGTGCTTCATGGTTTCCCCCTTACGCGTTGCAACACCCGCAACATGGGGCATCTTCGCATCGGCCGGCCTTGTTGCGGTAGTACTCGCGGCCATCGGCGCGCCAATAATTGGATTGATAGCGGCGCTGGGCTCGGATCATGTAACGGCCCACGCTGGCGGCGGTTTCCGGGTCTAAATCCGGGTCGATATCCCGGGCGAGTTCTTCGGCGTGGTCAATGGTTCGGGCGTTTTTCATGGCATTAATATCCGTTTCAGTTGGGGAATGGTGAGCCCGGTTACCCGGGACAATTCGGCTAGGGTTAGGTTTGGGTGGCGGTCGTAATAGTCTCGGATCTGTTCGGGTGTCATGGGTTACCTTTCAAACGGTTGCGATGGGGATATATCGGCGCTGATGGCCCGGGCCGTGGTCTTGAATCACGATATCGCGGGCGGCCTTGGTGGTGCCACCGCATAGCATGCAATTGGCGCATGTGGTGCGCTTTCCGGCTTCGGCGGATGCGGGGCAAATAACCTCGGCAGCCTGGCGATCGGCCTGGTGCGTTACCCGGAAAACCCGCAAGCCGTGTAGGTTGGCAAGGGCGGCATCGTCTAGGTTATCGGCTGATGCCATGACTAAACGTTTCCAGCGGTCAAAATCAAAGCCCCGGCGCTTCCATTGGTGGCTATACCCGGTGTGCCCGGCGGTAAATTGGGTGAGCGCTTCCCACAATTCCACCATGGCGGCATAGGGGTCGCCATAAGTGCCGATCCTGAGTTTTAACCCGGCAATAATCGCGGCGGCTTCGTCCGGTGTCACGCGCGTGTAGGTGCCCCTGATGTATGCGTTGAACACGGCAAGCGGGCCGTGTCCTAAATTGACGTAGCAGGGCGGCTTTCCGGTTTTCTTGGCCAGCTTGGGGCGGTGTTCGCATTGGCCGCATATCGCGGAGTCTTTGCCAAGCTTGGCGGCGGTAACCGGGTCGATATCCGTCCGGATAATGTAGGACTGGACTAGGTGGCCGGTCTTGGCGTTCTTGCTCTTGGCCTTGATGCCGGTCAGGATAACGGCTATCGGCTCGCCATTAATGCGGCTCGGGCCTTCGTAAACGATTAAACCTTTCATGATGCGATTCCCTCGGGCAATTGTGATTCTTGGCGTTCGGTGATTGTGAAACCGAGTGCGCGGATGTGGCGGAGCGTGTCGAGTGTTAGCGTCTTGGTGCCAGCGATGCGGGCGAATTGGCGGGCGGGCTCATCGGCCGGGTAAATGACGGCGTTGCCGTATACCCGGCGGACGGTGACAGTAATCGATTTCATGCGGTTACCTTTCGGGCGGTGATGCGGACTGTGAACGTGGGCTCGTCCGCTTGGGTGGTGTGAGCCCGGATCAGTTGGGCGGAGGGCTCAAAACGGCGCGCGATGGTCTCCCAGTCGGTGCGGCTCGGGTAAGTCTCTGAGATGGTGAGCCGGTGGGCGGTGCCATCGGCGGCGGTAACCCCGGCCGCGATTAGTGCGTCCTTGTAGATATCGGCGCGCGCTTTGAGGTCGGCGATATCGGCGCGGATTTTGGCGAGTGTGTCGATCATGTCGATAACTTCGTCAGGGGTGAAAAGATTGTTCATGGTTCAGGCTTTCATGTTGAGGAAATAAAGGGCAAAGGGTAAGCCGATCAGGGCGGCGCAAATTAGGACGGCGGCGAGGTCTTTCATTGGTCGCCCTCGTTCGGCTCATATCCGGGAAAATCCTCGGGGTTGCCGTAATAGTCCGGATCGCGCGGGTGCAGGGCTCGAGCCCATGCGGTGCGGCGCTCGTACCTCACTTGGGCGGCGAGTTCTTCGCGCTCGGATTCGTCAGGGGTGAATGTCATGGTTTCAGTCTCCGAAAATAAAAGCGGCCCCGATCACGCCGAAGGCGAGCAGGGAAACCAGCGCAAGGGTGAGGGATATCGAGCCGGCCAGCAGGGCGATGGTGGTGGTCAATGCACCTGCGGCACCGATCAGGGCGGCGGCGATGCGGAGGGCGAGAATTACGGGGTCGGTCATGGTTTACCTTTCAGTTAAGTTCGAGGGCGAGTTGTCCAATAGTGCGCGGCGGCTCATGGCGTGGCGCGTTCATGGTTTTAAGGGCGGCTAGTTGCTGGCCGATCCCGAGCCCGGCGAGGGGGCGGGTGACGTTCGGGAAACCCTCGAGGGCGGCGGCGTAGTGTTGGCCGGCTAGAACCACAATATCACGGCCGCGGTGGGGCTCGAGTTCGGCCGCGGTGCGGGTGGCCCATGCGGCGCGGTCGGTAGCCGTCATGTCGGACAGGGTGACGTTGTAGGGGCTCAGCCAAGCGTCCGGGTCTACCAGTCCGTGCAGGGCCGATAGGATCATGACGTCAGCCCCGGCGCGGTCGGCGGCGGCCATGGCAAAGCGGAAAGCTTGGCCGGTGTATAGGTCGCGGGCCTTGGCGTGTGTCTCGAGTTTTGAGCCCGAGCAGGCGATTAGGTAAAGCGGGCGGGTGCTGGCGGGCTGGGCGGTGGGCTCGGTGTCGGCCTCGAGTCGGGCGCGGGCGGCGGCTTTGTCGGCCTCGATCATGGCGCGGCGGCGGGCCAGTTCGGGGCCTTTAATCTCGCGGTGAATACCTCGGGCGCGGTCGCGTTCGCATGCGGCTAGTTCGCGGCGGGCCTTGGCGTGTGGGTCGGTTGCGGGGATGGCCTCGAGGGCTAGCGTATAGGTTTGGGTGAGCGGGTCGGTATCCATGCCGAGCATGCGGGCGGCTTCGTGCAGGGCATCGGCGGCGGTGGCGGCTTCGATGTTTTGCACCTCGGCGGAGCCGGGGCGGTCTTTGAATCGGACATTGAATCGTTGCATGTGCGGTTCTCCTGTGTTGCGTTAATGGGTGGCTGTCACGGATGGGATGCTGACAGTTGTCAATCCCCCTGTCAGTCACTTATGTGACAGGCCTGGGCGGTTTGTGTATTTTTGTTTGCAGGATTGGGTGCTGCAATGTATTCTTTCGTGCTTGTCAAGCCCTTGGTGTCGCCCAGGTGACAGTTCCCCCTTTGTTCCGGTATGATCGGGGCCGTGTTCAAAGCGAAGCGAGCCAGCATCATGAGACCTTCAAGAAAGCAAATAAGAGAGGCACTAAACACTGTCCCGATAGACCAAGTGCTAGGGGTTCCGGGTGAGCTAACCCATAAACAGAAAACCTTCGCCCGTTTGGTGGCTCAGGGTGAGACAGGTGCCGGCGCCTACCGCAAAGCGTACAAGGCCACCGGGAAACCCAAAACAGTCGGGGACAACGCGAGCCGGCTCAAGCGGGATAGCCGAATTCAAGCGGAGATAGATGCGTTCAAAGCGGCAAACGCGGCGTTGGAATATCAAACGCCCCAGCAATTGAGGGCTCTCGTAATTCATTCTCTGGTGAAAGTGATCGCCGATCCGGACGCGAAAGACGCTACCAAAGTGCAAGCGGCTAAGGTTTTGGGGACAGTCACCGAGGTGGCCGCGTT
>Ga0129333_10004447_pt1 | contig 13125 bp, 30 predicted proteins | sample CPB6_08_DNA_FD_94474 | JGI IMG/M metagenome (GOLD analysis project Ga0129333, IMG submission 94474) | Freshwater to marine salinity gradient microbial communities from Chesapeake Bay, USA - CPBay_Sum_0.6_0.8_DNA | ecosystem: Environmental > Aquatic > Marine > Coastal | place: USA: Chesapeake... | reverse complement strand
GGCAAAATAAAAATGTGCGCTCTCCAAAATTGTACTGTTGATTATACTCCAATGGGAACTTATATGACCTTTAACGATGAAGAAGCAACAATGGTCATGTATAGAATTACCCTACAATTTAAAGAACTCACTCCAGTTTATGCTTCAGATTATCAATCAGATCACCCAATCGGATTCTAATGGCCCACTATTTCGACTACGTTCCAAACTTTGAATACATAAATCGCCTACCAAATGCGAAGATAAGTGAATATACTCAGATAAAAAACTTCTTTAGAAGAGGCAAATTATTTGAAGAGATCTTTAACGATTTAACTTTCTTCACAAAATATAATATCGTCGGAAACGAAAGGGCCGATAATATTGCTAATTCCTTTTATGGTGATCCTACGTTAGATTGGGTCATTTTTCTTTCTAATAATATCATAAACGTCCAAGAAGAATGGCCGCTCCCGCAACAGACGTTTGATAAGATTATGCTGCAAAAATATGGCTCTTATGATAATCTTTACAGTGGTATTCATCATTATGAGACCCTAGAAATAAGGGATTCCAAAGACCGGGTTTTATTGGAAGCCGGAAAGACAATTAGCCCGACCTGGAGTACCAATGGTAATTATGTGGAAAATAATGGTACGTATTATTTTGGTTTTTATGATGATGGGATCGAACAAGATGTTTTGGTGTCCTCTTCGGATTTTGTTGTTGAGGTGACGAATTATCAATATGAGATAAGAAAGGAAGAGAAGAAGAGGGATATTTTTATTTTAAAACCTGTTTATTTGAACGTGCTGTTTGAAAATTTAGAGGAAATTATGGTTTATAAGGAAGGTGGGTCGCAGTTTATTAATCGGAAGTTGAAGAGGGGTGAAAATAGTAGAGTTTTTGATTATTGAAAAAGGCCCTTGCGGGCCTTTATAATTAATCGGCTAGTTCTTGAAAACGAGATAGTATGTCGTCTTCATTCTCATCTAGAGGGTCATTGGATCGGCTAAAAGATCTTTCCAGGTCTTCCATAATCTCTTCCTCACTAGAAGGAAACTGTCGCTCTGCGGCTTCTTCTTGCTCTTGAACCGGGGAAGGTGTGGGAGTAGAAGTTCCTAGAACATAATCCAAACGTTTGGTGAGTTCTTCTGGAGACTTAAACTTATCTGGAGAAATAAGATCCTGAAGAGAATAACATTTTTTCCAAATTGACTCCAGCTCTTCATCATCTTCACTCAATGCGCGAGGTGACATAAACACACTATCATCATAATTTGGAAAAGATAAATTATTTCCTGAATCTTTAACGGTCTTTACTTTAATTTTAAAATCCGCACCGTTCCAAAGGTCAAACGGATCCACCGGATCATCAGATTGAAAATCAGGTTTCATAGCACTCATAATCTTATCAAAGATTTTTTGGCCAAATCTAAATAAACGAACTTCACCTTCTAGTTCTGGGTTAGCGGGATTTTTGATGATATAAACGTTACTATAAAAATTTAATTTTCTCTTACGAGCACTAGCAATTTTTTTATTTGAGTCAACACCACTGTTCCATAATGCGCTGTTGGAACTACAAATGGCGCACTGTTCTCCAATAGTCGTCGGACAATTTTCTATAAGCCATTTATTCTCATTTTTAAAACCATGGGAATAGATTTTCACAAAAGGCGCTTCTTCTCCAGAAGGAGCTGGTAAAAAGCGAACAATTGCCAGCCCTAGACCAGAAGAATCGCGTTCCACAGTAAAAATCCGACTGTCCTTCTCAGAAGAAGAAGATCCCATTTTTTCTGCTTCCTTAAGAAGTTTCTCGGTCAGAGAACCTAAGGAAGACTGCTTTTTAAGTTGTTTAAAATCCATTTTTTAATACGATAGATAACATTAAAACCGGAAGCTTTTTTGACAGGTTTACCAACCCATAATCGTCTATTTAGCCGACTGATAATTAGTCATAAGAACCAGCCTTTCGATCACGGACCACAGACTCTTTATCAATCGCCAGGAGTTCTAGTGTTTTTAATGGAGTCCTATGATTTTTTGCAATCCAACCACGAATCCACGGATGTTCATCATTTGCCAATTGCTCTAAAATTTTAATTGATATATTTGGATTTCGTGCAATACTACAACGAACTATCCAATTTTTATCAGTCGCCAACTCTTCTAAAATTTCAATAGCGGTATCTTCACTTGCTGCTAATCTTTGTTTTTCTTCATAATCCATCAGCCCACTCCTAGTTTATAATTAGTCATAAAAACCAGCCTTTCGATGAGTTCCGTTCTGTTTGGGTGTTCTGCAACAGCGCGGCGAACAAGAAAATTTTCATCAGTAGCCAATTGTTGTAAGATTTCTTGTGGTGTGTTTGGGTTTCGTGCAACGGCACTGCGAACACTGGAATTCTTATCTGTTGTCAGGAATTTTAGGATTTCTTGTGGTGTATTTGGGTTTTGTGCAGAGCCGTAGCGAACATCCCAATATTCATCAGTCGCTAATTGTTCTAGGATTTCTGGTGGGGTGTTTGGGTTTCGTGCAACGCAGTAGCGAACACCCCACCAGAAATCCTTATCAGTCGCCAACTCTTCTAAAACCTCAATAGGAGTATCTTTACTCTTAGCCAATTCTAGTTTTGTCTCATAATCCATCACATTTTACTCCTAATAGCCCGAACAACAGAATCCTTATCATAAACAAAAAATGGTCTGTACTTACTAACCCTGGAGCGAATAACATCCAAAACAGGATCATAAGACCCAGGTAACTTACTCATAAACTTTGTCAGGTCATCCATAACAACAACTGATTCTAAACAGATTCTCCCGGCCAGATAAGACTTTATAATTTTTGGATGACCTGATTTTGAAACGATAGCCTCATAAAGATGACAATCTTCTGTTAGGGTGTTTAAATCAGACTCAAACAAATAGGTAAAAGAATGAACCCTCCCTTTCCATTTTAGGTAATTATCCTCACCGGAGGTCCTCATTTCTCCGACCCACATTTTAGAAGGATCAGAGGATTCTATAAAGTTTGAAACAAAATAATCCAAAACGTCTTTTCTGGCCTTTTTTCTTGAGAGTTTTTCAAAAAAGTATCTATCCTTTCTTTTGTTGAATGATTCAATGTTTGATCGAACCTTGCCAGAATACTTAAAGTAATCATAAGACGGCTGAGTGAAATGCATCTTTATGGCCAGATACATTTCATAAACTTCAAAGGGAGACATTAGATAGGGAGTTTACCTAGGGATGTTTTCTTTAAAAAGTTAAGTTCGGTTGCATTCCACTTGAGTTTTTCTTTTAGTGGTTTGGTGATTAGTTTTGGGACTAGTTCTACATCGATATCATTGACCTCACAGTATTCAATGATTGCTGTAATGTAATTATATTCTGGATTTTTTATGATGAGGTTCTCGATTTCTTGTGAAAACTTTTCTGGCGAGTGGAACTTCTTTTCTAATTCTTTTTGTAGTTCTTGTTTATAGTTAAAGGTTTTCATGGTCTGTTAATCGGAGAGTGTTTTTGACTTGTCTTCTACAAATTTGTCGATATATTTAACGACCAGTTTCATGTACTTTTTAAGGTCTCTTTCTTCATAAACAACACATTCACCATTTTCGCAGGTCATAATTATAACTAATTTTTTGACCTTAATTCCTGTCATCTCATACAGGGCCATTGCATAGAAAATTGTTTGCGTGAAGTATCCCTCAAGCCAGGTAACTGGTTTAGGAGTTTTTGATGTCTTAAAATCAATAACCGCAAGTTCACCGTCGAATTCTGCAATGCAATCTACGGTCCCGGCCACACCTAAAGTTAGACTATAAAGAGCCCCTTCAAGCGTATAAATGTTGTTGATCCTATTTAAATCTGGTTTTGCAAAATTAAATAAGTAATTTGAAATAACCTGCTGTACTTTAGGGAGATCCTTGTTTAAGAGGTAATTTTCAATAAGAGTATGAGTATCAGTGCCCCTACTAGTAGAATTTTTTACTATTCTATCGGCCTCTTCGTCTCCGACTTTTTGTCTCCAGAGTGTGAATTTTTCTTTGTTATAATTACTAATAACAGAAGTTATGGAGACTAGTTTTTTGTTTTCTTCGTTGATTGTATAATAGCGAACCCCATTTATGTGTTCTCTTTTTAATTTGGGCAAATCTATTCCAACATGTGTAAAAGTCATTTTATCCTTCAACCTGGGTGTATTGTAGCATGATCATCGGGATCTGTCAAGTGGTCCGAGGGCGTATGAGACAATTTAAAAACTGTCTATTGAATTCTTATGCGGTTTGATGTGTCGATCCCTCGGGCTTTTTGGTACGCGGAAAGACCACAGGGAGTAGAAACATATCCAGTCTTGGTACATTTCCATCTCTGAGCATGTTGCTTTTTTGCCGATCTTTTACCAATCTCACTTCTTTCTTCTTTAGTTATTGCAAAAATTGCAGTGCCATTTTCTTTGTGTCTTTTACCAACGATTTTTCCAGCTTTTCTACCTCCCGCGATCCTTTGTTCTAAACTCAAACCGTAGACAGCGGTGCCATTTTCTTTATTTGTTTGGGCCGCTTTTTTACCTGCCGCACTTTTTTCTTCGGGGGTCATTTTAAAAAGTCCAGTGCCATTTTCATAAGTAACTTGTCCTCCTATTTTACCTCCCCCTCTACCCGCTATACTTTTTTCTTCAGAAGACATTTTATGAATTCCAGAACCATTTTCCATGACTTTTTGGGCGCCTTTTTTACCTGCCGCACTTTTTTCTTCGGGAGTCATTTTAAAAATTCCAGTTCCATTTTCATATGCTTTTTGTCCCGCAACTTGTCCTCCTTTTTTAGCACCTAAAAGCTGGACTTCTCGTTTAATCTCATCCACACCTATTTGCCCAGATAAGGCTCTCCATGCAATCCTATCTTCTTCATTACCCCATAATTGGTAGTTACAGAAATGGAACATAGCATGTTGAGTTACGGTCACTTCAACAAGATTTTCTGGCTTATTGCTTCCACCCATGTATCTTGGTACTAGGTGATGCTTATGGGTGCGTTCTTCTAATCTACACATTGCTCTACTCTAATTTAGTTGGCATTTCTATTTAGTAAATCTTATTGTTAAGGAGGAGAAATAAATCCCCTCCTACCTGTTAAGCGCCAACTAAACTAGGCAGTACTATTTAGTCATTCAGCCTGAAATAATCCAAGGTTGTGTTTTGCGACAATGTACTCTTTAACTAAAGAGGACCTACAAATATCATCAATACCAAAATTAATCGTCTCAAAAGACTCCATTCGACCAAGAATCTTTAAGAACAATGCGGCCCCGTCTTTTTCTGATTTTTTTATAAGATCCGACTGGGCAATGTCACCACTGAAATGTATCTTACTATCCAGACCGACTCGTGTGATGATACTTTCTAATTCATGATAGGATAAATTCTGAAATTCATCGACAATTATAACGGCCTCGTCAATTGTCATCCCACGAATAAAACTCGTTGGCATAAAGTAAAAACTCTTCTGGGCCTTTAGGTTCCCATAAAGCATCTCATACTTTTCATCAGAATTAAAATCAAAAAGATTTTTGATCATATACTTATAAGGTACTTCAAATTCCGCAATCTTTTCGGAAATTGATCCAGGAAGAAATCCAATGTCGCGTGTTGCAACGGTGGATCTGACGACAATTACCTTTTTATAAGGAGTCGAGGGATCCAAGACTTCTTCTAGGGCCTTGTAAATTAACGAAAGGCTCTTACCGGTTCCGGGGTATCCATGGGCCACGATGTTTTTGCCTTCATCATAGGCATAAAAAAGGCTTTCTTGATTTTTCGTTAATGGCTGAAGTTCGACTAGATGATCAAGAGTTATTAGTGGTGATTGAGTTTTTTTCTTGTTTAGTGGGATGTTTGCCTGTTGCCTGGATTTACGTGCTGCTCGTGATCTTGTCATAGGGTATCCATTTTAGCATTCATGCCGCCTGATTTCTTTGCTTTTTTTAAAACCTCATTCCAGGATGGGTGTTTGGTCCTCAACTTATCTTTAAATTCTCCAACCTCACATGCTGAAGCGCAACCTTCACTCCAGTTCCTATCCCACCCGTCCTTAAAGTTTTCTTCTTTCCACTTTTCCCACTCCGAAATAGTCATGCTGAGTTCTTTTGTTTCGCCTGTGTTTTTGTTAATTACTGGATATAAGGGCATCATCAATCCTCCAAAGTTATACTAGGTGCGTCTTCGCATTCGACACAATCAACGCATTCATCCATTTCTGGATTATCGGCCAGAAATTCTAAAAACTCTTCTTCGGTCAGAAGAATCTTAAAAACATGACCAGTCTTATGGTCTTTTATGCAATAGGATTTCATAAGTCTTATGGGGCTAGTTTACCTTTATGTAGACGTTTTTCTTCATAATAATTCCATACATTGGGAGTCCATTCTTTAAGAAGGGGAGCCATTTGAGCGCAAAGAGCCTGAATTTCTAGTTGGGCGTCTAGTTTTGATCGCATGTCCATAAAATGTAAAATTGATCTCAAGTTAAAAGTACAAACAAAATTTTGACGAATGGCCTGTGCAAGATAATCTCTAATATGTTCTTCACACATCCCCTTTTCATACTTTGCTGCGTATCTCTTACACCCCTCATAAATAAAATCTAATTCATCATTATAGTCAGCGAGGGTCCAATCATATTTTTTACCTTGACGATTTGTATAATATCCTGGGGGGCGAATATAAAAAACGTCTTCAACTGAAAGTTCATCTTTGGCAACTTTTAATACTCGTTTACCCGTATAGCGTTGAGATTGAACATCAAAAGTTGCAATTCGGTGAGTTCTGGCCTGGACAATCACATTATGCACATATCCAGAAACTGAAAATGTTATTGATGGAGTTTCTAGCGGCCCGAAGTGCCCGCGATCATTGGCCAAAAGAGTTTCTACAATCCACTTTCCACACTTATCAGGAGAAGGAATCTGTTGTTCATGAATAGGTATTTCAGAATAATCATTCTTTGCAGCCTGGTATATAACCTGCTCAGGGATTGGATAGCACTGAAGAACCACAGTCTGTAAACGTGGATCTAATTCAAGAAGATCAGCTGCCTTTACTGGTCTCATAATCAATTTCCTTTACGTAGTTTTTTAAGTTTCTTAAATTCTTCCTTAATCATCTTATAAGCCTCATCAGACGAAATTTTATCACCAATTTCTAACCCGACAATGACTTCTACACGATCCGCAAAATTACCTAGGCCCTTTTCAAATTCGTCTAAATCATACATCCTCATTCCTCCATCTTACAGAAACATTAGGTAAATTAAACTCTGGTTCTTCATAATACTCAGGGTCCTCATAATCATCCTTGGTTATAAGATCCCTGATGTCAATAACATTTTTATTTTTAACAGGAGCAACTTCCTCATCAATAACCTCTAGTTTTAGTTGCTCAAGAAGAAGTTCAATGTTTTTTATGATCAACTTTATTCGTTCATTCTTCATCGGCCGATAAACTCCAAATTATAACTTTCTGGATCCAGTTCTTGGATTATTTTATGACACCCAATAACCGGATCAACCTCACTACATGTAAAAACGTCTGCATAGGCCTCTCCCTTTTCAGGGACAGTATGGATTGAAATATGAGACTCGGCTAGTAGCAAAATAACTGTTACTCCTTGTGGTTCAAATTTATGATAAGATTTTTGTAAAATAGTGGCCTCGCATAAAAGAGCCGAATCAATAAGTAATTTCAAAAGAAACTCTAAGTCGTCTAAGAGTTCAAACTTACACCCATACAGGTTTAAAATGTAGTGCTTTCCCATCAGTCTACAGGAGGATCCGCCTGAGCTTCTTGAATAAGACCCGAAATGTAAGTCTCGGTTCCATCCATAATCTGTACCTGATAAAGATTTGATTTCATAATTTTCTTGGCTTTTTTATACTTTTTGATAATGTTATTGATTTCTTGTTTATTTATTGAGAGTTTGAGTTTGTTTCCTTCACCAAAACCACTAGACATTTAGGAGTTCCTCTTTTTCTTTTCTTTTTTGTTTTGTTCACCCCAAAGTTTAGGGTTCACGTTACCATAACCAAAACGAATTTCTTTTACGTTCCGAAATTTATCATAATAAAGATCAAATAAACTGGCCCGTTTACTGCACCTACAAACGTCCATCACAACCGAGCCCTGTTCGTTTTCATAAAAGACCAGATAAGCATCCTTAGGAAGACTTCTATCCTTGGCCTGGGCCATGGTGGCATCGGCAAAAAGTAGCTGGCAATTATACTTTTTAGGTAATGTTAGCATTTCCTCTTCGGACCACATCATGACCTCCCACCCCATTGAATAAACGGATAGGCCTCTTGGATTAAATCAAATGATAATTTATATCTATCTGTTAGTTTTTTGTCCTTTACAAGACACATAATTTCGGCCTCTTTTGGATGGAGTCCTTGTAGTAGTTGAATAAAAATGGTTTCGCGTCGAATAGAACTTAGACTAGGATCACCCCCTTGAAGGAAAAGATAAAACTTTTCGTATTCTTTTCTAAGAGTGGTTTTCATGTTTCCACCAACAGCATCAACCATCTTATCATCAATTTGCTTCCTAATGGCCTCGGAAAGAGAGTCATTTCCTGGTGCAATGTCTGGGTTGCTGGAATAAGGAACTTCCCCTTCTGGAAGGGCCGTAATTACGGAATCATCATAATTCCAGATAAAAAGCGCGACCAGGGCATCATTTTGATACTTCTGGAGAACCTCAATCTTCTTGGCCCTGGTTCTTTGGGAACAGGCCAGTTCTAGGATCTCATGTTGAAATGGATTAGATGGTAGTTCAATTGGTTTGATCGTAGTCTTGGGCTTCTTCGCCGTCGCAGTCTGTGTCATAATAGTCCTCATGAATGTCAAGTTTGGGTGTGAATCTTAGTGCGATAATTTCGTCTGGTAAAATATTTCCGGAAGCATCTAGAAATTCGGGATGAATAAAAGGTTGTTCTGGTTCTTTCTTGTTCATATAAAAAGAAGCGATCCAACCAACAATCGCTCCTACCACAAAAAGTAATAATACTAAAACAACACTAATGAAAATTGCTATTGAGTACATCTGATTTCTCCTTAGATTTAGTTCCGGTTAGACTTACAGAAAACTGAAATCTTCTAGAGAAAAGAGAAACAGACTTCTGCAAGTTAAAATTGAAAAAGTGTTCCTCCTGATTATTGCTTTTTTGGTCGTCGAGCATCCAATCGAATCCCCGATTTCTTTTACTATTTAGGCTTTCGTTTGGATTTTCTGGCATTCTTTTCTTTTATATAAACGTCACAATCAGAAATAAAACCTAAAATATAATTCATAATTTTCCGAGCCTCTGGTTTTGATAGGTGTCCGTAGGCCTCTCTTAACTGTTTGGCATATTCGGTCTGACCGCCTTGAATATAAAGATCTAATTCTTCGGCCAGGGTTCTTATATTTGTTGCCACATTACTTGTTTTAAAGTCTTGGGCGTCGATTCGTCGGGCGTTTTTTACCTTTAAGTATGAATAGAAGTTCATGACAAACTTCCTTTCTTTAAAGGCAAAATCTATGGCTTTTTCGACATCATAAAACGTTTCTTCCATTAAACAAGTTTATTCTCTCTTAAGTATTTAACCGTATCGACGCAACCACCGAGTTTTTGATCATTGAGAATAACTTGGGGAAAAGTTGAGCCAGGACCAAATTCATCAATAAATTGTTGACGAGTAAAGTCCTGATCAAGGGTGTACACGACATGTTCAAAATTATATGTGAACATTACAGATTTAATTTTATCACAATATGGACAACCGTGTTTGGAATAAATAGTAAATTTCATTGATTTTCTAGTCTTTGTAGTTTTTGTCTAAGTGCCACATCTTCGCGTTCTTTTTGGACTCTTTCTCTCTCGGCTTTTCTTTCTTCTTGTTCGGCCTTTAGTTGGTCCGCCCTGTCTTCCCGTTCTTTTCCTCTTTTTTGGGCCTGTTGGTCTAGGATTGCCTGTCTTTGTTCACGCTCTAAACGTTGTTTATCAGCGATAGAAGTTTGTTCTAAAAACTGGCCGTATGTTTTCATTTCTTTGTACTCTTTTAGAGTATTTAGAAATTAAAAGTTTGTTGGTTCTGTAAACATCTCACCGGCTCCTTTGCCAGAAAGAGTCTTGACAAGTAATTCAGTAAAGCGTTCCATTTTGTCATAATGGACCGAAGACACATTGTCGTTGATGGCCCTTTTCAGGGCGATAAGCTCTTCTTGCTCAGAATCGGTGAGATGATTAATCATCCAAAAAGTCCTCCAAACATGTCCCCGCCTTGTTTTTTAAGCATATCTTCCATCCTATCATTGATCTTGTCCATCTTAATGAGATAGTCAAGCTCATTAATAATTTTGGAGATGGAAAGAATAGTCGCGGGTTTTTCGTTTTTAGATGCCCAGTACAGAGAATCCCTTAGAACCCCTTCGGCCTCTTTTAGTTTGTCTTCTACTTTTTCAGATAGTGCCATGATTTTTTTCTCCGGTTTTTGTAATAGTTACTTGATTCTTTTTGAGTTTGTATCGTGTAATATAAGACTGTAAGTGTTCTTTACAGGAAAAATAACACGTTTTTTCCACCTTTCCGTCCATGTGTTTTAATGTAAATGGAAATGAAATGTGGAAGGGAGGAAGTTCTAGACTGACTTCTTCAGGTTTTCGTTTCTTTGAATTCATTTTTGAAGTATTGGTTGTAGCGAACAAATCTCCAAACTGAGGGTGTAACTCCTAAAGAATAACAACATTCACAATAACTTAAAAATTCATACCAAGGAGTCGTTGGGTCCAGACTAGTCATCATGATATACAGCGTCTTCGGTATGTCTACAAAGAACTGCAGCCGAGAATTCAATAAAATGGTCCATATTAGTCTGAATTTGATCGGGAGAATCTGAAAAATTATCAGTAAAGGCCGCAATCATATCTTCTGATGGGACCCTGGCCATAAGAAGAGTCAAAACAGCAATTAAATAACAAGCACTCCAATGGCCCGGAGAAATACTGGACATGGCCAAAATAGAATCCAAAGTTCCCTCCTCGCCTTCTTCAAGTTCCTCATCAGAAGTATAAAACCCAATGGCAGTCATTCCGCAAATCCAGATCATTTCAAAAAGAAAGAAGTTCTGAGTATCAGTATCCATCAACAAAATTTCTTCTTTATTAGGAATTTCTCCTTTCCTCAGGGATTCAAAAATTGTTTCTGGAACTCCCTCAAGTTCATAATCGTCTGGAATAGATTGACCTAGATCATGCCGTTCCATAAGACACTCAAGATATTCAATAGTGAAGTCAGCAGACTCCTGACCATCTTTCTTGATGTCATTGATCCTTGATTGCAAGGATGATAAATCAAATTTTTCTTCCATAATCATTTAGAATTGTTTAGTTCTTGGTGGAGTTCTTTTGCAATTTTAGCATAACGCCTTTTCATAAGGAAATTTGTGATGGGGTTTTTAGGGTGAAGGCGGATCATCCAAAAATAACGTTCAATGTTTATTTTGATAATCCTAAGAACCAAAATAAAATAGTCGGCCACATTTTTATCAATGACCATCATGACGGCCAGGACGAAAAAGATAAAGAGTAGGCCAGAGTAATAAGGATTTAAAAACATCAATCTCGTCTCATGTGGTCATTGTCGTTTTTGAAAAAATCGGCAAGGTCATCAATACTACTTTGTCCTGTAATATGACTAGAAGGATCCGGATTTCCTAGATTCATTTGATCCAGGAATTCATCTAGACTTCCTTCTTCTACAGGTCCCTGAATGGCCCTTCGACGAGCCCTTTGGAGCATGTCATAAACAGATCGATTGGCCTTAGACCATTTTTCAATCAGGACCATATCAGAAAAAGAAACTTCTTCTTTATTTTCAATCCTGTTGCAAATTTCTTCTAATTGTAGCCGAATTTTTGTTGAAATCATTTGGTGGTTCTCTTGGAACGTGGTTTTATTTTAACAGGAGTTTTACTAGGAGCAGGTTTAGGTGTGACAGTTTTTAAATTGGCACTGTGCTCTTTAATGCACTTACGACATTGCGGAATAGTATTAAAAACTTCTAGTTGATGGTTATGGTAGACCACCATCCATTGTTTTTTTCCAAACTTAAAAACACCATAATTACCACAATCCGAAATAAACCCACCCATGTTTTCAATCCAGTTGTCCTATTTAGGACAAAAGGGGCCACAAGGCCCCTAAATTTAATAAGTCTCAGAGAGATTATTAATTGTATGAAATAATAGCACTAGAAATGCTACTGAAGTGAAAGTGAAAATAATTTCACCCATTTCAAAACACGCCCGGAATAATCTGCCCAGTGGTAAGATAAGTTCCCACCATCACTAAAAATCCCAACATAGCAAGTCTGCCATTTTTGATTTCGTTTTCGTGAGTCCAACCGAATTTCATTTTAATATCTCCTTATCAATAAAGACCAAAGAAAAGATTACCGGTCAGTGCATAAGACACAAAACCAGCAATTACACCGAGCATAGCAGCCCGAGAATTCCAAATTTCTGCTTTTTCATTGTGAGTCTGTTTTTCGTAACTAGTCATGTCGTCCTCCGTAATGTACATAGTCGGTTCGGTCGCAAACATATTTTGCTGACCAAATTCATTTTTTGTAACAGTCATTGTTTAATTGTAAAGAACCGTAAAATTATACAGCAAATCTAAAGAAAAGTCAAGGGCGGGTTTCCCTACCCCGACTTAGTTCGTTAGGATTTACTGCCTTATCAGAAAGTGAACTTAGTGCTTACAACACCACCCCACTTGCTGCTGTCCTGATAACACTGATTGTTATCAACGTAGAAAAGGGCAGGAGTAATGCTGATGTTGTCAGTTACTTGGAACTTATAGAAGAACTCAAGCATCGTAGATTCATCAACAGTTTCAGAAGAAGGTACCTGTCCGACAGCAACACCAGCAGCATTACCATCAACAAAAACATTTTTCCACTGAAGACCAACAAACCAAGAATCTGAATCGGTAGCATCAGTAGCCCCAACAGAACCACTTACGGAATTATAACCATAACCAGTAGAGACAGAAGGAATCCAACCGCTCTGAGTAGGTTGCCAATAAGCATTTACTGCAACG
>Ga0129333_10004445_pt1 | contig 13126 bp, 9 predicted proteins | sample CPB6_08_DNA_FD_94474 | JGI IMG/M metagenome (GOLD analysis project Ga0129333, IMG submission 94474) | Freshwater to marine salinity gradient microbial communities from Chesapeake Bay, USA - CPBay_Sum_0.6_0.8_DNA | ecosystem: Environmental > Aquatic > Marine > Coastal | place: USA: Chesapeake Bay... | reverse complement strand
CAGGCTTACGATCCAAACGCTGTCACAGCGTATATGAATCCGTATCAAGAGGCTGTGACACAGAAAGCCTTGCAAGAGATGAACCGTCAGGCTGCTATTCAGCAGCAGGGCGTTGCAGCAGAGGCTTCAAAGGTAGGTGCGTTTGGTGGCTCTCGCTTTGGTATTCGGCAGGCAGAACTCGGTCGCAATCTTGCCGATGTTCAATCGGCGCGGATCATGCAGGACTACGCGCAGAACTACAGCCAAGCGCAGCAGGCTGCGATGAACGCATTTCAAAACCAGCAGGCTCGTATGCAGTCAGCAGGCCAAGGGCTTGCGACGGTTGGTCAGGGGATCGCTGGTCTCGGTCAACAGACCTCGGCCCTTGGACAAGGCGATGTTTCATTCTTGTATAACATGGGCGCTAACATGCAGGGTCAGCAGCAGAAACTGCTTGATGCTCAACGCATGAATCAGGCTATGATGAATGCTGAGCCATATCAGCGTCTGTCTTACTATGCCGACATCTTGAACAAGACACCGTCTGGTCAAATGGGAATGACAGCAACAACACAACCTACACCTAGTCCGTTCTCCCAGATTGCGGGTCTTGGTATTGCAGGTCTTGGCGCATACAATATGGGTAAGACCGCAGGCCTTTGGGGAGGCGCATAATGGCTTATGATCCCGTTCTTGATCGTGAGATGGTTCGCCCTAAGTCCAAGGGCCTAGATTCTTTGAGAGAGTCTGACGATCCTGAAGTCCGTGCTCGGCGCGAGCAAGCTCTTGCCATGATGGAAGCGGCCAAACAAAAGTTTGATCCTGCAAACTATCAGACGCTTTCCGAACAAAATCGTCCGGGCGTGTTTCGTCCGGTTGCTGTCAACATGCCTGCACAACAGCAGACTGCTGACACGGCTATGCGTATGCAACAGATGGCGTCACAGGGTGTGCGTCCTGTAGCGATGGCTAATGGTGGGTCTCTTGATATATCTGGACCTACAATGATGGTGCCGAAGACCCCCATTCCGGGAACTGGGTATGACCCAATGGGTGTTTATACTGGCGTTCCTGAGTATGAAATGGAAGAAGTTCCTGACACGACGCCGAGAGGCAATCGTCGGGATCGTCCTAGCAGCTTGCCGTCTGCATCAACCAAGCCTGCTAGGATTATTGAAAGCCCTCCTAAAGCAGAGGAGCCGGAAAAAGAAACTAAAAAAGATACAAGTGACGATGACCGGTATCCTACGGGGATTGAGTCGATTAAGGCCGAACGCGCTCGTCAGCGTGAAGAAAACTTTAACATGGCTTTGATCCGTGCAGGTCTTGGTATTGCCGCTGGCAAGAGTTCAAATGCTCTTGCAAACATCGGTGAAGGCGGCATTGCAGGTCTTGAACAGTTTGCTCGTGCTGAAAAAGAAGATCGTGCGATTGCGGCTGAAGAGCGCAAACTTGCTGAAGATCGTGCAAATCGCTTGCTCCGCAGCAGGGAACTTGCACAAGAAAAGGCTCTTACACGTGAGACACGTGTATATGATATTGCCGCAGGCAACATTCGTGCTCTTAATACAGAGCTTCGTAAACTTGAAGACTCATTGGCTGACCCATTGATCGATGAAACACAAAAACAAAACCTGAGAGCAAACAGGGATCGAATCATGGAAGAGATGAACTATAACTATAATGTCATCAATCAAAGCCAACAGCGTCTTGGTTATGAAGGCCCTCCTGTTTCCTTGACCCAAGGAAAGACCACAAGTAGTCCTACTATTGATTTCTCAGGGCTCCCGCAGAGCTAAGAGTAGTGGAGATAATAAATGGATGTCCGTCTTCCTAACGGAACAGTTCTTTCCAATGTTCCGGAAGGAACGACTCAGGCCGACATTATCAATCGCTTGAGGGCGGGCGGGTATGATCCCGCAGAACTAGGTCTTCAAGAGCCGAGTGACAGATTTCCAACTCTCCGCGCTGCTGCTGACGTTCCTGTTTCTTTTGGACGTGGTGTCGTAACAGGCATCAAGATGATCTCCGATGCTTTTGGCGCTGACAGCGCAGCATCGCAGGCTTTGCAATCTGCTGACACATACCTTGCTGATCTCATGTCAGCGCAGTCCAAGAAGGACTCCGCCGAGATCTCCCGCATCATGCGGGAAGCGCAGGATAAGGGTGTCTATGAGCAGGTGAAAGCAGGTATCAAGGCGCTTAGTGTGGCTCCGGTTGATGTCCTGACAAACGCTTTGGGTACAGCAGCTCCAACGATTGTTGCTGGTCTTGTTGCAGCAGCCGCTGCTCCCGAGATTGCTGGTGCAACACTTGCTGCTCGTGCAGTTCAGGCGGGCGTTGGTGCTGTCAGCGGCGCAGGAACTGTGAAGAGCGCAATCTATTCCGACGTCAAATCGTCCCTTCTTGAACAAGGCGTTCCAGAGGATCAGGCTGAACAGGCGGCGCAAGAAGCGCAATCCTATAATGGAAAGAACCTTGATAGCATTCTTGGTGGCACGATCCTCGGAGCAATCGCTTCATCGACGGGTCTTGAAAAGACGGCTGCTCGGTCGCTTGCGTCAAGAATCTTAAATAAAGCAATAAGCAAAGAAGCTGCAACAGAGGCCGCCGAAACAGGTGCTGTCACGTTTGCGAAAGGCTTTGCAAAGGAAAGCGCAACGGAAGCAGCGCAGGCTGGTCAGGAACAACTCGCAGCAAACATCGCCGCTCAACGCGAGGGTGTTGATGTTCCAACGATGCGTGGTGTTGCTGGTGCAGCAACTCTTGAAGGTCTTGCTGGTGGTATTCTTGGCGGCGGTGTCGATGTTATGGCACGTCCTTCTACTGCACCTAAGACATCAGAGGATGAAGATCTTCTGGAAGCTATTCGATTACTCAATCAGCAGAATCAGATCGAAGGCAACAGCCCACTGCTTCTTCTTGAGGATCAGACCGGTAATCGTCTCCTTGATTTCGCTCAAGAACAGCGTGAGAAGATCCCGTCTCTCGGTGTTATTCTTGACTCAAACACACCGCGTGACATCAAGATCGAACTCTTAAGAAGCAAGATCGGAGAGCAGTTTGAGTTTGTTCCAAATGCTCCTGTGTCAGCGACCGGTCAACTTGCTCTGCCTGAAGTAGAACAAGGTTCTGTCAGGCCACACGAAGCATACAATATGCTGGTTGAGTCCGGTGCTCCGCTCTCTGACCTTGGATTTGAACAAACCCCCGGAGGGAATGTTCGCCTGCTGAGTGGCGATCAGAATGTCCTGACAGCCCCAATCCGCTTCACCTCCGAGCGTGAAAAGACACTGTTTGTTGAGGCGCTTCGTCGTGAGAACGATATGCGCCAGCAAGTCGATTACCAAGATCTGTCAGAAAGTTATAAAGCAAAGCAAAGAGGCTTTCTGACAGAAACCCTTGCGGCGGCTGCTCGTGAAGTAAACACGCCCCTTTATCCTGTCACGCTTGAGGAAGTCGGCAAGATTGACCCAGACCTTGTTCAAAAGGTCCGAGTTTCAAGGCAAATGGAGGGTTCCTCCAACGTCGATGCCCCGGCAACAATTGACGAGTTGCGTCAGCGTGGTGCATCTCGTGACACGATAACCACGTTGGCACTTGACCAAAAGCCGATTACCGGTGGTGGTGACACGATTCGTCAAGAATATATCGAAGAGAATCTCGGACCTCGGCCCTCGGAACCTACTCCGACGGCGATGACAGAAGAGCAGCTTGGACGTTTGGAACTCCCGGAGGTAACTCTTGGGGAAGAAATGCGTCGCAAGACAAAGAAGAAAAAAGCAACGGAGGGGGTTGCTCCAGAGCAGCCTGCTGCTCCTGTTGAACCGGGGTTCCAGAGACGTGCAGAACGTCCAGCATATCCAGAGATACCGGCAGCGGAACGTCCAGATCCGCAGGCCGTAGAACGCGCACGTGCTTTGATTGACGAGCGGATCAGCCGTGTCAGAGGTGAAAAAGAGCAGGGTAAAGTTCTGGCCGATGCTTTGCGTAAGGCATTGGACAGCATGGAGTTTAGCCCTGAGCAAATGGTGGCAGCATTTAATGCTGCTGACGTGACAGCACGTCTTCTCGGCAAGACTGAAGTTGATCCACACACCTTTGAATTTTTGAGCCGTGTGTTTTCTGGTAGCACCGAAGCATTTGCAAAGCGTGTTCCACCATCCGAAACGGTTCGCGGTCTTATTCAATTTGCTCTTGATAAGAGAGCCATTGGTGAGCGCGGAGAAGCTGGTCGAACAGCGGCGCATGAGGCGTTTCACGTTCTTCAAGATATCTTTGCAAAGTATGACCCGCAGGGATCAAAAATCATTAAGGCCGCTTTCAAAGGTGCTAAGTCCTTGGACGAAATTAGTCCAAGTCTCCTTGCAGCGTTGAAGCGTATCAAGGACCCTGACACCGGCGCGTCTATCTATGACACGATGCAGGATCAGGTCCCGCAGGAAATCTTTGACGCTCTTGGTGACAACCAAGCGCAGCGCGAACGTGAATTGCAGGCGTACGTCTTTGAATACTTAGACAACGCTGCATCTAAAGAAGTTAATATCAAGAGCATTGGCGGGGCCTTTGTCCGCCTGCTTAACTTTATTAGAAACTTCAAGGAACGCTTTGGTAACTTGATCCGTGGTCAGGGCTTTACGTCTGTAGAAGACGTATTACGTCAGGTGTCACGCGGAGAGAGACAGGCTGGCATTGGTGAAGCAGGCGTACGTGTCAAAAAAGACACGGAAGGGGAGGAGACAAAGGTTGCTCCTTCGGCGGAGTTTTCTGCGGCGATCAAGAAGACAGGTCAAGAAGGCGCTGCCCGTGTAAACTCAAGTCGCTTCCGTTCAGTATGGGACAGTATGCGGGAGTTCTTTAGCCCGTTTGCCCTCATCGATAATCTTGAGGATCTTTTTCAGCTTCGTAATCTTTCAGTTGGAACGACTGCGAAGTCTGAGGAGTTTGCTCGTCAGATGTCAGATATTATTTCGAGCGGATCTGACAAGGACAAGAAGGCTGTATACGAGTATCTGACGACCCGTAATGCTTCCCCTGATAAGATCTTGGACAAAAAGGTCAGAGACGCTGCGATACAGACAAAGAAGGAAATCAACTCCATCGCAAAGCAGCTCTTTGAACAGGGGCAACTTAAAAAAGAAAGCTTTGAAAAGTATTACGATCAATACTTGCCGCGTCTTTATATGGTCAATGTGTTGAACGGGAAGGGTCTTAAGACACCTCTCGGTGGTAAGAGTGTGCAAGAATATCTGTATGAACGTAACAACGATCTTACAGAAGAAGAACGCGCAATTATGGGTGAAATTAAAGACCCTGCGTTCCTTGCATATATTGCGATATCGCGTCCTTCGAGAGACTTGGCAATGATCAAGTATCTCAACAACATGTTTGCTGTTGGTGAAGAAAACGGATGGATTGCTCCGCAAACCACTGTCACGTGGCGTGGAAACAAGATGACACCGTATAGTCTGAAGGAACGTGCAGATGACATGCTCAATGTTGTTGAGGATGTTAGGAAGCAGGATCCGAAGCAAGCCGAGATCATGGATAAAGAAATCCTTGAGATGTACCGTATCGCGGATGCCGGTATGAAAGACATTAAGGCAAATATGAGCGTGTATGAGTTGGACGGATTTAAGCAAATGCCGATCCATCCAAGATACGTAAATCTTTCTGGCGCTGTCGTTCGCACTCCTATCTACAATGATCTTGTAGGTACATTCATCCCAATGGGTAAAACAAACGCATCTCTTGTGCAGAGATTGTTTGCTGACGAAAACTCACGGCTGGTTCAACTCACTCAGCTTTGGAAACTTGGTAAGACAACTCTCAATCCTCCGACCGTGTTTACAAACATGATCTCAAACGGGATTGCGCTCAATCTCTTCGGTGGTGTCCCCATCAGCAAGTTCCCCTCCTTGTTGAATAAGGCTCTTGTAGAGATGCGTGACAAAGGCAAGAACTGGGAAGACGCGCAAAGTCTTGGATTGCAAGGAGGAACGATGGCGTCTGCGGAATTAAACGCGGCCATTAACAGACTTCGCCTCTATCAGCTTCGCTCTGGCAATGACACGTCTCTTATCGGCATGTTCGCTAGAATTAGAACGGTCGCCAGTGCCTTTACTGAAAAGTCTGCGGAACTTTATCAGCTCGCAGAAACCCTGTTTAAGTTTATGAAGTACATTCATGACATCGAACAGGCAGGTCCTAACCCGACGATCAAGCAAAAATCTAATGCTGTGAATGCAGCAAACGAAGCGTTGTTTGATTATACCTTGGTAAACCCAAACATCCGTTGGTTGCGTCAAGCCCCAATTGGTCTTCCGTTTATTACGTATTACTACAAGGCTCTTCCAAAACTTGTTGAGACTGCGGTTAAGACACCGTGGCGTTTTGCACCATATGTTGCTTTGGCATACGCTCTTCCAATGGCAACAATGGCTGCATTCGACATCGACGAGGACGAGCTGGAAAAGCTTCGTAAGTCTATGGCTGGATACATCCGTGACAACGGATCGCTTTATATTCTTCCTTACCGCGACGAGAAGGGGAACATCCAGTTTATCGATGCTGCTCGCTTCTTCCCGTTTTCAGCTTTCGTCGATCCAATAATAACGGCGGTAAAGTATGGCGAGGTTAAAAAGGGCATAAAAGAATTTGGACAGCCATTCATTCCTAGCGGTCCTATGGTGACAGCAATCACTGCACTGAATGCTGGGGTAGACCCGTTCACGCAGAAGAAAATTTATGATGATCGTGACACGCCAAAGGCGCAGGCGCTGTCAATTCTGTCATATGTCTGGAACCAAGCACTTCCTCCTGCGTTGAATATTGACTTGAACAACCCTGACAACAGTGCTGGCGCATTGCCTCGCATCTACAATGAGTTGTTTGTCGATAAGACAGGCGTGGATAGACGCGGTCTTCCGAAACCTGAAACGGCAGAGACAATAGCTCGTCTGTTTGGTTTCAACATCACACCACTTGATGCTACGCGGCAACGTGCCCTCAACATCATGTATATGCAAAACAAGATTGGTCAGTCCCGTGCTTTGATTGCTCAGATCAAAAAGGATCAGAGTATGTCAGTGGAGGACCGTCGGGCAAGAATCCTTGAAATCTTTGATGACATCAAAAAAGATTCCGAGGAACTTCGTAAGTATGTCGCTGACACGGCTGGTGTTGAACAGGTAGCTCAAAAGATTAGGAAAGCACAATGAAGGACAACTTTGATAAATGCCTCGCTCTTCTTCTCCAGCATGAGGGCGGTTTCGTGAACCACCCGTCTGATCCGGGCGGAGCAACTAACCGAGGCGTGACAAAGAAAGTCTGGGAAGAGTGGATCGGTAAAACCGTTTCAATCGATGACATGAAGGCTCTGACGGTGGAAGATGTCAAACCGCTCTACAAGAAGAACTACTGGGACCGTGTCCGTGGAGATGATCTACCGGCAGGTGTTGACTATGTTTGCTTTGATGTTGCTGTTAATAGTGGTGTTGTTCGTTCCGGCAAGTTTCTTCAGGCTGCTCTTGGACTTCCTACGGATGGCATCATTGGGCCAGCTACCCTTGCTGCCGTAGCATCTCGTAATCCACGTGAACTCGTGACAGACGTATGCGACAGGCGCATGGCTTTCCTCCAAGCCCTCCCGACATGGAGTGTCTTCGGGAAGGGCTGGGGTCGTCGCGTCAAGGAAGTCGAGGAAAAAGCCTTTGAAATGGCTACATGAGCCATTCTTTATATTCCTCACGCATTACAAGCGTGGCTATGTCGATCTTCTCACGAAGAGCCTTGAGGATCTTCTCCTCAACCGTGTTCTCCGTGACAAGGTCAATGTAAGTAACCGCGTTCTTCTGGCCGATACGATGCGCTCGATCCTCGGACTGAAGTCTGACCTCTAAGTCATAAACATTGTTGTAATATATGACAGTTTTGGCCTCAGTCAGGGTCAGACCGTATCCGCCCGTGCGCGGCTGTCCGACGAAGAACCGGAGCTTGGAACTCGGATCTTGGAACTTCTCAACGATGTCCTGTCGCTCTTCAGCAGGCGTGTCACCGTAATACATGGCTGCTGACCCCTCGCCATACTCATCATTCAGCATATTGGCGATGCGCTTTATGTCTTCTGTGAAGACGGCCCAGATAATCACCTTGCCGTCGATCTCGTCGATAGTCGCTGAAAGCTCCGCAAGCTTGTTGGTCGGCAGCGATGTCATGACGCCCTCATCGTCGGTCACGTTCCCGGAGCAGATCTGTTGCAGGCGGAGGATCTGTGTCAGGACATTTGTCGCTGTCACGGTTGACAGGTCGCCCGCCTCGTTGACTAACTTAGCCAAGGCCAGCCGTTTCATGTAACCATACGCTGTCGCCTGTTCGTCGGTCATTTCGACGGTGCGCTTAATGTAGATCTTTTCCGGCAAGTCGAGGCAGTCCTTTTTCAGGATGCGGTAGCTAAACTCCTCAAGTTTGTCGGAAAGCTCTTCAAGGTTCTGATAGCCCACCACCTGATTAAAGCTGTGACTTCCAAGGCTTCTGCGGACAGTCTTTGCATACCGTCCTTGAAAAGCGTAATATGAGGAATACCCGATGAGCTTGGGGTCAAGAAAGGCACATTGACTGAAAAGGTCCATCGGAGACTTGGTGATCGGAGAACCCGTCATGATCCTACGATATTTCGACTTTTCCCCAACTTTTGTAACATTCTTTGTTCTTTGGGCCGAGCGATTCTTAATTGTTGTGCTCTCGTCAACCGCCATAAGTGATTGATGTGTCTCGCAAAACTTCATTGCAAAAGCTGTCCCACGGGGCGAGGAAAAAGCTTCTACGTTCATAACCAGTATCTTTAGACGTCCATCCTTGTTCAGAGAGAGATCTAATTTCTTTTTCTGTTCAATGGTTTGCTTTGGATCCCATGCAATGACATCGCACTTCTCAAGAATGCGATCAGGCATATGGCGGGGGATCTCGGACCTTTGCCAATTCTTATATACACCCTTGGGCGCAACAATCAGGGCCGCGTTAATCTCTCCGCGTTCAAATAGTATTCCGATAGTGTCTATGAGCATCTTGGATTTTCCAGTGCCCATCTCACAGAACAAGGCAAAAACATCTTTGTTCCAAGACATTTGCAGCCCTTTTTTCTGATGCTCGTAGGGCGGCAACTTAAATTCATATTTAGTGAGGATTGGTTGCATGACTTCATCTTTCTAATTAGGGAGGTGATACAATACGGCATGTGGAGAGTATTTTTCAAGCCCCTTGACAGTCGGTCGTTAGACGCTATGTTGGGGGAGGAAAGGAAGAAAGCAAGAATGACTGTTTATATCACACATGAAATGCGTGGCCGTGACATCTCCAATGCTCTTGAGTATGGGGCGTTGAAGGTTATTCTACCCGCAGAAATACAAGTCATTGATAATCCTACACAAAAAAAGATTGTCGTCGATCTTATCGAAGAGACTCTTAAGGATTTTGGTGACAGCGACTACTTGCTCCTTTCAGGGGACCCTGCTTGTATAGGTATTTGCTTCGGCGTTGCCGCATTAAATAACAACGGCAGGGTAAAAATGTTGAAATGGGATAGGCATCAAGAAGCTTATTTCCCATTAGACATAACACTAGAAATAGGATCAGAAGGCGATGAGTATTGATTTTGAAGACGTCGCATCCGACCTCATGGATATTAAAGAGGAAGGGATGTCGAGGATTGCTTCCTTAGTGAAGCAACAACTTGCACTTGAAAGATTTGTCGAGGACCTCGAACAAGATCTTGCAAAGGCAAAGAAAGACTTGAAGGAAGTTGCAGAAAACCAACTTCCTGCGGCTATGGCAGAATACGGCATGGCTAAGGTCAAAATGGAAGACGGCAGTGAAATCGCTGTCTCCAAGTTTTACTCAGCGTCCATTCCAAAGGCACGACAGGAAGAAGCTTTTAATTGGCTTCGTGACAACGGTCATGACTCGCTAATCAAAAACCAAGTTGCTGTCAGCTTTGGACGCTCAGAAGATGCGAAGGCACAGAAGTTGATGGACCAACTCCAAGCTGATGGGTTTGAAACAAATCAGAAAGTTTGGGTCGAGCCAATGACCTTGAAGGCATTCGTAAAGGAACAAGTCGAAGGGGGCGCACCGATACCCTCTGACTTGTTTGGTATTTACATCGGTGAACAAGCCAAGATCAAAAGGAAGTGACCAATGGCAAAATCAAATGTGGTTCCCGTTACCGCCAAAAAAACGGAACTTGCCACTGCTTCAGACATTTCAGGGTTTGAAGCGTTCGCTAACGAAGGTCTGGAAAGTGTGTCCGCACAGGACTTAGCTATTCCTTATCTGCGTATTCTCGCACAGTTGTCACCACAGGTGAACAAGCGTGACGGGGCATACGTGCAAGGCGCGGAAGCAGGGATGATCTACAACACCGTCGAGAATGTCGTCTATGACGGCGAAGAAGGTGTGTCAGTTATTCCTTGTTACTATCGTCGCGTTCTTGTCGAATGGAAACCGCGTGAACAAGGCGGCGGATATGTCGGCACATATAATGCCGAAGATCCAGTTGGTAAGAAGACATTCAAGGACTCCAAAGGCAAAGACGTTTTGCCGAACGGAAACATTCTTGAGAACACTGCTGAGTTTTATGTTCTCATGGTCGATGCAGAAGGCAACATCAAGCGTTGCTTGCTCACCATGACATCAACTCAGCTTAAGAAAGCTCGTAAGTGGTTGACACAAATTCAGACCACGATGGGCAAGGGCAAGGACGGAAAAATGTTCGTCATGCCTATGATGTCCCATATCTATAAGCTCTCAACAGTTGAAGAGCGTAACGATAAGGGCTCGTGGTTTGGTTGGGAAATCGCACGTGATCGTGTTCTCAACTTGGCTGATGAAACAGACGTCGCTCTCTTTGAGATGGCTGTAGGTTTCTCCAAGTCCGTGAAGGCGGGCGAGGTAAAGGTCAAGCAAGAAAGCGAAGATCACGCTTCGTCTGGCCCTTCAGGTCAGACCGTCGATGCCGATGATATTCCTTTCTAACAACGTGATGCCAAGGCAGACCCTGTCACAGGGGTCTGCCGTTTTTGTTGTTGGGGGAAGAAATGTCATTAGCAGAAAGACTGCATACTATTTTTCTTGGGAACGCCCGTGCTCACGGCGTGTTCAATGTCACAAAAGACAGGGAAAAAGACGGAAAGAAGCAAGGCTATGCACGAGTTATTCAAGAGCCAACGACTATTGCTCATTGGGAAAAGCATTTGGCGGGTGATGCGGGCCTTGGGATCATTCCTATCAAGGATAACAACCATTGTCACTGGGGCGCGATAGACGTCGATAACTACACCATCGATCATCGTGTTCTGATTGAGAAATTAAAGAAGCATAAGTTTCCGGCGATTGTTTGTAGATCGAAGTCCGGCGGCGCACACGTGTATTTCTTTTTCAGAGAAGAGATACCGGCAGAAGATCTGCAACCCAAGCTTGGCGAGATATCCTCGGTCCTTGGATATTCAGGATCTGAGATCTTTCCAAAGCAGACACAGATTCTTGTTGACCGTGGTGACACAGGCAACTTCATCAACATGCCGTATTTTGGCGGGGAGAATACTGTCAGATACGCATTCGGTCCAACGGGCGAATCCCTGACACTTGAAGAGTTCATCGGCTTTGCAGAGAATAGCAGAATGTCGGTTGAGGAGTTTATGGCTCTTCCGACGAAGCATAAGAAAAGTGAAGAACTTCTTCCACATGGTCCGCCATGCCTACAGCATCTTTGCGCTCAGGGATTTGGTGAAGGTGGCCGTAACAATGCTCTATTCAGTCTTGGCGTGTATGCGCGTATGGCACACAAAGAGGATTGGGAGAACGTAGTCCAGAACTACAACACCAAGTATATGAAGCCGCCGCTGTCAGCAAACGAAGTCGCTGTCATCGTGAAGCAGCTTCAAAAGAAGGATTACTTCTACAAGTGCGATGACCAGCCTATCTCGAGCTTCTGCAATAAAGATGTGTGCATGTCACGCAAGTTTGGTGTCGGACCGGGCAGTCGTAACAACGACCTCAGTTCGTTGACAAAGGTCAACGGCGACCCGCCGATTTGGCTTTTGAACGTAGACGGTCAGCGTGTTGAACTCAGCACGGATGCCCTCGTCTCTCAGAACATTTTCCAAAAGGAATGCGTGGCTCAGATCAACAAGTTTCCGCTGACACTTACGTCACGGGCTTGGCAGGTGCGTATGCAGAACCTTCTTGAAAACCTGACGATTGTCGAGACAGCTCCTGACACGACGATCAAGGGCAACTTCGAGGATCTCATGTCATCGTTCTGTTGTGACCGTGCGCGTGGGTTTGAGAAGGAAGAAATTATTCAAGGCATTGCCGTGTGGACAGAGGACAGGGTCTTCTTCCAGATCAAGGATTTGCTCAAGCATTTGACAGTGAACAACTTCACTCACTATTCGATCAACAAGGTTGGTCTTCGCATTCGTGAACTTGGCGGAGAACGCGTCTACTGGAAGATTGCGGGCAAGGGAATGCACGTATGGAGTTTCCCGCAGTCCTATTTTGGAACAGATGAAAGCCGCGAGATCGAACTGCCGCCTAATCCAAAGCAAGAAGTGGATGTAATGTGATGGCTAGAAGATCATTAAAAGAACGCTTTCTTGACAAGGTGTTTCCAGAGCCAAACTCAGGGTGTTGGCTTTGGACGGGTGGTGTTACTTCATGTGGTTATGGGACTATAAAAATAGATTACGTAACAAAGACGACGCACAGGACAAGCTACAGGTTGTTTAAGGGGGAGATAAATGATGGTCTACTTGTCCTTCATAAATGCGACACCCCGTGTTGTGTAAACCCTGACCACTTGTTTCTTGGGACGGCAAAAGAGAACTCCGATGACATGATCAGAAAGAATAGAAAATTCATCACGAGAGGTGAACTGTCCGGTAATGCCAAGCTAAAAGAAGCCGACGTTATAAGGATCAGGGCAATGTCTCAATACAAAAACATAGAGCTTGCAAAGATGTTTAACGTCTCGGACGCAATCATTAGTCGGATAAGATCCCATAAAAGATGGGCGCATCTTAAATGAACATTATCCTCGGACCTCCGGGAACGGGCAAAACAACAAAACTGTTGGGCTTGGTGGAGTCTT
>Ga0129333_10004444_pt1 | contig 13128 bp, 8 predicted proteins | sample CPB6_08_DNA_FD_94474 | JGI IMG/M metagenome (GOLD analysis project Ga0129333, IMG submission 94474) | Freshwater to marine salinity gradient microbial communities from Chesapeake Bay, USA - CPBay_Sum_0.6_0.8_DNA | ecosystem: Environmental > Aquatic > Marine > Coastal | place: USA: Chesapeake Bay... | reverse complement strand
TGTACGGAAAGACAGTTTCACTTGGCGTTGACGATATGGAGGGTAACTTTGCAGAGAAGAGAGCTCGGTCTCTGGCCGATAGAGCGGAAGCAGTACAGTGGCTTAAGAAGAATAAGGCAGCGCAAAAGAGGAAAGTATTAAGAGCTGCTAAAAAGGCGGCTAAGGCTAGCAAGAAGCCAGGGGGAGGAGGAGCTGCCGGAGGCGAGTTAAATAAAATGATAAATAATATAGCCACCAATGTGCATCCTGGAATTCTTGCTGGCGGTCTTGCGATTGGTGGAATACTGCTTTTTGGTTCGTTATTCTCTGACGAAGACGAGACGCCTCTTGATAAGCTAAATCAAATGGGCAGGTACCTTACGAATAGAAGGGCCGACAGAAAAGAATGGATCTCAGCATCAGCTCTTCAGCTGGAGGGTAACGATAGGTTTTACCGACTTATAGATCCTTCTCTTGAAAGAAGATACGAAAGACAGACCGATACCAAGAGAAACAAGGAACGAAGGGTACAGCAGCAAGGAACCTCTACACACGTAATGGTTCAGGATATGCTTGAAGCTCAGGGTCTAGGTCAACGAGAAGTCTACGCAGAAGATACTAGGAACAAAGTATTTGGGTACATAGACTTTATGCTTAAGGGTGGCATACCACTAGAAATCAAGTCTACAGAATACGATGAATGGGAAGCTATGAAAGCGCCCAAAGAGCCACACATCAGACAGGCCACATTCGATACTATGGCCGCTGATAGCCCTTACGCGTATATCATGTATGTTCCTAGAGGTATGCCAGAAAAACAGAAAACCTTTATGGTTTATAGAGATCCATCAAGGTATGCAGCTGATGTAAGTGCTGCTAGAGAAATTCAAGAAAAGTACGGCGATGTAGTTGAGTCAGGAGAACCGGAATTATCTGGGTTTAGACCACTAGGAAGCCTACTTAACAATATCTCTAACGACAGGGTAATGAATGCCGATCTTGGCTATAATAAGTCAAAAATAAGAGACCAGAAATCTAGACTAGCTACATCTGGCGCAGGCGGATCTTATAATCGTTTAGGTAACGCAAGGCATGCCAATGAGTCTTCTAGAGGTTCTGGTGGAGGTGCTTATGGCTAGTCCGCAATTTCTAGATGATATCGTAAGGGGTATTGGGGGTTTCTTTGAAGCCGTAACTCCAATAGATCTATTTAATCAACAGCAAACGGCTAAACTTTCATATACATTCAGTAATGCACTACAAAATCCCAGTATGAAGAACTTTAGGACATATGCTGGCGAAGTTGGTCAAGCAGTAGGGGCAGCACAAGCAAGATATAGCGCTGCCGGAAGACCAATGAATATGGCAGAATATTTCCAGGGCTACAAATTCGATAGGGCTGCGGCCACCTTTACCCCGGGTGAACTTGCTACTAATAGAGCAGTGAGAATAGGAGCAGCAGCCAGTTTGGCCGCTTACGGGGCCTCGTCTATGGTATTTGGAGAAGACAGTATTCCAGCTAAAGTTAGCGGTGGAGCACTAGGTATGGCAGTTCACGGAGGTATAGCTAAAGCGTTATACACTAAAACACATCCAATGATAGGCGTAGCCTACGGTGGATTGGGCCTGGTAAATATGATGCGAAAAGGCGACAACTTAGGACCATTCTAATCTATGAGTATTGCAGCATATTTAAAATCGGCTTCGTCCACACTAAGAAATAAAGTTCTATCAACTCAGACTGGGCAAAAGCTATTCGGAGGCTCCCTTAAATCTGGAGTCTTTGGAGACAGCCTATACCAAAGACTAACTCCTACAACCCTGTCAACGCCGTTATCAAGCCAACTAAGAAATATGCAAGGAGTTGGCTTAATGGCTGGTGGCTATGGTGTTTATAAGGCCACTCAAGCTATAGGTGATGAAATAGATCTTGCTAATGAACGGACTGGACGCGGATCTGCTTATGGCGGCATAGTTAGAGGAGCAGGCATGCTGACTGGCGGGGCAATGGGCCTAGTCGGTACAACTAGAATGCTTGGTCAGCAAGCGAGAATACTTGGAAATACATTCGACAAGGAAAAATACAACACATTAACCGCCCTTAATAAGCAGGAGCTAAGAAGACTAAATAGACTTGGATTTTCTAGTGCAGAAAAGAACGCAATACTAAAAGGTGAAAGTGCAAGCCCACTTAGCGAAACGTTTAGAGAACTACATCAAATCAACATAGGGGCTAAATCTCTTCATTATAAGAGAATGCCACAAGAAGCAGCAAAAATCGCAGCTGCTGAAACAGCTAGAAAACCAGAGTACGCATTAACAGTGGCTCCGGAGAGCATGCCTGCATTAACTTCTAGGTCTGAATTAGCTACGGTTAGCGAAGGTGCCGTGGTTCCGGTTTCCGGGAAAGGCGGATCAGCCGTAACTGTAAGCAGAGGTTCTGCTCGGACAAGTGGGGCAGGTAGAGCAGGTCGGTCATCAGGAACTGGACGTGCTGCTGAGACAAAGCAGAAAAGACCATCCGACTACCTAATGTCCAGAGTTAAGGGCCAAGAAAGAGGTAGAAGAAGAACCGAAGGCGGTAGGACTAGAAGTGCGAGCAAATCTGCAGAAAAAGCTCGTCCTTCTGCTCCAATTCCTCCTGAGGTTTTAAGACGACTCCGCGGACTGGAGGCCACTGCAAGAGGGGTGGGCAGTCAGGATCCGAGTATTCGTAATGAGGCCAAAGTCGCAGAAGACATGGCCAGAAAATTAAGAGACAAATACGGAATAAAGGGACCAGCAGCGTCCGCCGCTCCTAAATCGTCGCCAAGACCATCTCCTAGAACGGGACCGGCGTCAGCAGCAAGAGCCGGAGCTCCTAAGCCAGGTAGCTCAATGCCCTCGGAATCAATGGCTCCGGGCTCTCAAAATAACTTTGTCCCAGTACCGGCAGACGCGGCACCAAGAGCAGCATCTCCAAGAGTAGAATCTCCAAGAGTTACGCCTCCTCCAAGTCCAACTGCCGCAACAACTGCAACTGCACCGCCTAAGTATGGTCCAGACCCAATGTTTATGAGAACTGAAAATGCTATGAGCAAATTTGACATGGCTGGGGATTTTATTCAGAACATACCCAGCAAGTTGCTTCAGATGGCAGTTCCCGCTGCAGGTGATGCGGCAGCTGGTATTGCCGCTGCTCCTATAGCGCCCTTTATGCTGTTAAAGGGAGGTTTTGCTAATTCTAATTACGCTGGCTCAGCTATATTTGGAATGGGAATGTATGCCGGAGCGACCGCAGGAGTAATTGGCGGCAACATGAGTGATAGAGGAAGCAGAAATCGTAGCGCACTAGGAGGTACCGCTGTTTATGATCCAAACGCTGGAGGCAGAGCCAGAAGGTCTGGCATGGATCCAAACATGTCTAACACAGACGGATTAGTTCAATCATTACATAGACTGAGATAATATGCCAATAAGTATTGCCTATGCAGCTGGAAGGGGTGCGTTAAAAGCCGGAATAGGTCTAGGTAAGTATGCCTATCGCAATCCAAAGAAGGCCATGGGCCTATTGTCAGCGGGAATAGTTGCAAGTCAGATGGGCAATTTTTCTCAAGACCAAAGAGGCGTGACAGACACGACCTCTGCTGGTGGCTATTTTACGGCTCCATCTGATACTCTGAAAACGGGAATTCAATTGTATGGAGAAAATCCTGTAACTGCGATAGCGGCAGGACTCGGAGTTAACTTGCTTTTGTCTAAGTACTCAAGCGGAGCCGGATTAACTGCTTTTGCTAAGTCTTTCTCTGCTAAGAACCCGGGTCTAATTGACCCTATGTATATAAAAAACTTTGAAAGACGAATGAGTGCCGTAGATCGCCTGAACGCTAGAGGGACTGGTGCCGGAACAACGATGGGTTCGAAAATTAGGCATGGATTAAAAAATGCATTTAGACTAGTAAGAGGCGATGCTAGTGCGATGATTGAGGCAGAAAAGTTAATTAAAAATACTCCAGGGGTAGCTGGTTCTATCGGTGGTAAGGCGCTACAGAGTAGGATTGGCCTACTTACTAAAGCAAAAAAGATATCAAACATAGCAATGTTTGCTTGGGCTGGACAAATGGCCTTTGATTTGGGTAAGGGTTTCTTTAGTACTGCACAGCCAACTTTTAATGTGCCGACAGTCCGCACAACAGCAATGGGTGGTACATTTAATGATAGCTCCGAAGCACATACTCAAAGAAGAAGAGCAATAGAAGCAATGCATAATTCACAGTTCTCAGGAAGGTCTGCCTTCGGCAACGAGGCTTCATTAATGCATGCGTAGGAAGAAGCTAAATAAGAAGGTCAAGGTAAGAAAGAAGAAATCGCCACAGAGAAATACTAAGAGCGATAAATATAAGAAGTGGCGCAAGTCCGTCTATGCTAGAGATGGCTATTCGTGTCGTATCTGCGGTAATGACGGCAGGTTAAATGCACACCATATAAAGCCTTGGAGCCTGTTTCCCAATCATAGGTACAAGGTAACTAACGGCATAACTCTTTGCTTAAAATGCCACGAATGGGTCCACATACCCGGTAATAAGTCACAATACTTGGATTTAGGCGATGGTACAGCAAGCTGATTACGGTAGACCATACCAACCTGAGAGACCATATATAGAGAACGGCTATAAGCCTATAGGTCCTCCTAAGGAATCCTTTTGCCTACAGTGTAAGAACTATTACAAGAATCTAAAGACAGAGGGTATAACCGACAAGGACTTCCCGCCTGTTTGCTACGGTGATATTAACGAGGCAGTTAAAAAGGCGGTAGCCACAGAGCCCGATGAAGAGCAGGCAGCACTAGCATCTATATACGGAGATCCGATATCGTTTGCAGCGGCAGAATTTAAATGGAAGCCACGCTGGTATCAGGTAGAAATGTTGCGCTGTACTAGCAGGAAGAAGACTATTAGAGCAGGCCGTCGTCTTGGTAAGTCTGAATGTGCGGCGGTTATGATTCTCTGGCTTTTGTATACGAACTCACATTACAGCATTCTACTTATCTGTCCATTCCAAAGCCAGGTAAAGAGAATATTTGACATAATGAGAAAACTCATTGGCGAGTCCTTGACATTCCATCAGTCAATAACAAGAGATGTCAACAATCCCCATATCATTGAACTTGCAAATGGTTCCAGTATAAAAGGATTCTCATCAGGAGCCAAATCTGGCGGCAAGAGCAACCAGATCCGTGGTCAGGACGCAAACTGCATAGTACTTGACGAAGCCGACTACCTAAGCGAAGATGACCTTGAATCCATCCTGGCTATTCTTGCCTCTCACCCAGACTGTCTTTTGTGGGCTTCGTCTACGCCCACGGGCGCGAGGAAGTTCTTCTTTAACTGGGCAATAAATAAGAATCTAGGCTTTAAAGAATTCCATTACATATCTGCAGAAAGCCCCAGTTGGTCTGAAGAAACAGAAACATTCTTTAGAGATGCCTACTCAGAGGGCGCGTTTGCTAGAGAATTCCTTGCCGAGTTTGGCGATGAAACGTCGGGTGTATTTAAGGGATCAGACATTAATAACTCGGTTATGGATTATGACTACTCTGACTGCGAGTACGATCCTAAATGTTCATACGTTATTGGAGTTGACTGGAACGGCGAGGCAGTAGGAACTCATATAGTGGTCGTAGAATCCCAGGTATCTGATGGAGCTGTCAGGTACCGAGTAGTAGATAAGTCTATTATTGAGAAGAGTGAGTTTACGCAAATCAAGGCTGTAGAAGAGATAATCAGATTAAACTACAAGTGGAGCTCGGCGTTTATCTACGTTGACTACGGGTACGGAGCTACCCAGGTAGAAATGCTTAAGCGCTACGGTAAAGACAACCCAATGTCACGTATTGACAAGAAGGTTGTCGGTATTCAGATGGGTGGAAATGTAGCGATCAAAGATCCTATTACTGGTCAAGACGTAAATAAGCCTGCTAAGGCTTTTATGGTTAACGTGGCTGCAAGACAGGTGGAAGCCGGCAGATGCATCTTCCCTGCCCTAGAAGATACTAACGCAATGATGTCTGACGAGGGTGGTGGCGGACATATTGGCCTGGTGCAGCAGATGAGAAACTTTAAGGTGCTCAAGATGGCTAAAAACGGCTCTCCGACCTTTACTGGGGAGAACGAGCACACCCTTACCGCCTGGATGCTTGCTATTCTCGGCTTCTTTATGGAGATGTCCGACATAAACAAGATATTAAGGTCCTCAAACGTCGCCATAACAGGTCCAATGGGTGCTAAGGGGCCGGATGCTGATCCTGAGAATATAATAGCTAAGAACAGCGAGGCAAGGGCTAGGCTTGTTCCTAGGCAAAGAACCATGAGCACAAAGCCCATGGTTATACAGAATAATGCCGGCGCTGTTTTACGTAGAGAACAAATGTTAAAGAACTTTAAGCAGAATAAGCAAGATCCATTCAAGGGATTTGGCGGACCAGGCAGAAGGACTACCTTCTGATGAATAAGGGTATTTATTTCGACGGTAACCTAGAGTTTCGTAGACCAAGAAGTCTCGGTGTATCTGGGTCCCAGCCAGCCGATTCACTAAAGTCAAGACCAGACGAATTAGAAGACTTTACTAATTCAGTATTTGCAAAATTTGAGAATGCCTCCGATAAGGCGAATGTGTTAATGAAGTACACTGAACAGGTCGCAAAGAAGTATACGATACCTGTTCCAGAAGAGTCATTTGAATTAAAGGCCGCAGTTTCTAGATTTGACGGATCAGATGGCACAATAATAACGTTCGAAACTTATCAAAACTGTATCGCTATAATTGAGTCAATAGGCACTAATGTAGATTTTAAAGTAATAGATAAGCGTGTTACTGCAGATCCTCTAGCTAACGAGAGAAGAATAAAGAAGGAGCTGGACTCCAGGTTCTCGTCTGATGACGAAGGATTTATGGTTCTGATGCTCGTTGCTTCGCAGATTGGGGTTTTATATTTAATACACGAAATAGCAGGTCTTTGGCGAGGTCCAGAACATGTGCTTGCTAATGCGGCAGACCCACAGGATCAGCCAAGTGTGTTAGCAGAGGCCGGTAGGCAGATCGCAATATCTATGGCTGTGTCGGCCGCATTGTTGGGAATAAATAATGCAATGGCCTTCTTATTTGCGTCTCAAGGAACAAAAAAAGATGAAAAACTAACTACATTAATAGAAGGCGCAATAGGACAAGCTAGTCAGATAGATCTTCCGCCTTTAGTTGAGATCGTAAAGAAGGCAATGTCTGCCGAGGATTACAAGATAATATTTGAATATTGCATAAGATACATATCTAACTCTAGAGATAGAGGATATGAATTTTGGCTAGCGTATTATTCGGCTAGGAAAATAAGATACCTTTCTGCAAGAAACAGATCTCTTGCGCCGATGTTTAGTAGGAAGCTTTACGCAGAAAACAACGGCACGAGGAGCACTGATTCGGCATTAGTAAATCCTGATGACATAGTACTTAGGTCGCCTAATATAAATGTACAGGGAACAAGTGTAGCTGGCCAAGTCGCAGGCGCACTAGCCGGTGCAATAAACGCATCAGTAGTCAATCCTAATATTGAATATTTATGTACGCTAGAATACGAGTCAAATTCATTCGTTAACGGTCTTGCAAGAATAGCGCAAATACTAGACACCAAATTAGCACAAGACGTAATTTGTTGTTTTATTAGATTCTTTGGCGGATTAGACATGGACCTTCTCAGGAAGATAAGAGCTATTCTTCAGGCATTCCTGAATTTCCAACTATACGATCTTTCTAGAATGCTAGAAAATTTCGAGACGTTTATATCTAGCTGGATAGAGGAGACAATAATGCGTCTTATCTATGCGCTAGTTCAGGCAATAATAGATAAGATCATTAGGATGGTCACTGACTTTATAGTTGATCTAGCAGGTGATCTAGAATTTATAATTGAATGTCCTATTATTCTAGAGCTAATACAGGGAATCATAGATGCAATAGCCATGATTGCTGAGGATTTAGAGGAGATCCTAAGAAACTACTTAGCATCTCTTGTTTACAATATGATGGCCCTAATTGGTCTTGACGGCCTTAATCATGGTATAAATTCCAATTCTTCTCTATACATAATCTATAAGAAGAGACGTATTTACGAAATCATAAAGATTTTGGATGCTATAATAGCCGCTGTGGAAAGCGCTCACATACTCTGTGATGAGCCTGACCCAGATAACCCGCTAAAAGTTTCGTATACTCAGGTTGTTGAAAGTCCAGTACTTGCGGACCTAAACGACTATTTAAATATCCCAGAACCTGTGAGAAGACAATACTTCCCAGAGGGAACTGAGGTTATGCTAGATGACGGAACATATTTGCCTGACTATTCTGACAATGTCGTCAGGATAGGCCGGAAAGCGGATACTTCTGTTAGGCCACCGGTCCAGGAGGGCGAATCCTACCACGGTTGCATAGACCAAATGGATCATATCCTTCCTAAGGATGTCCTTAAAAAGTTTAGTAACGGCCAGTCTAATATATGACAGACATAAAGATAGACCTACCACCACCTTCTGAAGCAAATGCCAAAGATGTAGTAATGGCAATAGAAGGGGCGATCAATAAGCTAAAAGACTTCAAAGCTTCAGTAGGCGGCGCTGCCGCATCTAAACCAGATGACATAATAAGAGAGCAGCGAAGACCACAGTCTAAGGTCATACCCTACGGCATCAGGAGCTATCCAGCTCCAGGGACTACATTCAGAAGCCACTGGAACAGACCGTTCCACGATCTTACTGAAATCGCAAGAGCAGTAGATACAGAATCCTATCTAGCGAGATCAATACAGAAGCATAGAGAATATGCCCTAAAAGAAGGCTGGTATCTATCTGGCAAGAATCCAGAGACTGTTGCTTACGTTAAGAAGAGGTTGATGGAATTTGAGATGATCTCGTCTGTGACCACAGAAGAGATTATAAGAGAAGTTGTTACAAATCTAGTCTCTTACTCAACTGCTCTTCTAGTACTCAACAGAGAGCCTAGCAAGTCAACTGGAAGGCAAATAAGACTACACGGTAAGACAATGAACCCGATTAGTGCGATCTTTGGTATGGATCCCACTAGTGTCTACGTACAACAGAACACATCTGGTAGAGCATTAGCCTGGAGGCAACAGGCAGATGGAATGTACACAGACTTTGATGCAGATGAAGTCATCTGTATTACCATTGATAGGAAGTCTGGATTTATATTTGGTACCCCATATGTGATTACTGTTCTAGATGATATTAGAGCTCTTAGAAGATTAGAAGAGCTAGTAGAGATGGTTTCTCATAAGCATTTGTTCCCGCTATTCCACTACAGAGTCGGAACAGAGGCATCTCCTGCAGGTCAGATGGAAACACCAGACGGCATCTTAATAGATGAAATAGACTATGTAAGAAGTCAGGTAAACCTGATGCCTACCGAAGGTGGAATAGTAACCTCGGAGAGACACCAGATACAATTCCTAGGAGCAGAAGGTAAGGTACTAGATTTAGAGCCCTATCTCAAGCACTTTGAAGCCAGAGTTATGGGCGGTCTAAGATTGTCTGGCATTGATCTTGGAAGAGGTGATACGGCCAATAGATCTACAGCCGGTGTTATCAATAAAAACCTTATGGAGGCTGTAAAAGACTACCAACAAGTTATTTCAGACCAACTTACCAGTAAATTGATTAACCTAATCGTACTAGAAGGTGGTTTTGATCTAACAGATGAGAACAAGGTAGAGTTCAAGTTCCCTGCTATAGACCGGGAAGAACTCAGGGCGCATGTAAACTTTGGGTTATCGCTATATAACGCTAACGCTATAACTCTTGAGGAGTTCCGTAGAGACTTCCTCAGTATGGAGCCAATGAGCAAGAGTGAGTCTGCAAAGCAGACAAACTTCGGATTATATGTAATACCAAAGCTAGAAAAAGAAGCCGAACTAAAGATGAAGATGGCTGGTCCTGCTGCTTCTCCTCAGGAAAAAGAAGTAGAGAATAAGGTAAGACCAGAGAATCAGTACGGCAAGATGTCCGGTAAGCCGAGGTTAAATAAGAACGACAACCTAGTAGAGGACATCAAAAATATGTGGCTTGACACAAGGCAACAAGTCAAGCAGACCGAAGGTCTAGATAACACAGAACACCTAGTAAATAAGTTCATAAATGATACTTTTAACTATTGCAAACCATTCATTTCAATAGCAGTAGACAATGGTTCAATGGATGCAATAGGTCGTATGAAAGACGCTACTGAAGTCAATGTTCCTCCACAGTTAACGGACATATTCCTATCCAAGATAGTCAAGTCAGACTTGCAGAAGATATCCCGCAAGGTTATAATCCTTCTAAAACAGTCTTCTAAAGATAATGCAACAGTAACTGCGGCCTTTGATTCAGTATTCCTTGAGATGAGGCACGCTATAAGCAAGTTTGAGGAGGGAGCCTACCGTTTTGGCTATGCCGAAGCTTGTTCTATTGCGGGTTATGATAGAATATTAATCAAGGAAGGCGATAAAGTCGTCAAAACTATTAACCTTGACGGAATGTCAATTAGGGATGTCTCATCTGACTGCAGAGATGAAACATATATAGATATAGATGAAAATTCTAAGGTTTCAAGATAACCTGTCGCTCGGTAAGACTAAGGTCTTAACCGATAGCCAGTCATTAATTGGTGACTTAAACTCCTCTAGCAAGAAGTATCGTCTTGTAGCTAAGATAAGAGCAACCCACAGCGGATATCTGCTTAACAACAGAGTCTATCCTGGCGCATTTATGAAAGATGCGACTGAAACCTGGGTTCGTCCATACAGGAAGCCGGTACTCGTAAACCATAACCAGCACGAGGGAGCCCCAATAGGTAGGGTTATAGGGGCGGAATACCATCAGCTAAAGCACGGCGAAGATTTTAATAGAGACTACGCCAAGCCATCGGCCGGTGAGGATCTCGGCTCGGGCTTTATTATTCTCAACCTGTCCATCAATGATAAAGATGCGATAGACAGAGTTATGGACGGCAGGTATGAAACGGTATCAACCGGTCATCATACCGATAGGGCTCTTTGCTCTATTTGTGGCAACAACTGGCTAACAGATAGCGCCGAATCTGATTCTGACGGCATCTGTGACCACAGACCTGGCAAGAAGTATACGATAGAAGATAAGTCCAGGACCTGTTTCCTCATAGGCGGCAAGATGACCTATGACGAAGTTAGCTATGTAAATGTTCCTGCACAACAGAATGTTAAAACTCTAAGCATAAACTTAGAGGCATTAGAGAACGCTATAACAGGCAAGGATTCGCAGGTAGTCTTTAACTCGTTTGAAGACGGAATAGTTAGTCAGCTAAGACTGGTTGCCTCCAGAGGCGAATCAATGGATCTTCTGCTTACGCCCGGTAAGAAGGATAAACTTCCTGATAACTACAAGCAGATGAAGGATGCCGTTGTCGCATTTGGAGATGAGAATATGGATACCATATTCAATAATGACGATCTAACTAAGACCGCTGATAAGGCGGTAGTTGAAATGATCAAGGAAGCCAATGTCACTCAGGATGAACCAGTTGTTAGTGCAACTGATTCTGTAGAACAGCCAGTAGAAACTGTCATTGTTCACGAGCCAGAGCAGACAGAGCCAGTAGCAGAACAGGTAGCGGAAACACCTGTAGTTGTAGAGCCAGTTCTTTCTGAGGAAGATATGGCGCTCTACTCTGTTGCTAGAAGCATCGTAGATGCCGGCATACTTGACGAAGGTACTATTGACCACGAGTTCTCGGTTGATATGGTTAAAGATTTGGCCTCGGCATTTGACGCCAAGCTTTCAACCGAGCAGCGAAAGAAGCTTAAGGCTTCAACATTCTGTGGTCCAGACCGGTCGTTCCCGGTTCCAGATTGTGCCCACGTAACCGCCGCAAGGCGGCTTATAGGTCGGGCCAAGCTCTCTGAAGATCAAAAGAAGAGAGTACTCTCCTGTGTAAGCAGGAAAGCAAAATCACTTAGTTGTGATAACGCGGAGTGCCAGATAATGGAAAATGAACCCGTAGTAAAGGCTCCTTCCGTTGACAGCAAGGTTAACGCCGATGCAGTCAAGGCTCAGGATATAATCCTTAACCTCTCAAAAGAGAAGGATAGCCTTACAGAACAAGTCAAACGCCTCCAGTCATCGCTGGATGCAAAAATTTCTCTTTGTGACGAAATCACAAAGGAAAACACTAAGCTCAAGGCCGACCTCATAAAAGAGACGGCACGCCAGCTAGCCATCAGCAGAATCAACCTTGGTAAGCCGGGGACGATTGGTATCAACAGCAAGGATAAGCTCGACACCTACGTGGAGGAACTCTCCAAGAGGTCGCTCGACTCACTTCGTGACTCGTTGGCCGATATCCTTCCCGAACTTGACATGTTGATGCGCAAAGGTGGAGCACACACCTCGCTTTTCAGAGAGACAAAGGTCGAAGATCCCTCAAAGGGCAAGAAGGACCAGACTAATGTAACCAGGAACGCGATGGATGGTAGAAACGAGCCAAATCTTAAGAATAAGGAAGACTTCCTTAACGATATCTAAGGAGATAACCAATGCCTGAATACAGAATTCCGAGGGGTTATGCTCGCCGTCATCCATCCTACCAAGAAGTGATGGAAGGTGAGCGCCCCACCCTAAAGTACCTTAAAGCATCGCCCTTCTTGCCTGTGGCCGAAATCGAGCCACGGCACGATGACCCAATCGTAATCCCAGCAGGCACCTTTGTAGGTGTTATATCTGCTACCGGTGGCTCGTTCGTCACTGGTGCCGTCGTAACTGGCGCTCTGGGCACGACTGCGACCTACTCGTTAAACCACGGTTCCGGCTACTATGCTCTAGTACCGGCAGCGTCTGGTCCGTATAAGCTCACTTATACTGCTACTGACACTGACACAACGTTCTATACCCCAGGAACCATCAATCTCGATACCAATGCTGTTGTAGCCTCGGCAGGCACATCAACCAAGTTCATTGGTATTGTTAATGGTGGACTTGGCGCTACTGGTCAAGGCGTTAAGCCTCTCGGCGTAGTCTACCAGGACATTTACGCCTCGTGGCTCGGCGATAACTACACCAACTATGATCGTCAACCTAACATTGGCTTCCTTAC
>Ga0129333_10004442_pt1 | contig 13130 bp, 13 predicted proteins | sample CPB6_08_DNA_FD_94474 | JGI IMG/M metagenome (GOLD analysis project Ga0129333, IMG submission 94474) | Freshwater to marine salinity gradient microbial communities from Chesapeake Bay, USA - CPBay_Sum_0.6_0.8_DNA | ecosystem: Environmental > Aquatic > Marine > Coastal | place: USA: Chesapeake... | reverse complement strand
TCGACGCAGATCCGACAACGTTCCCGCGGCGATGGCCGACCGCATTCGGGCCATCAAATCCAGGGTCCATGCCACATTGTGCAGGCTCATCAACCGTGACCCCGTCGGTTCGTTGACCTGAAGAAGATGGCGCAGGTATCCCCGGGTGTGACGCTGACACACCTCGCAGCGACAGTCAGGATCGAGCGGAGTGTCGTCGAGTGCGTTCTTCGCGTTCTTGATGTGGACCTTTCCGCGACTGGTGAGAGCCGTGCCGTGTCGACCGAGACGGGTTTGCATCACACAATCGAATTGATCGACTCCGAGCGAAACTGCTTCGACCAGTGATGCTGGATCCCCGACCCCCATGAGATATCGGGGTCGGTCGGGGGGCAGATGTTCGAGTGCGGCGGCCAGGGCGGGCAACATCTCCGCTCGCGTTTCGCCGACGGACAGTCCGCCGATGCCGTAGCCGTCGAAGTCGAGATCGGCGGTTCGTCGCGCGCTCTCGGCCCGCATGACCGGAGAGATGCCGCCCTGCACGATGCCGAACAACGCTTGATCGGGTCGGTGGTGCGCGGCGCGGGCTCGCGTGGCCCACGCCGAGGTGCGCTCCAGTGCCAAGCGGATGACGGATTCCGGAGACGGCAACGGTGGGCACACGTCGAGGACCATCTGGATGTCGGCGCCGAGCAACTCCTGGGTGGACACGGCCGACTCGGGGGTGAATCGGTGCTTGCTCCCGTCGTACGTGGAGGCGAAGGTGACTCCGTCATCGTCGACCTTGGGTTCGAGCGAGAAGACCTGGAATCCACCGGAATCGGTGAGCGTCAATCCGTTCCAGCCCGCGAACCGCCCGAGCCCGCCGAAACGGGCGACCACGTCGGCACCCGGGCGCAACATCAAGTGATAGGTGTTGCCGAGGACGATCCGTGCCCCGAGCCGTTCGTAATCGGCGGCGCTGAGGTACTTGATCGCCCCACGGGTGCCCACCGGCATGAAACAGGGAAATTCGTAACTCCCGTTCGCCGTGTGAGCGACGCCGGTGCGGGCCGAGCCGTCGGTGGCGGAGATGTCGAGGATGACGGGGTGCATGGTCAGTGATCGTGGGCGTGACGGTCGAGAAGCATGGCGTCGCCGAACGAGAGGAAACGGTATCGCCGCTCGACCGCCTCGCGGTAGATGTCCCGCCACACCGGACCGACGAAGGCGTCGATCATCATCAGCAAGGTGGTCCGCGGCATGTGGAAGTTCGTCATCATGAGATCGACGACCTTCCACTCGTAGCCGCGATGAATGAACAGATCGGTTCGACCACTCTGTCGACCACTGGTGAAGGTGCTCTCGAGGGCCCTCACCGCGGTGGTGCCCACGGCGATCACACGGTCGGCTCGTTGGACCATTTCGATGGTCTCATCGGGCACCGAATACAACTCGGTGTGGATCGGGTGGTGTCGAGGATCGTCGGTGCTGATCGGTCGGAAGGTGTCGAGACCCACGACCAATTCGACACGCACCAGACGGGCGCCCCGTTCCTGGACGTTCTGCAACAACGTCGGGGTGAAGTGCAGGCCAGCGGTCGGAGCGGCGGCCGACGCCGGACGACGCGAGTACACGGTTTGGTATCTCTCGTTCGCACCGCGGTCCGACGTGATGTACGGAGGCAAGGGCAACGCCCCGATGCGATCGAGCAGGGCCATGGGCTGACCGTCGTCGTGGAGTCGAACCGTGAAGGTGTCACCATCGTCGCGACGTCCGACGAAGGTGACGACCTCGTTGCCGGCCTCGTCGAGAAGCGTCTCGTTCGGTTTCAGTTTGGCGGCGGGTCGAACGAGGGCCGACCACGATCCACCGTCGGACATCTCGAGCAGGAGCACCTCGACGGCTCCACCAGTCCCCCGTCGCAGACGCAGACGAGCCGGAATCACGCGGGTGTCGTTGACCACCAACACGTCGCCGGGTTCGATCGACTCGACGAGATCACGAACGTGGCGGTGGTGCAGGTGATCTCCCCCGTCGACGAGCAGACGCGCCGAGTCCCGGGGCTCGAGGGGCTCCTGGGCGATCAGATCCTCGGGCAGGTGGTAGTCGAAGTCGGAGATGTGCACGGTTCAGGAGAAGAGGTCGGGCTGACCGGCCGGCGGGTCGAGACCGATGTGGTTCCACGCCGCGGGCATGGCGACCCGACCGCGGGGGGTGCGTGCGATCATGCCTTGTTGGATCAAGAAGGGTTCGTACACGTCCTCGACCGTTTCGGGCTGCTCGCCGACACCGATCGCCAGTGTCGTCAAGCCGACCGGCCCACCGTTGAATTGCGAGCACAGTGCCGACAGCAATGCGCGGTCGACCTTGTCGAGACCACGTTGATCGACGCCGAAGACGGCGAGACCTTCGTCGGCGACCGAGCCGGTGATGCGACCGCTCTCGCGTACCTCGGCGAAGTCTCGTACCCGACGAAGAAGCCGGTTCGCGATCCGGGGCGTGCCCCGGCTCCGGCGGGCGATCTCGTGACACCCCTCGTCGTCGATGTCGACCGAGAGGATGGATGCGGCGCGACGAACGATGGCCGTCAGCTCGTCGTCGTCGTAATAATCCAACCGGGCGACCAATCCGAATCGATCGCGAAGAGGACCGGTGATCATGCCGGTACGCGTGGTGGCTCCCACGAGAGTGAAACGCGGGAGAGCCAGTCGGATACTCGACGCGGCCGGCCCCTTGCCGACGACGATGTCGAGTTGGAAATCCTCCATCGCGGGATAGAGGATTTCTTCGACCGTTCGTCCCAGACGATGGATCTCGTCGATGAACAAGACATCCGACTGCTCGAGTTTGGTCAGGATGGCGGCCAAGTCTCCGGCTCGCTCGAGGGCCGGACCCGAGGTGATGTGCAACCGCACCCCCATCTCGGCCGCGATGATTCCGGACAGCGTGGTCTTGCCCAACCCGGGCGGGCCCGCGAACAGGAGATGGTCGACGGCTTCGCCGCGACGACGAGCGGCCTCGAGCACGATGCCCAACTTCTGCTTGAGTTCGCGTTGGCCGACGAATTCCTCGAGATGTTTCGGGCGTAGCCCGGCCTCGTCGGACTCCTCGATCGGACTCTCGACCTTCGGATCCAGGAACTCCTCACGCACGACGCACCCCCAGCAGCCGGAGCGCCTCGCGCAACATGGTGGCGGCGTCGGTCTCGGTCGGCACGGTACGGAGAGCCTCGCGGATCTCACTCTCGCTGTAGCCGAGACCCATCAGCGCCTCACGAACATCGGAAACGGTGGTGCCGGCTCCGCCGGTCGTGTCGCGATCGGGCAGGGTCGGCAACGAGAGACGATTCTTCAACTCGACGAGCAGTCGCTCGGCGGTCTTCTTGCCGACGCCGGGTACCAAGGTGAGTGCGCCGACGTCGCAGGACGCGACGATGTCGACCAAGGTCGACGGTGAATGGGTCGACAGGATCGCCAAGGCCAATGACGGCCCCACTCCGTGGGTGGCGATGAGGGTCTGGAAAGTCGCCTTCTCGTCGCGACTCAAGAAACCGAAAAGCGTTTGGGCCTCTTCCCTGATGTGATGATGCACGTACAAGAAGGCCGGTGACGTCGGCTCCAACTCGGCCAGGCATCGCGGGGTGACGTGGACGACGTAGCCGACACCGGCAACTTCGACGAGTGCGGTTCCATCGGAGGACCGCTCGAGAACGTTTCCCCGCAGTGAGCCGATCATCATCCGGCCTTTCGTCGACTACGAGCCCGCCCGTGGACGTCGGGTGCTCCGGCGGCGATGAGGCGTTGGTGCATCGGTCCGATGGCCAGATGGCAGATCGCCAACGCCGCGGCGTCGGCGGCGTCGGCGGGCTTCGGCGCCACGCTCAGGCCGAGACGGGCCTGAACCATTCGTTGCACCTGTTCCTTGCCGGCACCGCCCCACCCGGTGACGGCTTCTTTGACCTGATTCGGGGTGTATTGAACGACGGTGCAACCCGCGGCGTGGGCCAGCGCCAGAGCCAGCCCGCTGGCCTGACCGACACTCATCGCCGTCCTGACGTTGACCTGGAAGAAGACCTGCTCGACGGCGACGCTGTTCGGACGAAACTCCTGGAGAACCTCGGAAAGATCCTGGTGCAACCGGGCCAAGCGTGCGGGAAGGGCGTCGGCGGCGGGGGTGCGCAGAACGCCGAGGGACACCACTTCGATGGAGGGACCTTGGGCGTCGAGAACCGCGTAGCCACAGCGGGTCAAGCCCGGGTCGATGCCCAACACTCGCTGCCTGGCCCCTACGAACATGCGTACGATCATACCGAGGACACGCACCGGCGGGGGGACGTTCCCGACACCGATCCCTCGGCTCGGGTCAGTGTTTGCCGATGGCGGCCGTGATCTCCTGAACCGAGCGGTACGTGACTCCGGCCAGAGCACGGTGAACGTAGGTCAGGCGACCATCGGCGCCGACCACGAAAACACTTCGACGCGGAAATCCAAGCGGACCGAGGGTGCCGTACGCGGCGGCGACCGTCTTGTCGACGTCGGACAACAGCGGGAAGCGAAATCCGTGCTTCGCCGCGAACGCCTCGTGACTGCTGACGTCCTGGGCCGAGATCCCGACGACCGCCGCGTCCAGGTTCTCGAACTCCTCGAAACCGTCGTTGTACGAATTCAATTGCTTGGTGCACACCGGCGTGTCGTCGCCGGGATAGAAGGCGATCACCAGTGGTTTGCCGGCGAATTCGGACAATGAATAGTTCCGACCTCCCGTACCGGGAAGGCTGAACGCGGGGGCGATGTCTCCGACCTTGATGCTCATGACGCGACCCTAACCCAACGAGCGATGGTCAGCCGACGGCTTCGAGGATCTCGTCGCTGATGTCGAAGTTGGCGTAGACGTCCTGGACGTCGTCGTTGTCCTCCAACGCTTCCATCACCTTCAGAATCTTGCGGGCCGTCTCGGGATCGGTCACGTCGATCGTCGTGGACGACACCATGGTCGATTCCGCCGACGACACGGACACGCCGGCTGACTCCAGGGCCGCCCTCACGTCGTAGACCGCCGACGGCTCGGTGAGGATCTTCCACGCCGAACCGTCGCGGCTGATGTCGTCGGCGCCGGCATCGAGCGCGGCCATCATGACGTCGTCCTCGGCGGCCGATCCGTCGACGTAAATGACTCCCCGTCGGCTGAACTGCCAACCGACGGCTCCGGGCTCGGCCATCGCTCCGCCGAGTTTGTTGAAGATGTTGCGAATGTCGGCACCGGTGCGGTTGCGATTGTCGGTGAGCGTGTCGACCATCATGGCCACGCCGCCGGGCGCGTACCCCTCGTACGTGATCGATTCGTAACTGTCACCCTGGGCCTCGCCGCTACCGCGCTTGACGGCACGATCGATGGCGTCATTGGTCATCTGGGCCGCCTTGGCCTTTTGCACCACGGTCCGCAACGACGCGTTGGACGACAGATCTCCCCCGCCCTCGCGGGCGGCAACCTCGATCTGACGAGCGATCTTGGCGAACAACTTGCCGCGCGCCTTGTCGGCGGCGCCTTTCTTGTGCTTGATCGTCGCCCATTTGGAATGTCCGGACATGGTTCACCTCACCTCGCTGGAGATCTTTCGTTGCTCGTCGCGTCGCGCACCATATCGGCGAAGAGGCGATGGATGCGGTCGTCGTTCGTGAGTTCGGGATGAAAGGACGCGGCCAGGACGCTGCCCGCGCGGACCATGACGGGATCGCCATCGTGACGGGCCAGGACCTCGACCTCGGCGGAGATCTGCTCGATTCGCGGGGCGCGAATGAAGATCGCGTGGAACGGATCGGAGAGACCCGCGACGTCGATGTCGGTTTCGAAGGAGTCGACCTGCCGCCCGTAGCCATTTCGCCGAACGACGATCCCGCACGACCCGAGAGCGATCTGATCCGGACGACCGTCGAGGATGCGATCGGCGAGGAGGATCATTCCGGCACAGGTGCCAAAGACCGGACGACCCGAGGCGATGAACCGTCGAAGGGGCTCGACGAGGTCGAACGTGCGCAGGAGATTCGACATCGTGGTGCTCTCGCCCCCGGGCAACACCAGGCCGTCGAGGGTCTCGAGATCGACCGGTAGTCGAACGGAGCGAGCATCGGCTCCGATGGCCCGCAGACGCTCAATGTGCGCGGAAAAAGCGCCTTGAAGCGCGAGGACACCGATCGCGAGGGACGGCAACGCGTTCACCTGGGGGCCTCGCTGCCGACACGGTGGTCACCAACCGCGTTCGGCGTAACGCTGATTGATCTCGTCCATCCCGATGCCGGTCATAGGAGCGCCGAGGCCGCGCGAGACCTTGGCCAGGATGTCGGGATTGTCGAAGTGGGTCGTGGCCTCGACGATGGCCTTGGCCCGCGGGGCCGGGTGGTCGCTCTTGAAGATGCCCGAACCCACGAAAACGGCCTCGGCCCCCAACTGCATGGCCAACGCGGCATCGGCCGGTGTGGCCAAACCCCCGGCGCAAAACAACGGCACGGGGAGCTTTCCGGTCTCGGCGATCTCCTGCACGAGCGGAAGCGGAGCCTGCAGCTTCTTGGCCCAGTCGAACAGTTCGGCGCTGTCGGCGGTGCCGATCTTCTTGATGTCGCCGAGAATCGAGCGCAGGTGGCGAACCGCCTCGACGACGTTCCCGGTACCGGCCTCACCCTTCGAGCGGATCATGCACGCGCCCTCGCTGATTCGACGCAGAGCCTCACCCAGGTTGGTGGCTCCGCACACGAACGGAACGACGAATCGGAACTTGTCGATGTGGTGGGCCTCGTCGGCCGGAGTGAGCACCTCGCTCTCGTCGATGAAGTCCACTCCGAGGGCCTGCAGGATCTGCGCCTCCACGAAATGACCGATGCGCGCCTTGGCCATCACCGGAATCGAAACGGCCGCCTGGATGCCCTCGATCATCTCCGGGTCACTCATACGGGCCACGCCACCATCGCGGCGGATGTCGGCGGGCACGCGCTCGAGAGCCATGACCGCGCACGCTCCGGCGTCTTCGGCGATCTTGGCCTGTTCGGGGGTGACGACGTCCATGATGACGCCGCCTTTCAACATCTCGGCCAAACCCCGCTTGACGGGGAAGGAACCAACGGAGGACGAAGATCCGGACATGGGGTCAGGCTAACCGTGAGCCCGCGGTGGCACCGAGGCAGATTCTGTGATCAGGGCCACGCGACGGCGTCGAAGTCACTGCCCGCCGGGGCCGTCACGGCCTGCCCGGCGCGGATCAGTTCCACCCAGGTTCGTCCCGGAGTCAAACCGATCGGATTCCCCTGGGAATCCTGGAGATTCCACGGGGACGTGTTGTCGGGACGGTTCCAGGTGCCTTCGATCATCCGGCCGGCGGAATACACCCAGACCGGACCGGTTCCCACGGTCTGGGCCTCCGGGCTGCGCGGATCAGCCGCACTGGTCTTGTATTCGCACTGGATCACCACCACGTTGTCGAACGCCACTTGGTTCCCTTCGGCGTCCGTATGAGACTTGCTGTCGTGGAAACGCAGGAACTTGCCGGTGTCGGCGTTCCACTGCCACGCGGCCCGCATGGAGCCGTCCATGGTGAGCTTCAGACCGGCTACCTCGGTACCGGTGACGTCGCTCGACGCATCACGGTACGTGAACTGCGGGGGTGGGGTGCCGCCGCGCCCACCGTCGAGAGCCCAGATGTTGGACGTCTTGCTGAAGAGGTTGTGGGGAGCCTTCTTGTCCGCGGAGCGGAAGAATCCCCCGCCGTTGCTGGCCGCCGAGGCGCTCATGTTCACCAACGTCGATTGCTTGATGGCGTTCGACACCGTGGCATTGCCACCGCTCCAGAGCAACAGAGGCTTGTTGAGCGAGGTCAACAGGTCGATGTCCTGGGTTCGTCCCGAGCGCAACGGCCCGACGGGATCCGAGCCCGTCGAATGAAACACGACGGCGAAGCGGGTCCACTTCTCGACGTTCTCCTCGTACACGATGTCGGCGCTGTTGAGGCCACTTTGGGGCCTCGCTCCGGGATGATTGTCGATCTTGGCCGCGATGGCCGGCCGAATCGACGCCGCCTCATCGACCACCGGTAGGCCGGTCAGGGGCATCACCGGCGCGGGAATCGTCGTCGTGGTCGCCTCGGCTGCCGTCGTCGGAACGTCGCTCGTCGTGGACGCGGGAGCCGCGGTGGAAGGCGCGGATGATTCCGCCGAGTCCGAGGAGCCTCCGCCGCAGGCGGTCACACCAAGGCCGAGGGCAACCAACAGGGCCGACATCGAACGAGTCTTCGTGGTGATTCTCATGATCAGAGTTCCTTCAACAACGCGATGCGAACATCGAGGGGCGGATGGGTGTCGAACATTCGGTGGAACCAGCCGAGCCGACCCTCGTCCCGAACTCCCGACAGGGGTTGTTCGATCCAGAGGTGAGCGGTCGCCATGCTCGCCGAATGTGTGGTCGTGGTGTCGGCCTTCAATTTTTCCAAGGCGGAGATCAAACCGGGTGGATACCGCGTCATCTGGCAGGCGGACGTGTCGGCCAGCGTCTCGCGGCGCCGGCTGAGAGCCGCCTGCATCGCCTTGGCGACGATGGGTGCCACCACCAGCAACACGATGCCGAGGAGCGCCAACGGGTTGGAGCCGTTCTGGCGGTCACCGTCGCGACTGACCCGCCCACCGTTCCACCACATCATGCGAAGGGAGAGGTCGGTCACGATGGCCACCGTGCCGACCAGGACCACGGCGATGGTCGACACCAGGATGTCGTAGTTGCGGATGTGCGACAGTTCGTGGGCCACGACACCTTCCAGTTCGACACGATTCATCGTCGCGAGGAGTCCGGTGGTGACGGCGATGGCCGCGTGTTGGGGGTTGCGTCCCGTCGCGAAGGCGTTCGGTGCGGGGTCCTCGATGACGTAGACGGCGGGCTTGGGAAGTCCACTGGCGATGCACAAGCCCTCGACGAGATTGTGCAAACGCTGATAGGTGACGGGATCGGCGGGGACGGCGCGACTCACGCGCAGAGCGATCCGATCCGATTTCCAATACGAGACGCCGGCGGTGAGAGCAGCGATCACGAAGGCGATGATCGTGGGTAACGGTCCCCCACCGATCAAGGTGCCCACCACGACACCGATGGCCACGGTGACGAGAACGAACACCACGATCAAGAGCACGCTGCGCCGTTTGTTGGAGCGGATCTCGTCGAACACGATCAGAACTTGACTTCGGGAGCGACGCGGGCTCCGTCCTCGGCCTCGAAGAACTCGCGGCGGGCGAAGGAGCCGAACTTGGCGACGATGAGCGTGGGGAACGTGTCCAGCTTGTTGTGATACCCGAGCACGCTGTCGTTGTAGAACTGACGGGCGTAGGCGACGCGACCTTCCGTGGCGCTCAACTCTTCCTGGAGAGCGAGAAAGTTCTGGTTCGCCTTCAGGTCGGGGTACGCCTCGGAAAGTGCGAACAACTGACGCAGTGCACCGCTGACGGCGGTGTCCGCCGTCGCCTGCGATGCGGGGGTCGGAGCCGCCGACATGGCGGCGCTACGAGCCTGGATGACCGCGTCGAAGGTCTTCTGCTCGTGTGCGGCGTAGCCCTTCACGGTTTCCACCAAGTTGGGGATGAGGTCGAGACGACGCTTGAGCTGAACGTCGACCTGGGACCAGGCGTTGTCGACTTGATTCCGACTGCGCACCAGCCCGTTGTAAAGCACGACGCCGATGATGGCCACCAGCAGAACGATGCCGATGATGAGAAAAGTCATTTCACCAGCATACGGCGAATCGAGTTGCTGGCGAGGGCACGCAAACGCTTGGCGATGGACCACCAGCCGCGGATCCGCCCGGCGCGCGACGGTGCCTCGGGCTCGGAGTGGTTCTCCAGAACTCGTCGATAGATCTCCTCGTACCGTACGGCCAGGTTTCGCATCGAGAACCCGGCGGCCCGTCGGGCGCCGTGTTCGACGAGCGACGCGGCCAACTCGTGGTCGTCGAGGACCAGGCGGAGACCTGCTTCCAGAGCCGCGACGTCGGCGGGTTCCACGAGAATCGCGTCGATCATGTTCGTCGCCACGTTCATGTAGCCGTCGAGGGAACTCGCCACGATCGGTGTGTTGGCCGCCATGGCCTCGATCAACACGACACCGAAACTCTCTCCGCCGAGTGACGGTGCGCAAAAGACGGCCGCTTGTCGCAAACGGCTGGCCTTCTCGACGTCGTTGATACGCCCGAGCCATTGCACCCGTGCGTCTCCGGCCCATTCACGCTTCAAGCGTTCGGTTTCGGGACCGTCGGATGCGATCCACAGGTCGACGTCGTCGGACAACGTCGCGTGCGCCTTCAGGAGATATTCGAGACCTTTGCGAGGTTCGTGGCGACCACAGAAGAAGATGGCGCGACGCGTGGCTCGTGGTTCGTTCGGAACCGGCGCGAAGCGCTCGATCTCGACGCCGTTCGGAAGGATCTCGTAGTCGCCTCCGAGGTAACGCTCGGCGAGCAGGACGGCGTCCTTGGAGACGGCCACCCGGTGCTCGATAGCCGCGGCGAACGCCTTCAGAGGGGCGTTCAGGTACTTGTAGCTCGCGCTCTCCCCCGCCGCGTGGAACGTGGCCACGATCGGGGCCATCTGCATGACCAGAGAGGTGAAGGTGGGTCCGGGAGACAACGGCTCGTGGAGGTGGAGGATGTCGAATTCCTCGTCCTTCAGAACGCGGATGGTTCGCAACGACGCCGAAGGATCCGGCGCCAACGGAGCCACGGATCCGTTGGCAGCGGTCGGGAGCGAGTCTCCGAGAGGCGTGACGAAGGTGTCGGGGGGCGCACCGTCGCAGGGACCGAGGACTCGCACTTCATGACCCATCCGACGCAATTCGCGGGCCAGACCCATGACCTGACCTTGAACACCACCGGGGGTGGTCAGGCTGTAGGGGCAGAGCATGCCGATTCGGAGACGGTCGGAAGCGGGCACGAGGTCCCAAGATACCGAGTGACGACTGCGTCACGACCGTTGCCACGTGGTCCCGGTCCCTGCACTACCGTCGCCGTATGGCGCTCGTGTCCGACTCGAAAACCGCCCTTCCCGCACTGTCGATCGTCGCGTCGCCGGGCAAGCGACGGGCGATCCTGGATCTGGCCCGGGAAGCGGAACGGCTCGGCTTCCCGGCGTTGGCGTGTCCGAGTCTCGGTGGGGCACTCGGCCTCGGGGTGAGTCTGGCGCACGAGACGCGCACCATTCGCTTCTACACCGCGATCCAGGGCATCTACGGCAACTCCGTCGGAGAGATCGGAGCGTTGGCCAGTCACACGCACGAGTTGTCCGGTGGCCGTTTCGCCCTGGGTCTGGGTGTCAGTCACGAGCCGATGGTGCGACGCACGGGAGCCACGATGGGCCCGCCGCTGTCGGACATGCGATCCTTCGTCGACGCGTTGCGGACGAACGCGAAGTACGGCGGAGAACTGCCGCCCATCTACGTGGCCGCGCTTCGGAACCGAATGTTGGATCTTGCGGGCGAGATCGCCGCGGGGGCTCTGTGGGCGAACGCCAGTTTCCGCCACACCTCGGTCCAGGTCGAGCGTGTTTCCACCGAACGTCGGAACAACGGCTTCTATCTCGCGAACATGATCCCCACCGTCATCGACGAGGACGTGGAGGCGGCCGCGGCGATCAATCGCCGGACCATGACGACCTACGTCCGCCTCCCCAACTACCGCAATTACTGGAAGGCCGCGGGATACGTGGAGGAGATGGAACGAATCGAGCTCGCTTTGGCCGACGAGAGAACCGACGACCTCGCAGCGCTCATGAGCGACGATTGGTTGGCCGACTGCACCCTGTTCGGTTCTCCACGAACCGTGTTGGAGGGCTTCGAACGGTGGCGATCGATCGGCGTGGAGCCGATCGCGGTGATGTCCAGCACCAACGGCGGTCAGGTGAAAGCCATCGGACAGCTGTTCGACCTGTACCGCTGACGTCTCAGCCGTGCCGGATGCTGACGTCTCAGCCGTGCCGGATGCTGACGTCTCAGCCGTGCCGGATGCTGACGTGTCAGCCGTGCCGGATGCTGACGGCTCAGCCGAGCCTCAACGTCTCCAGGGGTTCGAGGCGGGCCGCTCGTCGGGCCGGATAGAGACCGGCCATCACCGAGATCGTGATCGCCAACACGATTCCCGCGGGCGCCAACCACGGCGCCATGACGAAGACCCAACCGGCGATCGACGCCCCCACGAAGATCGCCAGCATGCCCAGTAGCACGCCACAGACACCTCCGATGACGCCCACGACGACCGCCTCGAGCAGGAACTGGACCGCGATGATCCGACGGGTGTGGCCGAGGGCGCGCCGGATGCCGATTTCGCTCGAACGTTGAATGACCGAGATGGACATCACGTTGGCGATCCCCAATCCACCGACGATGATCGCCAGGAGACCCATCGACACGACGATCAACTGCAGTTGCCGGTCCGACTGGGCGGCCAGCTCGAGCGCTTCGCTCTTCACGTCGGTCTTCACCTCGTCCGGTCCACCGAGGCCGATGGCGGTGGTGAGCGCGTCAGCCGTCTCGTCGACTCGCGACGGGTCGACGCGGGCGTAGATCTTGTTGGGGCGAACGTCGTCGTCGAGAAAATCGTTCTCCGCACTGGCGAACGAGATGAAGACCGCCGTGTCGAAGCCGGGTTCGAGCTGCACCGAATCCAGGATTCCCACCACCGTGTAGTCGAATCCGCCCACGTCGATGGTTCGTAGCTCGTCGGGCAACACACCGAATTCGCGCGCCAGACCGACTCCGATGACCGCACTTCGGGCACCGGAACTCTCGTCGAAAGAATTGAGCCACCGACCCGACACCATCGGAACTTCCAGGACGACGGGGAGATCCTGGTCCGCTCCGACCACCGGTATGGGAACCGTCTCGTACTTCTCGCGGGCCTCTTCGTACGGAGTGACGATGATGTTGGACAGTTCGACGATCGGCGCCACGGAACGAACCGAGGTCACGGTCATGGCCCGCTCCACCACGTCCTCGGGCAACGTGGGATCCTGTCCGCCGAACGAACTGGACGCAGAGGCTTCCACGAGGTTCGTGCCCAACTCGGCCACCTTGGCTTTGAGGTCACCTTTCGCGGAGTCGGTGAGACCGACCGCGGCGATGATGGCGGCCACACCGATCATCGGTCCGAGGAGGAG
>Ga0129333_10004441_pt1 | contig 13132 bp, 19 predicted proteins | sample CPB6_08_DNA_FD_94474 | JGI IMG/M metagenome (GOLD analysis project Ga0129333, IMG submission 94474) | Freshwater to marine salinity gradient microbial communities from Chesapeake Bay, USA - CPBay_Sum_0.6_0.8_DNA | ecosystem: Environmental > Aquatic > Marine > Coastal | place: USA: Chesapeake... | reverse complement strand
TGCTTGTGGTGGTACCATTTATATACAACACGCGGATGGAATAAAAAGTCGATATTGTCATTGTAAACAAATTAACGTAAAAAAAGGACAATTGGTTAAAAAGGGGGAGATAATTGGTTTAACGGGTGGTGGTCAAGGTGAACCTGGTAAGGGTCGTTCTGGTGGTCCTCATTTACATTTTGAATTATATAAAGATGGAAGAACTGTTGACCCCATGCAATATTTGGGTTCAGAGGTTGGTGAATTTACAGGAACAGGAAGTAACGTTTACTACAACGCTTCTCCCGAAATGTTAAAAAAATTATTGGAACTTTTAAAAACAAGAGGAGTAAAACCAGAAGAATTAAAGCGATTGGTTGATAGTTCAACAAAGGGTATGTCGGGGGGTATAAAAATATCATTAGAAGGAAATTGGGTTGATATATCTAAACAATTATTAATGAAGTATGAAGGATTTTCACCCACGGCAAAATGGGATGAGAACGCGTATAGAGGGGGTTACGGCACCGATAAAATAATGAAAGATGGTAAAATCCAAAAAGCAGATGCAAATACCACGTGGACACAGCAGGAAGCATTAGATACATTAGATTATGAAATTAAAAACACCTATGCTCCAATTGTAGCTCAACAACTTGGTAGTGAGAATTGGGAAAAATTAAACGATAAACAAAAAGCATCTTTGGTAAGTTTGGGGTATAACGTGGGTCCTTACTTTGTAAATTCAAGAGATTACGGAAAAAGAATTAAAGATGCAATATCAAATAACAATATGGAAGATGCATCCGCAGCAATTGCAAGTGGTCCAACAACAGGTGCAGGTTCTGGAAAATTCTATCCTCAGTTAGCCAAAAGAAGAGAGGAAGAGTCGCAGATATTCTTGGCTTGATTTTTAATATATTTTTTTGTAATATATATTAAAAAAATATATATTATGAAAGATAAATGTGTTATTTGTGGAAAAGAATCTCCTTACAACTATAACGACCACGTTGATTATAGAATAGGATACGTTGATGGTGGAGGACAAGGTTGTTTTCAACCAAATGTCTGTAAAAAAACAATCTCAATTGATGAGGAATTAATTAAAAACACCCCAAATGATTTTGATTTGGGTAGAAAGGTTAGAGACTTATTTTTTAAAACAAATAATTAAAATTAACTTAAAACTAAGATATTTATAATAAAATATTATTTCATGGATAAATTAGTTGAAAAATACTTAAAAAAAATTGTAATCGAATCAATGTTAAATGATGTTGATGAAATGGCATATGTTGCCAAAAATAAGCAAAGTAAAAATCTTAAAACGGGAGAAAAAAGACTAAGACAATACGTACCAATGAACGATGATGGTACACCATTCCCTGAAGAAGAAAGAAAAAAAGACATACCAGATTATGTTATTGCGAATCCAAATTTAGTGGAAGGTGAAGAGTTTATTATAGTACCTTTAGGTTGTAATGAACTTGAAACATTTAAAGAACAAAATAAAGACTGGTTAGAAAGTATTAGTGTAAAAAATAATAATCTTAAAGTACAATTATTTCAATGTAGTAGAACTAAGTATCCACACAAAACACTTGAAAAGTTTTTCCCAAAACAAACGACGGGAGAATCAATGGGTGAAGAAGAAAAAATCAAAAGGGCATTTTTTAAAATAATTTATAATGAACTCGATAATGATGAGTTTCAAAAAGAATTAAGCAAGAGAAGTATTCCCGCTTTGAATATGAAAGATAATTCCGAATTCGGTAAAGCACAAACAAAAAAAACCAACATAAGTCAATATTCGAATTACAGTAATCAAAAAATCGAATTCGAATTACATAGTTATAATGGATATAATAATTTAAAAGATTTTTTAAACTCGGTAATTGCTCGTATACAAGGAAAAGAAACAGATATACCGAACACACTATTCATGTCAAGACAGTATAATACTAATTATAGCAAGTATAGTGCTTCAAAAAAAATGGAAACAACATATCAAGGTAAAACACCAGTACAAGGAAAAGATGTTAGAGATTATTTCGAAGAGAATTTGGATGCGACTATTAGGTTAGATGTAAAAATACAAGGTGAATTAATGGATAATAGTTATTTATGGAATGCTCAATTAAAAACGGTAGTTGGAAGAAAACTTGAAAACGAAAGAGGATTAAAAGGTGGTTATTTAGATGACAAATTAATTCAATCATCGGAAACAGTACAATTGGAACCCGGCATCGAATTTACTCAAGAAAATACAGTAATGAATAATAATGACATTGTTAATGGATTAATTAATGTTTTAAATGATTTAAAATCTCAAATAGAAAGTATTAATCCAAAAGAAATGTTGAAATATGCCACAATTAGAAGAAATGAAATAGCATAAATTAAAGAATAAAAAATTATGAAAAAAAATATAATAAAACTTTCGATAAAAGATATTGAAAATATCGTAAAAAGAACAATTAACGAGTCAAAATTGACTGAAGATGACATGATGAACGTGAATGAACCAGAATCAGAAGACACTTTTTCGGACAAAAATGTGATGATTGGTAAAGGTCCAGACGGTAAAATTTATGTTTATGATGTGACTAATAACACTATATTAGGTACAAAATAATTAATTATCTTTTTTACAATTTGTTTTTAATTTCTGTATTAGTTTAATTAATTTTTCGTCTTTTTGAGGTTGAATTATGGTTTCTCGTGATTGCATCCTCAATGAACCACTGTATAAAGTATCTTCATAAATTTCATTTGTTTTATAAACAATGGTGTTTTTAGGTTTTTTTACATAATTCTCGATTTCGTTAATTATTAATAAAATTTCATTTTCTCTTTGTAAAATTTTATTTGTACATTCTTTTTGATTTTTTATCACTGTTTCGTTTAAATCGTTTACATTCTGACTTAATTCACTTATTAATTTTCTTTGTGATTCGACTTTTATTTCCAATTCCTCATTATTATATGTTATCAGTTCAATAACTTTCGGACCTATTGAGATAATTATTATAGAAGACAAAAGAATGATAAGTGCAATAACTCTTTGTGTTTGAGTGAATTTTGATAAAATGTCAGATATATATTTAAACATAATAATAAATATTACATACTAAAAAATGGCAAAAAAAGGTTTAGAGGCTAAACTAATAACTGTTTTCAATCCCGAAAACGGTGAAGAATTTGAAGTATTTGTTACTTACGAATTTTTAAACGAAAACATGTTAGATGAAGAGGAGGAACTATATAATTACAATTATGGTTTCGACATAAAAAACTATGTTTCATCTAACAATGATGATATACCAGATTGGTTGACTGAAGAAATGATATATAGTTCATTAAGTGAGGCGATTGATGAGTCAAATTACGAACAAATGTTTAACACCGAAGACGATAACTACGATGATGATTACGATGACACAATCAAAGACAATGACTTCTCTGATTTAGATGACGATGAAGATGATTGGTAAATTATTGTAATTCATTTTTATTTTTAATACTTTTTTCGTATATTTGTTTTGTAAGGAACAAATATGAAAATTAACATATCAAACGCAACCTTTTCTTCCATTGTTGGTATTGGACAAAAAGTCAAAAAGGCAGCGAAAGAAACCGGCCAAGAGTATTTGGAATTAAATAGAGGTGTTAATGCGGTGGTTGAGATTGATTTAACAAAAGTAGTGGATGGCATTAATTTTAATTCAAAAGAATTTCAAGTTTATGCCCCTAATTTAGGTATTGAATCATTTAGGAAGTCAATTATTGGTGAGTATTTTCCATCAATGAAAATTGATGAGGAATCGTTGAACTTTGTTTCAGTAACACCTGGCGGTATGCCGGCCCTTGATTTGGTTATTCAAATATTAAATGTTGAGAATGTTCTTTTTCCCAAATTTTATTGGGGGTCATATTCTAAAATGGCAACAATAAGAAAACGTTCATTTTCTTTTTATGATTCCATAGAAACAATAGAGACAGATAAACTTAATGATTCTACTTGTGTGTTTATCTGTGACCCGAACAACCCAACGGGAATAAAAGTATCGGATTCGGTTTTGTTAAACAAAATAGAAGAATTAACAAAAAAAGGAGTGATTGTTGTATTTGATTCTCCATATCGAAAACTTTTTTTGAACGACGATAGGTTTTTTGATACGATATCTAAATTTGACAATTTAATTATTACAGAATCATTTTCCAAATGGATTGGATTGTCAGGTCTTAGAATGGGTTTTATTTTTTGTAAAAACAAAGATTTCAATTCCGAATTAAACATACGTTTATTGTATGAATTCAATGGGGTATCATCACCATCCCAAATGATTGTAGAAAGAGTTATATCAACACCAGAAGGTAAAGAGGCACATACACACTTTAGAAGAATCACGGTTGAGAACATTCAAAAAAATATCCAATTACTAAAAGATTATCAATTACTACCTGAAGAGATTTATGGTAAAAAATTACCAATTGGAATTTTTGCGGTTATAAAAAAGTCGGAAGACTTTCTATTTCAAAATCGTATAGGTGCTGTGGGTATGGACAAATTTGTTTATCACGATAAAGATTATTGGTCATCATATTCTAGAATATGTGTATCAGTTAAACACGAATTATTTAATAAATTTTTTTAAAAACAAACAAAATGCAAACACTATTATTTAACACAACAAACAAAGAGGTAAAGTTATTTTCAGAAATTTTACATGAATCAAAAATGTTATTTATGTTTACCGATGTCCCAACTGTTAGAATGTCTGATGGTTATTATGAGGTAATGAAAAAAGATGAACTTAACGATAGAAATATTCCTGTTTTGAGAGTCCCAATATCCGCAACAAATATGGTAATCGAACGATAATTTTTTTGTTTAAAACAATATGTCAAATTTTGCACCAAGTAAATATCAAAAAAAGATTTTTGATTTCATATCAACCAACACTAAAAACGCAGTGGTTTCTGCGGTTGCTGGTAGTGGTAAGACCACAACACTAATAAAAGCTCTGGACCAAGTGCCAGAAACAAATAGTGTTTTGTTTTTAGCTTTTAATGTTAGTATTGTTGATGAACTACAAAAAAGATTGGAGGGTAAAAAAAACATTTGTGTTAGTACGGTACATAAATTTGGGTTCGATACTTTAAGAAATAATTTACTTTGTGATAAAAATACTCAGAAATACAGAGACATTTTTAAACAAATAACTAACGAATACTTTGAAAAAAGAAAAAAATACATAACTAATATTGTATTTGATGAATCACACTATCCATACGTTGAGAAAATATATCAATTTATTTCTGTTGAAAATTTAGATGTATCAAAGTTTATTAATAACTGCATCAAATTATGTGATTTAGCTCGCTCAAATTATGTGAATCTTGAAATCAAAGCAATTGGTGTAGGGGAAATTAATACATTAGCAGTAAATCACGGTATCAGTAATGAAGATGGTGAGTCAACGGTTACATGGTACTTAGCCAAATTAGGTGCAATGTTTACTCACATTGTTGATTTTACGGACATGATTTTTTTACCGAACATATTAAATTTAAAATGTCAAGAATTCGATTTTGTTTTTATTGATGAATGTCAAGACTTAAATGCTTGTCAAAGATTAATAATGCAAAGGGCAATTAAACCAGAGACAGGAAGGTTTATTGCTGTTGGTGACCCTAAACAAGCGATTTACGGTTTTGCCGGTGCTGACTGTCAATCATATGAAAAATTAAAATCTTTACCAAACACAGTTGAACTACCCCTTTCTTTTACATATAGGGTTTCTCCTGAGATATTAAATTTAGTAAAACACATAAATCCTTCAATTATTGCACATAGTAAAAATAAAAAAGGGAGGATTGATAATAATTCATCATATAAAGACATTTTAGATGGTGATATGGTTTTATGTAGAAATACATTTCCGTTAGTTGTTTTATGCATTAGATTATTACAAGAAAATAAAAAAACATATATTATTGGTTCAGATATTGGTGGTAATTTAAAATCTTTAATTTCAAAATTTGAGAATCAAGTAACACCATATACAATAGAAAATGTCATTATTGGATTAATGAAAGAAAAAGAAGAGATGATTGAAAAAATCATGTCATCACATAATGTTGATAGGTCAACCGCGTGTGATGAAAGTTCTATTGTGATTTTTAGTGAAAATATAAAAGTTATTGAAGCATTATCCGATGGGATAGAAAACCCTGTTAGTGTGATTGAAAAAATAGATAACATATTTTCCAAAGACACTAAAACGGGTATATGTTTAAGTACAATGCACAAATCAAAAGGATTGGAATCTGAAAGAGTTTTTATCTTACATCCTGAACTCATGCCATCAAAATACGCAAAATTAAGTTGGCAATTGGAGCAGGAAAAAAATTTAGAGTATGTTGCCTATACTCGAGCGAAAACATTTTTAGGTTTCATAACTGATTTTGATGCGTTTAAAGAACATAAATCAAAAAGTTATGACACCAACAAACTTAAAGTAAGTAAACACGTTGGAATAATTTCAAAAAAAATGTGGTTAAGTCTAACTATAACTAATATTAGAGAAATTGATTCTAAATTTGGTGGAAAAACGTTTGTTTATGATATGGTGGATGATGATGGAAATGTTTTTTCTAAGTTTGATAAAATAGATAATTCATATTTAGACGATGATAATGAAACGGATAGAATTGTTATAAATTCTAGAGTTTCGTTTTATGCTATTATAAAAAATCACGGGGAATTCAAAGGTGTAAAATGTACAACTTTAGGTAAACTATCACACTATTAATATATGAAATTTTTAGAATTATTAACAATTATACTATCTACAGTACTAGGTTTTTTACCAATGTACTTAATTATTTTTTTTCTAACAAATAACCCAAATTTATTAAGTTGGGATTTGTGGATGAAAATTTTATTTCTTTTCTTCTCATATGGTTTATCAGGTATTTTATATGATAAGATTAAAAAAAATGTTAACGAAGAAACAGAATAAATTTGATAATTAGACTTTTTTTTCTTATATTTTATAAAAAAAAACATGATAACAAAAACTTTTACACCCGAATGGAAATTATGGATATGGTCAAACATCGTAGGTGGGTTTGATAGAGAATCAATATTTAACATTTTACTAAATAATGGATTTGATTACTCTTTAATAAAAAATGAATTAGGTATTGAACCAACAAATTCAATGATTTGGCAACGTCAGTACACACAAGAAAATTTAAATACACCATACGAAATTGAGTTGTATCCATTTAATAAATCTTTGTGCGATAATCCCAGGTCTTATCGTATCGAAAACAACCAAATGGAAATTTATCATTTTCCTGAATTGTTAACATATGAAGAATGTGACGAATTAATTTCGATTACCGATAAAAAATTAAGTTCTAACAAGAAAAAACAAAATCCACAATCACCTTTAATACACAAGTTAGATATGTCTTTGGATATATCTAAAACAATTAACGAAAGACTATCAAAAGTTGTTGGTGTTTCCGAGGATTTTGGTGAGGATATTTTTATTCAAAAATTCACACCCGATTTCGAATATCCTCAAACAATTGATTATATATCGCCAAACCAAAAAGATTATTTGTTTGAAACAAAAGGTCAAAGAGTGTGGAGTATACAAATATGGTTAAATAGTCTTAGTGAAGGTGGACACTTAACTTTTGAATCAATCGATAGAAGTGTTAAACCTGTTAAAGGTGAGGGAATAATATGGAAAAACATGCATCACGATGGTAGTTTTAATGAGAATGCAAAACACATCCACAACTCGTTCAATGAAGAAAATAAGTATGTTTTATTTAAATATTTTAGAGAAAGAGGCGATGTAACTGTTGAAGTTTTAGAAAACAAAGGACCGTCTGAAATTGAGTTTGATATAACTGAAATTAAATAAATGGGGCACTATAATTTTTCTAAAGATTTAAAGTTTGGGAATATTGGTGAAGAAATTGTTGCAAAATATTTAACTAAATGTTACGGGGCAAAGTTGATTGGTAAAAGTGATGTCATCAGTGAAAATCACAAACACTTTGATTTATCTTTTGAATTTCCTCATTCTAAGAATGTAACTTACGAAGTAAAATCTGAAGACATTTACATCATACCAAGAAAAGTTTTACCTAACGGAAAAGTATTTCCTGGTAAAGATACTGGTAATCTTTTTATTGAATATATGTGTTACCAAAAAGACAGTGGTATAATGGTAACTAAAGCAGATTGGTGGGCACAAGTGTTGGTACATATTGGTGAAATATGGTTTATTAAATCCAATGAATTGAAATCACTTTTAAATGAAAAAGACTACCCAAAAACAATTGGTGGTGATTCAAAAGATAGACATGGTAATCTAATAAAAGAGGAAGATAGGGCTCATGGGTATCTGCTTCCAAGAAAAGAAGTTGAAGAACATTTTATAATAAAAAAATTTAATATTAAAAATTTGTAAAAAATATATTAAAAAGATAAATATTTATCTTTATAAAGATTTAAACATGAAAAAAACAATAAAACTCTTTATAAAAGAAGCACCGATTTGGCAAGTATTTACATCAATTTTTTTATTAATCGGTATAATTTTATTTTTTGGGTTAACAACATTAAACCTATTTTTTACATCAAATATTACAACATTATCGATTCTTAAACTATCTGTTTCTTTTGGTTTATTTTTTGGGGTGACAAGTGTTATTGCTTCAACAATAAAACGTAAAAGTTGTGAGTTTTGGAGTGCTGCTGAAATATTAGAATGTAAAATAGAAGTCGCTAAAGATAAAAAATCAATAGATTCATTATTTAAAAATGATTTTCAAGATTTAAGAAAATTATGTCAAGGAAGTCCACATAATGAAGAAATAATCAAACTGTACACCATAATGAAAACTAAATATATATACGTAAAATGACATCTGAAGAAACATATGAACACTATGGATGGATGGCCTATTATAATGGTTTTTTTGAAGAGTGGAGAAAAGAAGTAACTAACCGAATCAAAACAACCTTGAAGGAACATGAAATTCCTAAAGAGAGGGCAAATATTTCAGAAGAAGTATTTGAAAAGTTGTTATCAAATAAAGTAACAAATGAATGAAAATAGAATCATTATTTTTATCGGATATACATTTGGGTTCGAAAGGTTCTAATTCGGATTTGGTAATTGAGGTTTTGAAAAAATATGAACCCGAATATCTTTTTTTAGTGGGGGATATTATTGATGGTTGGTTACTTAAAAGAAAATTTAGATGGAAACAATCTAATACAAATGTTATACGAAAAATACTTTCATATTCAAAAAACGGAACTAAAGTTATTTACATAACCGGAAATCATGATGATTTTTTAAGAGAGTATGGTGAATTGTCTTTTGGTAATATTGAAATAGTCACAGAATATAAATACAAAAATATATTTTTGACACATGGTGATTTGTATGATGGGGTTATAAAATTAAAATGGTTAGGGGTTTTAGGTTCCGTTGGATATGATTTAGCAATTTCAATTGATAGATTCTTAAAAAAAATAGGGCTTAAACGTTCTCTATCAAAATTCCTAAAAGACAAAGTAAAAGAAGCCGTTAAGTTTATTACCGGTTTTGAAAACGAATTGGTCAGACAGGCAAAAAAAAGAGAATGTGACGTTGTTGTTTGTGGTCACATTCACAACCCCGAAGACAAAATAGTAAATGGTGTTCGATATTTAAATTGTGGTGATTGGATTGAAAACAATACATATATTATTTTTAACAATAATGAATTTAAAGTAATTAATCATACCAAAAATGAGTTACATTAACATTAAAGAAAAACTAACTATCGTTGTTCCTTGTTACAATGAAGAAAATTATATTAGGAAAACCATTGAATCCATATATAAACAAATATACATTGAGGGTACCAGAGTTATAATAGTTGATAACTATTCAACAGACAGAACGGGACAAATTATTCATAATTTAACTAGAATGTACGCTGATAAGTTAAATATAGAAACAATCAATGGTGGACCCGTTGCGGTGTCGAGAAATTTAGGTAGTGATTTGGTGAGTACCGAATATGTTTTATTTATGGATGCTGACGTTAGTTTATTTACAATCACAACCATATCTGAAACATTAAATAACATGATTAATTTTGAGTTAGATTTATTAACTTGTAGAATTAAATCGACATCTTCTGATATAAAGAGTAAAATGATTTTTTGGTTGTTTAATGTTATTAATTCGTTTATCAGTATAACAACTCCATTTGCCGTTGGTACTTACTTTTTGACACGGGTTGATGTTTTTAGAAAACTCGGTAAGTTTGATGAAACATACAAACACAGTGAAGATTATGGTTTAAGTAGAAAATATGACCCATCAAATTTTATGATATCTAAAAACTATGTTGGACAAGATAATCGTAGATTTAAGAAATTTGGATATCTAAACATGATAAAATTGGTGATAAAATCATTTAAAAATAGAAATAACCCTCGTTTTTTTAAAGAGGATGTTGGATATTGGTAAAATTAGAATATGGTAAAGAAAATTTATATCGCGTCAGACCACGCGGGTCTCGAATTAAAAAAAGTACTAATCGGTAGAATCGCAAAAATTGGTATAGATGTGGAGGACATGGGTCCATTCACATATGATTCGGTTGATTATCCCGATTATGCTCATATGGTTTCTGATAAAGTATCAAAAAATGAAAATACAATGGGTGTTTTACTTTGTGGTACAGGTAACGGTGTTGCTATGACTTCAAATAAATGGGAAAATATCAGAGCATCTCTTTGTTGGAATAAGGACATTGCGGTATTGGCTAGGTCACATAACGACGCCAATGTTTTATGTATACCCGCTAGATTTTTATCATATGAAGATTCTATTGACATTTTAGATTATTTTATTCATACTCCATTTGAAGGGGGAAGACATGAAATAAGGATAAATAAAATAAATAAACAATGAACGTAACTATTCTTCAGACGGATATTAAATGGAACGATATAGAATACAATCTTAATAAGATTGAAAAAGATTTAATTGATTTAAAAAACTCTAATTTGGTTATTTTGCCCGAAATGTTTACCACGGGTTTTAACATGAATCCAAAAGAATCTTTTGAAACAATGAAAGGAAGAACGGTTCAGTGGATGAAAAAAATATCAAACGAGAAAAACTTTGCCATTTGTGGTTCTATTATCATTAAAGAAAACGAAAAGTTTTACAATAGATTCATATGGGTGGAACCAGATGGGACAATTAAACATTACGATAAAAGGCATTTATTTCCCAAATTAAATGAAAATGTTAATTACACAAAGGGTAATAAGAAATTAATTATTGAATATATGGGGTTTAAATTTTTACCCCTCATTTGTTACGATTTAAGATTTCCTGTTTTCTCACGAAACAATGAAAATTATGATGTCATAATTTACATTGCAAATTGGCCAACGAAAAGAATAGAGGTGTGGTCACAATTATTGGTTGCTAGAGCTATTGAAAATCAATCATATGTTTTTGGTGTAAATAGAATTGGTGAAGATGAAAACGAATTAATCTATAACGGTATGTCACAAATTATTGAACCAGATGGACACAAAGTGATAACCATGTTGGGTGGTGATGTTATATACACATACAATATTAGTAGGGAGTCGATTACAGAATTAAGGTCAGAGTTTCCCTTTTTAAAAGATAAAGACTATTATCAAATGTATCTTAACTAAATTTTCGCAATAAGAACATTTGGTTCGACCCCCATTGCCGCTGCCGTCATTAGTCTAGTGTTTCCCGCAACTAAGTAGTATCTATCATTAAAATTTAAAATTAGGGGACGTTTATATTCTCCCGATTCAATAGATAACTGTAACTCTTTTGGGTCCGTTTTTCCATACATGGATGCAATATCATATACTGAGTCAAAATCACCTTTTTTAATTTCATTAGATTCAGTGTTCTCTAATTTATCCCACACTTCTTTGGTTAAAGTTGTTTCTTCTGACTCCATAAAAGACTCAACCACATCCTTAACCGAAATTCCCAAACCCTCCGTTTGATTGAGTTCCATAACGGTTCGTTCAATTTCTTCAATCTCACCTTCGATATTATATAATATTTTATCTTTTATATTAGATAATATACTTTCTTTTATACCCATTATTTTCTTTACTCTGGTAAGTTCCTCGTGTAAGGTTAAATATTTTTTCATCCAAATTTGGTTTTTACGATAAATATTCGTATACTTTATAATGACTCAAATAAGAACACATGAAAGTAACACAATCAATGAAACTTACCAATTGGACATATAATGAAAAAAAAAGTCTAGTTGCATTTGCTATGAAATGGTGCAAAAAAAATATTGAATCTAATAAGAAAACAAAAATACCGTTATCTTATGTTGTTAAAAAATACGAAAAAGACAGTGTAACTTATGGTGGTTATAGTCATGATTATAATAAGATTTTCATATATTCTAACAACATAAATAATTTAAAATTACTTTTGTGTACTGTAATTCACGAATACCAACATTCTGTTCAACCAATGATGATAAGATATACCTCATATTCTAAAAAATATGGATATTGGAAAAATCCTTTGGAAATTGAGGCGAGGGACGCAGAAAAAAAGTATTTTAAAAATCTTTATAAATATATTAAAAACATCTACAATGAAGAATAGACTGTCCGCAATTTTTTATTTGATAACCGAACTATTTTTAGTAGCATCTTCCATCTTAATGGGTTGTTTACTGGGGTACTTATTATATACCCTAATTAAACCACTATTGTAGTATGACACAAATTAATTACGATTTATACGATTCAGACCCCTTTGATATGAAAAAAAGTAAATTTGGTCCTTTTAAGGACAATCGTCCGCTTATTGATAAAGTCAAAGACTTTGGACAATCTCTTCTATTTTGGAAGGGTAGAAAGAAAGGTATAGTCCATACTCGTGATGTGGAGTGGGATGATATTCGTTATATTTTCTTCCCTAAAGATTTTTCTGAAAAGTATGGTTATTTAGGTTCTGTACCTGATGACAAATACTATAATAAAGCTATGGTCCCATTAGTTTTAACTATGGACTATGAAGCA
>Ga0129333_10004439_pt1 | contig 13135 bp, 18 predicted proteins | sample CPB6_08_DNA_FD_94474 | JGI IMG/M metagenome (GOLD analysis project Ga0129333, IMG submission 94474) | Freshwater to marine salinity gradient microbial communities from Chesapeake Bay, USA - CPBay_Sum_0.6_0.8_DNA | ecosystem: Environmental > Aquatic > Marine > Coastal | place: USA: Chesapeake... | reverse complement strand
TTTGACACCTTTCAATCTCAAACGAGCACAAGCAGAATCTATCACATCTATGGCCTTGTCTGGCAGCTTTTTGTCCGCTATGAATTTGGATGAATATTCCACAGCGTCCTCACAGGCCTCATCGGTGATCGTGCAACCGTGGAACTTTTCATAGTACTGTTTGATGCCTTTCAATATCTTGACGCAGACTTCTTGCGTGGGTTCTCCGATCTGTAGTCTCTGGAATCTTCTCATCAAAGCTCGATCTTTTTCGAAGAATTTTCTGTATTCTTCCCAAGTGGTTGAAGCAATCACTTTGATGTTGCCCTTGGTTAATACTGGCTTCATCATATTTGCCAGATCCATACCACCCTGTCCTGTGGTACCTGCACCCACCATCATGTGCGCCTCATCGATGAATAATATAGCATTGCCTTTTTGGTCCAATGCATTCAGCACCAGTTTTAATCTCTCTTCAAAATCTCCTCGGAATTTAGATCCTGCAATCATGCTGGCAACATCTAAACTATAAACCACATTGCCTTTTAGGTATTCTGGAACATCATCTTTGTTTTTGGCAATCCTTCTTGCCAGTCCTTCCACTATGGCAGTCTTACCCACTCCTGGATCGCCCACTAATAATACATTGTTCTTGTTCCTGCGAGCTAGAATCTGTTTTAATACTTCTAAATCGTCGTCTCTGCCTATGACGGGATCTATCTTTTTGTCAAAATATTTCTGATTTAGATTCTCACAATAATTCTTTAATACTTTGTCTGCTTGGTTTGGCCTCAATTTCTGCTCTGGATTGACTGTGGCTCCCATGCCCGAATCTTCTAGAATGGTTTCTGCCGAAACTAAATCTTGTAGATCATCTTTGTTGATCTTATGTGTTTTTAAAAAGAAGGCACCGTAGCTTTTCTTCTCAGCAAAAATACTTAATAATACATCTATAGAAGTGACACTCTGTCTTCCTTGGAATAGAGCCTGTGTGAATGCTCGATTCATCAGTCGTTCTAAACTTGCAGTTTTTCGTGGAGCCACAGGATTCGTGCTCTTGCTCACAATGTCGGCACACTTGGTGTCTAGATAATTTTCTATGTCAAGAATCAATGCACCCACATTTGTTTTAAGATCTGCTAATATCGTGCCCACTTCTTGATCCTTGATCAGGGCTAGCAACAGATGCTCTATGGTCACGTATTCATGTCGACGTTTTTCAGCTTCCTTGACTGCGTTCTCAAAAATATTTTCCAGTGATTCGTTTGCTTCTAACATTATCTATTCGCTTTCTTTTGTGCCATGTCTCATTTTAATTTTGATACTCTCTTGTTGAACGTGATGCCGTCTAGATGATCTAGCTCGTGTTGAAAACATCTTGCTTCTAAACCCGTTAATCTTGACAACAAAAATTCTCCTTTATTATTTTGATATCTGACCATTATTATTTTGGGCCTACTTATTTGCAACAGCAGTCCCGGAAAGCTCAGACATCCTTCCTGTCCTAATTCTTGCTCTTCATCTGCAGAAACTAACACTGGATTGTAAATTATAGCAGGTTTTTTAAATACGTCAAATGACTCATGACCTATTGCGAAAAATCTTTTGGTAATACCTATCTGATTGGCAGCGAGACCCATGCCATTACTGTGAATCATGAGATGTATCATGTCATGTTCAAATAGCTCTAGATAACGATATCTTAGGGGTATTTCATCGAATCGAAACTCAGTGCTGACGGTGTGTAATGTATGGAATGGATTAACCATTATACTCATATTCATATTATAAGTCCTTTATCTTCTCTAAATCTTTCGCACTCAATTCAGGTATCGATATATTGATTTTAATGTATATATTACCCTTAATATTTAATGTATCATGTATGGGCATGCCCTGCCCTTTTAACATTATAGTACTGTCCGGTTGCGTAACAGCAGGCACTTTAACGTTCAATATCCTATCATCCAATGTCTTTATCTTAAATTCCGTTCCTCGTATGGCATCAAAACAACTTATGGTTTTGTCCGTGTAGAGGTCGTTACCTCGTCTGGTGTAACCATCTGAGTCCAACACCTGCACGGTGCATAACAGATCTCCACGTTCTAAATTTTTATCCGTGTCATCTCCTAGTCCTTTGTATTTGAACACAGCACCATTTTGCACACCAGCAGGTATCTTTAGATGTACAATCTCATCTCTGCCTGACGGCAACCGCACACTGACAGTTTTTTCACAGGCATGATATACTTCCTTTATGGATAACGATATTCTGATGTTCACTGATTGATTGGTGCGTGGCCTATTCCTATACACCCGTGTCTGTCCTCTGCCTGGAGCAAATCCAAATCCCGAGAAGAAATCCTGGAATATGTCCTCGCTGAAGAAGTCATTTGAATTGTAATTGAAGCCTGAACCAGCACCACCTGCTCTCTGACCATAGCGTCGGATAGCATCGTACTCCTGTCTCTTTTCTGGGTTCTTAAGAGTGTCGTAGGCTTCGTTGATCTCTTTAAATTTATTTTCATCTCCGCCCTGATCCGGATGATACTTTTTGGCTAGTATTTTAAATGCGTTTTTTATCTCTTTCTCTGAGGCATTTTCGGCCACACCTAGAGTGTCGTAAAAATTCTTCATCTGTATAAGTTTACTACGGATTTACAATCTGTCAATGCTTTGGTAATTACAGAGCTGGGTCTTCGGTCTTGGCAGGTTTGCTAATATTATTACCATTAGTAGAAGCAATCTTTTCTTGTGATCTACCATATGCTGATAATCCTAACACTGCTCCCATTGCAATATGGAAGAATCCAGCACCTTGTAAAGTCAAAGGACTCCACTGAGTGAATATGATATTTTTTAAGTAAGTGGCTTGAGCTAGATTCCATAATATGGGAAATATCACAAAATCAAAAGCACAGATACCCATGTACAACCAACCCATTGCTGGTCTCCATCGTTTCTGCATCCAATCTTCTTTTCTAGGCTCGCTCATCTTATTTCTCCAATTTTTTAATTCTTGTTTCCAATTCGTCTATCTTCTTGGCTATGCCGGGATTGACTTTCTTCCAAGCATCTGGATCTTGATTCAACCAAGTCCAACCATATCTGTCTCTCAGGAAATCAATTGATTTGTCCCACTTGCTGTACACCCATAAACCAATGCGAGTGTCCTTCATGTAAGCAAGGAACAGAGCGCCAAATATGGAACCCGCTATACCCGTGTAGATCCAAAGGCGATCACCGGCCATTCTTTCAATCATTTCCCACATAATATCTATGTGTATTTATTTCTCTTTGAGTATATATTTGATGGGGTATTCGGCTTTGACCTTGACTCTCTTGCCCGTTTCGCTGTCTCTGTACTGTATGAGATTGGGTGCCAGCTCCACGAAATCGTCTACATGCACAGTGGTCAGTATGCCATCCTGCCAATAGGTCAGTTCCGAAGGGATCTTCTTGAACATGTCCATCGCATGATGATAGATCCATGCCACAGCAGCCCACATGCCTTTTAGACTGATTTTTGAATAGCGATATAGGGCACAAGCAATGATCTTACAGAATCCATAGCTGCGTACTGAATAATTCTTGACGCAGGGCCATACGTTCTTCAGTGCAGAAACAATGGCGTTAATTATTTGTCTTAGTCGTTCCTTCATAGTATTCTTTGTAGCGTTCCAGTATATCTTGGGTCTGTTTTAGGGTGCTGCGTATCTGTGCGAAGTTCTTGGCCAATAATTCATAGTCCTCGTCGCTCAATCCAAACAGCACGGGATCCAATCCCTCTTTCTTCATCTTGTCGAATACTTCCTGTGCGTTGTTGCTGGTGATCACTATCCATCTCAGCTTCTCCATCTCTTCCAATGTGGGGGTCTTGAGGTTCAATTTTTCTCTGGGCTTCTCCTGCGTGAATATCTTGATGGCCTTCTCACCGACCAGGCTGCAGCCGTTGAGGAATATGCACAGAGTTATGATGCCCAGTATCTTAATCATTGTATGGTTTGTAGTTGGGGTTGGCTATGGCTGGACACTCGGAATTGATCTCGGATTTTTTAGTGGCCTTGATCTCTGCTTCAGTGAGCTTGGCACCGCCCGCGATCTCCACACATCTCAGTGCTTTGTCTGATGCCTTGTTGACGATCCTCTCCATGGCATCAGGTCTCTCCATGGCAGTCTTGCCAAGGTCTCTTGTGCCCTTGTTGAATCTCTTGTCCAGGTCGTCGATGTCTTTTTTGAGATTGCCCACCAGCTTGTTCACTTCCTGGTTGGCCTTCATGATGTCTTCAAAATCTTTCTTCTGCTGTTCTATGTACTTGGCCTGTGCGTCCAAGGCCTGTTCCATCTTGACCTGATTGCTTTTGAGAGTGGCATTGTCCGCCTTCAGCTTGTACACATAGCTCACTCCGCCCGATAGACCTATAACCATAATTATGGTAAAAATCATCTTGACTGATCCGAATAATCCAAACATAATGTTATTTATAGTAATAATATAGTCATATTAAATAGTGCAAATGACACAGCGTCCCGAACTAGAAATGCTCAAAAACTCCGGTTATGCATGGAGCAATCCCTTTGACATTATGAAGATATTCGAAGAGAAAATGTCAAATTACACAGGTGCTCCCTACGTCACAGTCACTGATTGTTGCACCCATGCCCTAGAATTGTGCCTAAGATACAAGCAATTACAGGGAGAAAGTATACCAGAGATCGTTTTGCCCGCTCGCACCTATGTGAGTGTGCCCATGATGTTGAAAAAATTGGGCATACGATATCAATTGAAAGATCAGCACTGGCAAGGATATCATTATCTAGAACCCACCAATGTGGTGGACATGGCAGTGAGATTTACCAAAGATTGTTATATCCCCAACAGTCATTGCTGCGTGAGCTTTGGCAGCAGGAAAGTGTTAAAGATCAACAGAGGTGGAGCCATATTAACAGATGACCCCATTGCCCATCAGTATTTTCAACTGGCGAGAGCGGACGGAAGAAATTTTGAATTCATCCCATGGGAAACACAAAGAAGTTATGATGTTCTAGGGTTTCACTACAATCTGTCATTGGACGACTGTGCCAGGGGAATATTATTAATGGACGAGCATGCCAAACAGGGTTCCGTGAATGCCGATGCCATGGACAGCAGGGATTATCCCGATCTCAAAGAAATCAGTTTGAATTTTTAATTACCACTTGTATTTGCTTACCAGAGCAGATTCTCCGCCTTTGGAGAATATAAATTTGTCTTCGTAGGTTTTGGTGATATTGTAAGGGCCAAAATATTTGGTCAGGAATAGACACTCTGACATGCTTTCAGTATCTATTTTGAATGCTCGAGTTTCTTTCAATATATCATTGGTGTTGCCATAGGCATGTAATTCGAATTTTAATTCTTCCTGAGTGCCTTTCTTTTTAACGGCAATAATATTTTTATCCAACTTGAATTCCAACAATTGGAATTTGTCAAAGAAAGTATTAACTTCTCCCAATCTCATGCTGTGTGTCTTTATCTTATAGGCTTCCGGGGTCAACGGTATCACCGAGGATAAATTGGCTCTGCTGGCTTCAAATGGCACGGATCTCTTGTGATATGTGAATTCAAATGTTTTGATGTTGGTTAATTTTTTAAGATCATCCAAGAATTCTGCGATATATTGATCTAATTTTTCTTCTCGGGGAAATTCTATGAACACTCTGTATTTGCCGTCATCCATTGTGCCCGGAGTGGCATCGGCGTCCAATACCTTCTTGTAACCTTTCTCAGCAAAATTTTCTAGATCCTTGGCACCGGCTGCTCCCGAACAAACAAAAGCGAGCACGCAGATGTCCTTGTCATCGCCCATCTTGCTCTTGTATTGATCCACGGAGAAACGTTTCTCCACTATGCCTTCGAGATCGCCTGCCTTTAAACCTTCATTAACCTGCATTTGCCTCGTCCTGTGCTGCTTGATAATCCATTGTTGTTTCTAGATCTTGTCCGTGTTTGAAATTGCCGATCAGTTCTTTTGGCATCTTGATGTTGACCACCCATATAGAATGACCATCTATTTTGCCTTTGGTCGTGCCTGGCCTATAATCTTCTGGTCCTTTAATTGGTCTTGGTTTGAATAGAACATCTTTTTGATAGGTCACTTTGCAACCATGATCTAGTAATCTTTTTCCGCCTGACGGATCTGGCATTTGGTCTATGGGCCACATGAAAGAACATTCCACAAAATGTCTATGATCAATAGGACCTGTCAATAATTCACCTTCTTCCCAATTTTTAAATACATAGACGTCTAATTCGTCGATTACTCGCTCGAAATCCTTTAATATACCCAGAGTAGGTGTTAAAGAATAGAGTCCTTGTACGTTGCGGATAATATCTAATACGTCATGCATGGTTGTGTATTTATGCATAAAAGCAGTGTGATGATTTATGCTCAGATATCTTTTATGGTAAAGTGGTAAGTACTTTTATACAATGTCTCGTAAACACAGACGTCAAAAACAACAATCCAATATCATTAATTTTATGAATTATCTTGCCGAAAAAAAACATGCGGCCAGACCTACCGCTAAGACCCCAGGTCAGCAGGAATATTTGAACGTGTTAAACAACTATCAATACAAGATCGTGGTGGCGTTAGGACCAGCGGGAACAGGCAAAACAATGCTAGCCACAGAGCGTGCCATAGAACGATTGCAGAAGGGTGAAATTGACAAAGTAGTTGTAACTCGCCCTGCCAGCTCAGTAGACGAGGAAATTGGATTCCTGCCCGGTGATATCAATCGCAAAATGGAGCCGTGGATGAAGCCCATACTGGATGTTTTTGAGAGCCATTACATGCCACCCACAGTGGATGAGATGATGAAGCGAGGAACCATAGAAATTGCACCACTGGCATTCATGCGAGGTAGAACATTCAAGGACGCATTCATCATTGGTGATGAGATGCAGAATTCCACCCCTTCGCAGATGAAGATGTTGATGACCCGTTTGGGCAGGGGATCACAGATGGTGATCACAGGAGACACTCGACAGTCGGACAGAATGGTGGGCAATGGATTGGTAGATTTCAAGCGGCAGTATGAGAACTATTTCAATCCCGAATATGTAAAATTTGTAGAATTGGGCAAGGCGGACATACAGAGACATCCTGCCGTGTCGGAAATTTTAAATATCTACGGAGATTAATCCTTGACGAAATTGTCAATGGCATCTGCATACCATTGACGATAGTGATTGTATAAATTTTCAAAAGGAAAATCTTTAGGTATACTGGGCAAATCAACTTTGATTACTTCTTTATTGACTAAATCTAATATAACTTTTGCTTCTGTAATCTTGCCTGCTCCCAGTTTCTTTTTGCTTAATTCCACTAGTTCATCATATTTGCCATTGGGCCTAATGCTGTATTTTACTATAAAATACCTTTTCTTTTCGTGTTTACTTCCCATCTGCTATCCTCGCCAGTTTGATCATTGTGGCTGCTAGGTTGATTTCTGGATCTGCCACAAAAGAATGATCCACTAATCCTTGTTTGATTGCCAGTATGGCTTTGTCCTGTTGATCATCATCTTTACTGATAAGTTCCAAATTATCATACAGCCAACGAAATATATCTTCCACTTCCTCGGGCCTTGCCTGCGAGCACACCAGTTTACGTGCATCCAATATTTTTCCCTTTTTAAAAAGATCCACCATCTCCAATCTATAGTCCTGCTGGCCCTTGTCCGCTTTGTCTGGAGCATGTAATCGACCATCCCTGCTGTTCTGTTGCACCATGTTGATGCACTTCCTTAGATCAGGGTATGTGGCCTTGACATAGGTGTCCAATATATCAATATCTGGTTCCACTTTCTCGTCAATTAGTATCTGTGCCACTCTGGCTGTGAACTCATTCTTATCTATGGTCTCAATGTGGAATCCCTGGCATCTGCTGTGCAGAGCTGGAATAACCCTGTTGGGATAGTTGCAAGTTAATATAAATCTTGCCGACGTGTGGTATGTTTCCATCACTCCTCGCAGTGCTGCCTGTCCATTGGGAGTGATGTAGTCCGCCTCATCCAACAGCACATATTTGAAAGCACCAAACGGCATTATCTGCACGAAGTTTATGATCTTGTCTCTGACCGTGTCCACGGAGTTCTCTCTGGATGCGTTGATCTCCAGTATGTCATATGGGTCCACTTTCAATTCATGAAAAAGTATCTTGGCCAGTGTGGTCTTACCCACGCCCGGCGCACCCGAAAATAATAAATGAGGGATAGCCCCGTTGCTAATCCAGCTCTCTATCTGCTCTCTCTGTTTTTGATCTCTAACCACATAATCTTTTAGTGTCGTGGGTCTATACTTTTCTGTCCAAAGCTCTTTCATATGTTTACATTATATAGATTATGAGAGTCAAAGTAAAGATGTAATCAAATGGTTAAATTATTTCCAAGTAACTATTTCATCAACTTTTGGTTTTCTTTTGTTTTTGAAATAGGGCATGTCTTGATCACGATATCCTATACCAAGCAGAAATGCCACATTATGAAATCCATGTTTTAAAGGATGTAAAATATTATCTAAATTTTTATGAACCAAATAATAACATTTACAGAAAGACGCATATAGTCCCTGTTCAGCACATAATAAAGTTGTGCCATACCCATGCATGGAAGCAGATATGAGCCATTGATGTTGGGAAACATCGGAGTAGCTGATTTGTTTGGCGTCATACCCTTGCTGGATTTGACTGGGCGTGGGCTTTCCTGGACGCTGATAATATACCAGAAGATAAGGAGCAGTGACCTGATCGTTGAATCCAAATCCTTGATATTTGCCTTTGCCTTTGAATAAACTGTTCCTCTGCGATTCCCTACTGTACTTCCATTCGTTGTAGATTTCTTCCAACAGTTGTGTGTTGCCTTCCTCTCGACCACCTTTGGCGAATATCCTCTTGTCCAATCCGGTCACTGTCTGCATGGCCACTATCTTCTTTTCTCTCTCGTGTTCAGGCCCCCACACATCTATGCTGTAATTCCACATGTTGTTCTTTACGGGTATCAGCTCATGTGCGTCTTTAAGAATTTGATCTATGGTTGATTTTTCAGGCACCTGATCGGTAAAGTGTGTGATATTCTCTCTCAATTTCATTAAACGTTTTAATTCGCTCATATTGCTATTGCCAAAAATGTATTTCTTCAAAACCTGGTTTTATTCCCTGGTTGGCATCCCCATTATAAGGAATCTTTTCATCTTTATATCCTATACCTAAAACAAAAGGCACAATACCATAATCATTATCAGAGATCAATGGTCTCATGGCTGCAGGAGTATCTTCTATAGAATCAATACCTGCGACCCAATTTCTGGTGAAAGAACCGTACAAATTATAGTTGGCACTTAATAAACTAACTCCGTATCCATGCATGGATGCTCCTATCACAGCTATTTCTCTACTCATGCCATTATTATGTATAGCTCTTCTCTCAATATAGCCTTTTTTAATTTGTGATTCTGTCGGTAATATTGGCACAGGGTGATAAGAAATAAGATAAGGAGCCATAATTTGGTTGTTGAAATAATATCCTTCGAATAGTGTTGATTGACCTGTATCCTGTACCAATTTTATCCAGGCATCATATATCTGTTCACATTTTTTCCAGTCTCCGGCATGTTTCCCTCCAGGTCTAAAGTTGTGTTGATTTGGGCCACATATGCTCCTAAGAACCATTTGTTTCTTCATATCCTTGTATTCTGGCCCCCAAATTTTAATTCTGAATGGATATACACAATTTAGTATCGGTACATGTTTGTAGGCATCTCGCATCACATTTTCTATAATCTGTTTCTCAGGGATCTTTGTCTGATCAAAAAAAGTAATATTTCTCCGAAATGCAAACTTATTAACGAAAGAATTTCTAGAAAAATCTTCCAGCGTAGTGGTTGACTCAAGAGCTTTCACATTATATTCGTGACGTATGTCATTATCCATTTCATATTTTTTTACTCGTTGCGCGGCATTTTCTTTGTACCATGTTTCAAATTCATGATACGAATCCTTGTTGGTCCAACAGGATTTTACGATACATTGTTCTCGATTATCGAGCAAAGGTATAATTTCTATTTTGGTGTGCAGGTGTCCTATGCTCGTGTAGTAGTCGGTTTTTTCTGTAATATCTTTTCCTTCAGGGGTCTGTCTATAAGTGGGAACACCAATTTTTTTTGTGAAAGTTTTGGTGACCCATCTGTAACCTTCTATTTCTGTTAATTTCTCCCAGGTATTCTCAGATAATATTGTCATAAAAATAGTTATCCTTTATATCTTTCCATGCACATTTCGGCAATATCTTTAAGATTTTTGTGATCAAGATTATATCCAACCCAATTTTTATCATAATAAAATGGCGTAATTATTCTAGATCTGATGTATGAAATAGGAGTAAATGTGCCTACTTTATCTTTATTTTTAAAAATTTCGTCCTGATCAAAATCAAAAATATATTCTTTTATTTCTTTTTTATGATTTTTTACATCTTGGTCTACTAGTAATTTTAAATTACTATAACTCCACAATTGAAATTTTTCGGTATTAAAAAAAGTATTTTTTGCAAATTCGTTTACGTTATGTTGAGAAATAGGATGAGCACTGCTAAAATTTCTTAGATAAAAAAACGGTCTTTGACAACTAAATTCCCAACGAAAATTAAAATATGCCCACCACCACCAATCGGATATCGATGATACATAATCATCTTGTTTTGAGTCTATTAAATTATCTGTAATTTTATCAACATACCAATCTCCAAAATTCTTGTGCGGCATCACAGTATCTGCTATTTTATTTAATTCTTCTTTCATTGCCCGAACATTGTCTTTCCAATTCATTTTATGAGTTCCATTGGCAATAAAAGATCTATACATATTCATGTTAGGACCAAATAAACAATCTCCAGGATCACCATGAATAATAATATTTTTATTTAAAAAGTCATCAGTCATTTCAACGTTGAAATAATGTAAACATTTTAATTTTTCTGATATGAACTTAGAATAAAAATTAAAATTTTCAAGAATGGAGGTACTGGTTAAAATCACAGTAAGTATTTCATGATCTCTAGGTGATAAATTTTTCAGGAAAGAAACCAATATCGATGTTGAGTCGATACCTCCACTCCACATTATACAAATTTTTTTATTTTGTATTTTTGCATGATTAAAAATTTCTATAGCTCTTGCATCATATAAATCTGTTAATTTGTCATCAATGGGTCTCAGAGTTGGTATTGCATATAGAGAATTAGACTTTGTGTTATAAGGGTTAGTAAAAGTTCCCATACGAGCTCTAAGATCAACTGTTCCGATCAAAACTCTAGATAAACATATCCAATAATTACCATATATATTCTTAATATTGGATCCTGTCAATGCATGATTATTAATAGTGGCACTTTCTTGTATATCTTTCAAAATACTTTTATTCATAAAGATAATCGAGTATTAATTTAATAAAGTCTTTATTAAAATTAAAATTATTATTAAAAAAATTATTTTCTAATTTATTTTTAAAATTATCTTTTATATCTTGAATTAATAAATTTTTTAAATCTATAGAATTTAGAGTAAAAATAATTTTGTTAAATGTGTTAGACATATGTTTAGATAAAGAATCTAAACTTTCAATCTCAGACAAAATGAAAGAATCTATTTGTTTATCTTCTGGTAAAACTATATTTAAAAATCTTTTATATAAAAGTAAATTTTTTTTATATGATATACTATCATTGTCTTCTTTTTCTTTAAAGTTTTCTATTAAACTTTTACTATAACCTATCAATCCTCTTATAAAAAATAATTTTTCTTGCATAGAATGGTTAAAAAAATCTAAATTTGTATTTCTTTTAAGCAGATCTGAATTAACTTCTTTTAAATTTAAATCAATGTTTGTACTTTTAATATCTTTATCTAAACAACCAAATAGATAACAATTATTGTTTTCTATTTCTTCTTTGTTTGAACTTGATGATAAATCTACCATAGTATACCATTGATGGCTTCTTATAAACAAAAATTGAGTAAATTTTAAAAGCTCGTAGTCGTTATCTATTATATAAAATCTATTTTCTAAAACATTTAATAAACCGTAAATATTTTCTTTATCTTGTATATTAAAATAATATTTAGAATCTTTTATATTCATAACTTTACTATCCTTTCCCATTGTTCACCTTTGGGATAGGGTGGTTTTCTTGCAGGCCAATCTTTTACATTATTTTTTGTGTGCCATTTTTGTACGCATGCTGGCCCACAGAAAGGTATTACTTTTCTTTCGGTCCAATTGGCAAAATAGAGAGAATCAAACCAATACAGGCAATACTCTATGTGTTGCCCACACTCCCCGCATGTGGTTTTATCGTTCATGAGTATCTAGCTTGTTTAGCTATCTCTTCGGCAGGTACTTCATCAGAAACTAATAGAATATCTTTTTCATCTACCATTCTTACTTCTTGTTTCTCACCGTCTTTCTCTACAATCATGCCACGAGTCCAACGACCGTGTGCAACTAACAACCACTGCCCTATTTTGACATCTTCCTGTTTAGATCCTACAGCATAGACCTGACACCATCGTGGATGTATGCCCTGTTCTTTGCCATCATCATCTAATAGTATGATTCCGCCTTTGGTCTTAACATCACCGAATCTCATTTTACAAACCAATACTCTTTTGCCGATTGGTTGTATGTCTGAATCGCTAACTGTGTGCTGCAGTCCTCCGTGAGAACCGAATCCTTTTTTCTGTAATTCTGTTATGTCCACCATGGTGGTTATAGTATATGATGTTTATTCTATGCCGTCAAGAGCAGCATCAATGCCCTGCTTGGGCTTGAACACTGTGGTAGTTTTACCCGGAGTATTTTTTGCCTGCTGGGTTTGAGTCACAGGATTTATGACCTGTGTTTTTACCACTTCCTGTTGTGGAATTGATTCAGCTCTGGTTTTTTTGACAGGAGTATCGTCGGCTCTGCCCTTGGGCGCCTCATAATACTCTTTCATCAATTGTTCTTTGGTTTTAACAATTTTTCCACCAGTGCCCACGACGTCACCTCGAGCGTTGACACTCATATTGCCCACAGCCCTGACTTCCTCGTTGGTTGCTCTTAATTTTTCAATATCT
>Ga0129333_10004437_pt1 | contig 13136 bp, 9 predicted proteins | sample CPB6_08_DNA_FD_94474 | JGI IMG/M metagenome (GOLD analysis project Ga0129333, IMG submission 94474) | Freshwater to marine salinity gradient microbial communities from Chesapeake Bay, USA - CPBay_Sum_0.6_0.8_DNA | ecosystem: Environmental > Aquatic > Marine > Coastal | place: USA: Chesapeake Bay... | reverse complement strand
TCTCGAGCGAGAAGTTCTCGCCTCGCCAGAAGAGGATCGGTGGTGTCGAGCGATCGACGTCGAGAACGAAACCGGGACGGGGCATCAGCGAGTCTCCTCAGGTCGGTGCGATTCGGTGCGGCGCATGTCGAAAGCGATCTTCACGGCTCCGCGACGGCCGGCCGTGGCCGCGTGCGCGAGGGCGTCCTGGTAATCGTCGAGTCGGTAGGTGGCCGACAGCAGACGGTCGACGGGAACGTGGCGAACGTCCTCGATGGCCAATTCGAAGGTTCGGCGACGACGTCCATCGGGCATCGTCTCGGTGCCGTAGGTGTAGGCGCCGACGACGGCGGTCTCTCGGTGCCACAGCCCAGTGAGATCGACTTCGACCGAAGCCGGCATACCGAGGAGCACGACCGTGCCGCGCGGTCGGGTGAAACGCAGACAGTCGGCGATGCTGGCCGAGTTGCCGACGGCGTCGATGGTCGCGTGCGATCCACCCGACAAATGATCGCCCACCATGTGGCAACCGACTTCGCGTCGAACGGCGCGGGCGAGTTCGTGATCGGCGACCACGACGTCGGCCCCCAAGGTGCGGGCCAGGGCCTGTTGATGCGGATAACGCGCGCCGACGACGATGCGGACGCCGGGAACGTGACGGCGCAGACCGAGCACGGCCGAGAGTCCCATCGTGCCGGCGCCGAGCACCGCCACCACCGGTGTCTCACCGCGTTCGGTGGCACGACGAACCATGGGCCAGGTCGCCAGCGCGGCGTGGATGCCACCCGCGAGGGGTTCGACGAGAACGGCGGCTTCGTCGCTCACGTCATCAGGGACGTCGTGCAACTGACTCTCGTGGGCGACGAGTTCGGTCGACCAACCACCGCCAGTCGAACAACAGAACCCGGTCTGAATTCCGGGCTCGAGCGACCCGCTCACGAGGTGGGCGTAATCGTCACCGTCGCCGGGAGCGGCATCGGGGAAAGGGAGCGGCAGGCCGCGGGCGGCGTGTCCGAGCACGGGTTCGACGACGACGCGACGGCCCTCCTCGGTCGTCGCGACGATCTCGTGTCCGGGCACGAAAGGAAACGACACCCAGTCGAGGAAGTAGGTGGAAGCCCGCCCCTCGACGAGAGCGAGGTCGCTTCCGCAGATGCCGGTGAGCAGAGGACGAATTCGGCTCCAGCCCGGACCGGGCAAGGCCGGGGCATCCATCGACACCAGATCGAGAGGTCCGAGACGAGCGGCGCTCTTCGGAGCCAACGAACCGGCGAGACGCGCGACTGCCAACTTGGCCGGTTTGCGTTCGATGCGCAGCGCCCGAATCACGAGTGATCACCTCGTCGAGTGCGCGCGTCGAAACGCAGACGTTCGCGCTCGGAGACGAGTGGTCCGATGGGCAGCAGACGACGCGGTGCTCCTTCGGCCTTCTCCCAGTTCTCGACGAGCCACCCACGTTTGCGAGCGATGGCGGCCAGACGAGTCTCGGGATTGACGGCCACCGGGAATCCGACGGCTTCGAGCAATGGAAGGTCGCTCGTCGAGTCGGCGTACGCGACGCATTCCTCGAGCCGGAAACCCTCGGCCGCGCAGTAGTCGGCCAGGATCTGCGCGCGCGTTTCTCCGGTCGGTGGCACACGGGAGAGTTCGCCGGAATAGGTGCCGTCGGGGCGCACGGTCATCTCGGCGGCCACGATCTCGTCGAACAGGGGTCGCAGGCCCTCGACGGCGAAACTCAGAGCGCCGGTGATGAGCACCGTGCGGTGGCCGAGAGCGCGATGTTCGCGGACTCGACGGAGCCCGGCCGGGAACGACTTGGTCATGATGAGTTGCGACAACAACTCGGTGGCGTCGGTGTCGATCTGCTCGACCGGGGCATCCTCGTAACGTCGATAGAAGTAACGAAGGAAATCGGCGCGGTCCTTACGGTCCATCGACAGGAGGGTCGGGACCTCACGCAACGTGCGCGCGACGTAGCGGATGCGATCGGGTGTGTCGAGGCGACGGGTGGCGAACCACGAGTAGGCCTCGACGACGTTGGAGGCGATGAGGGTGTTCTCGAGGTCGAAGGCCGCCACGTGGCGCTTCGGATCGAGCACCTGACGCTTCAGGCGATCGCGTCGATCGACGATCGTTCGTCCTGGTGTCGTCTTGACACGCGCGTGTTGAACGACCGAGGGAAGGTGAATCGTCGACACGTAGGTGGGCCAGTCGACCACGCGCGGATCGAGGCAGAAGGTGTCACGATCCGCGTCATCGAGACGGTCGTGGATCGCGAGCAGATTGTCGACCTGGTAGATCGCTTCGCACTCGGTGTAGAGCCCGTAGAGCTCGACGTATTCGAGCGCACGTTCGATGTCGCCGCGTCGTTCCTCGAGCCGCGCCGACCAGGCCGCCTGGGCGCCGCGCAGAGGGAGGCTCTGCAGCGTTCGCTCGGTCCGGGTCACGAGTGTCTTGGCGCGGGAGAGTTGCTTCTGGACTCGTCCACGACCCGGGAAGTTCCAGTCGGGAACCACGATCGGTTGGCCGTGACTGTCGTAGATCGGATGCTCGGTGAACCAATCGCGCACGTTGTCGACGAGGGTTCGGTACTTGAGCGGGTTGGTGGATCCCGACGCGACCTGGGTGATGCGCGGCGCCTCGTCCGGACCCAGTGCGGCGACGGCGATGATGGCGGCCACCACGATGTCGACCGGGATGACGTCGATCGTTCCCTCGGGGACGCCGGGGAATTCCTTCAGGAGTCCGCGGGCGTAGGAGATGATGACCGGCTCGGCCATGCGAAAGCCGCGAATACAGCCGGGGAAGGGTTCGGCGAGAGCCGACTCGATGATCGACGGTCGCACGATGCTGACCGGAACCTCACCTTTGGTCTCGTGCAGAGCCTGCTCGCCGAGCGCCTTCGTGAACGCGTAAGCGTCGGGCCACCCCACGCTCGCCGCGCGGGCTCGGCCAGCCTCGACGAGTCGGTCCTTCACCCAGGTCTCGCGGAGGTTCTCGGTCTTCTCGGCGAGAGCCGGACCTCCAGCGGCACCGAGTTCACGCCGGGCTTCCGAACGGAAATGCGCGAGACGATCGGGGAGACGGCTGGCCGCTTCGGTGTCACTGCGCAGACGACGCGATGCCGTGACTTCCGATTTCCAGTTCAAACCGATGTCGAAGGGGCCTTCACTCACGAGCTCTTCGGGAGCGTGGCCACGTCGGTTGCCGGCGACGTAACACGTCGACACGGCCACGAGATGTGGGCGACGTCCGTTCGGCAAGGGCGGCTCGGCGTTCAGCACCTCGGCGATGCGCATTGGTCCGAGCAAATTGATCTCGACCGCGCTGTCGAGCGGTGAGTCGAAGGCCACGCTCGCCGCCGAGTGAATGATGATGTCGCAGGACGCGAAGGTTCGTCGGTCCTCGGCCGAGAGCCCGAGTCCGTCGGTTCCCACGTCACCACTCACGACCGACACGCGACGAGCGACGATGGCGTCGAATTGGTCGCCCCATTCGTCGCGCAGGCGATCGAACGCGTTGTTCTTCAGGATCTCGCGACGCACGCGTTCGGCAGCGGGAGTGCGGCGACCGTCGCGAACGAGCAGAACCAGTTCGCACTCGGGTACCGCGCGCAACAGGCGTTCGACGAGAGCGGTCCCCACGAACCCGGTCGCGCCGGTGATGCCGAGTCGACGGCCGGCCAGGGCGTCAGCGATCATGAGGCCGTTGTAGCACAGTTCTCTACCAAATGGTAGAGAAAGCTCGTCGAACCTGATAGGAAGCCCCCATGGCCCGCCGAACCGGCACCCGGGAACTGATCCTCGAGCGGGCGACCGACCTGTTCGGCCGCTGGGGGGTCGAGGCGGTCAGCCTCGACCAGATTGCGAGCGAGGTCGGGGTGGCCAAGCAAACCCTCCTGTATTGGTTCCCGTCCAAGGACGACCTGGTGGAGAACGTCGTGGCGGCGACGGCCGCCGAGTTGGCCGTGGTCGTCGAGGCGGCGATTCGCGCCGCACCCGACGATCCGTTGGATCGCATCGAAGCGGTCGTGAAGGCGGTCTTCCGTCCGGCCGTGCGACGGCCGTCCCTCCTCGGACTCATTCGCGAATTGAGCCGATTACCCGCCGACACGAGTGATCGCGTCACCGAGCAACTCCGTCCCCTGGCCGACCGAGCCATCGCCTGGATGCGCGGGGAGATGGACCGCGGTCGATTGCGACGAGGTGACCCGGCGATCGTGATCGCGCTCGCTTACGCGACCGTGACCGGAATCGCAACCGAGCCCGAAGCGTTGCGCGTGGTGGGATGGAACACCGACACGGCCGGACTGCGACGTCTGCGAACCGAACTGACGGCGTTTCTCCGGTCGGCCCTGTCGCCGTCAGCGTGACGTGTTGCGATGTCGTCGAGCATGACGCTCGAGCGCGAGTTCGACGAGACGATCGATCAGCACCGAGTACTCGACCCCCGATGCCTGCCACAACTTCGGGTACATCGAGATCGGCGTGAAGCCAGGCATGGTGTTGACCTCGTTGCACAGGAATCCGCGACCGTTCACCTCGTAGAAGAAATCGACGCGCGCGAGACCCGAGCAACGCAGGACACGAAAGACGTCGAGCGCCAGCTGTTGGACGTCGGCGACGTCACCGGCACCGAGATCGGCCGGAACGAGCAATTGGGCACCGTCGGTGACGTACTTGTCGTCGTAGTCGTAGAACTCGTTGCCCGGAACGATCTCGCCAGGAACGCTCGCTCGAGCGTTCTCGTTGCCGAGGATGGCGACCTCGATCTCGCGGCACACGACGGCCTCTTCGATCAAGGCGATCTCGTCGTAGGAGAAGGCCAGCTCGAGAGCCGCTCGAAGCTCCTCGGGGGTGCGCACCTTGCTCACTCCGATCGACGATCCCATGTTGGCCGGTTTGACGAAGAGCGGGAATCCGAGTTCGCGCACGACGGATTCGAGGCGTGCCGCGCCACTCGTGGACGGAGTGATCACCGCATACTTGGGTTGAGGAATGCCGTGACGGGCGAGAACGTCCTTGGCCATGGCCTTGTCCATGCAGACCGCCGACGACAACACACCCGACCCGACGTAGGGGAGGTCGAGCAATTCGAGCATTCCCTGAATGGTTCCGTCCTCGCCGAGTGGACCGTGCAGAAGGGGCAACACGACAGTGGTTCCCGTCGATGCCGCCGCCGAGAGAACCGGAGCCGACGAGACCGGCAGACCGCGGGGTTCGAGACGACCAGGAAGCGCGGCCGGACCCTTCTCGAGGGCCGACATGGCGTCCTCGGCGAGATGCCAGTGACCCTCGCGATCGATGCCGATGGCAGTCACGGTGTAGCGATCGGGATCGATCGCTCGAAGGACGTGCGCTCCGGTCACACAACTCACGTCGTGTTCGGCGGACTGACCACCGAAGACGACGACGAGATTGAGTCGGGTCACGTCGCGACCCTACCCGGCACCGTGTCGAACAGTCCGGCACCCCGCAGGTCGGAGCACTACGATCCGAAGTCATGCCTTCGCCGTCCGGAGCCTCGTCCTCGGATCCGAGTTTCCTCACGCACCATGCCTTGCGCATCAAGGGTTTCGCCCGGGTCGACACTCTGTCGGAGATGATCGAACTCGACGCCGCGCACGTCGAGACGCACCTTCGGTCGATGGCCGAATCGGAATGGGCGATGTTCCGCGAGGCGCGCGCCCTCTGGCAGTTGACGCCCCAGGGTCGCGAGGCACATCGCGATGCCCTGTCGGCCGACGTCGTGAGGTACGACCTCTCGGCGCTCGCGCCGCATTACGGACGTTTCCTCGAATTGAACGACGGCTTCAAACAGCTCTGTGGTGACTGGCAACTTCGTGACGGCGAGATGAACGATCACTCCGACGCCTCGTACGACCGGGCCGTGATCGCCCGGCTCGCCGCACTCCACGGCGAGTCGGTTCCCGTTCTCGACGCCATGTCGACGGTCGTGCCCCGCCTTCGGACCTACGCCCCCCGGCTCGCGTCCACGAGCCAGCGGGTTCAAGACGGTGTGCACCAGATGTTCACCGGCGTGATGTGCGGGTCGTTCCACGACGTCTGGATGGAATTGCACGAGGACCTCATCCTCACTCAAGGGATCGACCGCGCGGCGGAAGGGAGTTTCTGATGGCCCGATTCGGCCGAGTGGTGACGGCGATGGTGACGCCGTTCGATGCATCCGGTGCGCTCGATCTCGACGGCGCGCGTCGACTGGCGCGTTGGCTCCAGGACCACGGCAACGACGGACTGGTGATCGCCGGCACGACCGGTGAAGCGCCGGTGCTGACCGATGCCGAACGGTTGTCCCTTTTCGCGGCCGTCATCGAAGCAGTGACGATTCCGGTGATCGCCGGTACCGGTACCAACGACACACTGCACTCCATTCACATGACGAAGGAAGCCACGGCCCTGGGCGCAGCCGGAGTTCTCGTCGTCACTCCGTACTACAACCGTCCGTCGCAGGCCGGAATCGCCGCGCACATGAAGGCCGTGGCGGCCAGCACCCACCTTCCCGTCGTGATGTACGACATTCCGGTGCGGTCGGGTCGCAAGATCAACACGTCGACCATCGTGCAACTGGCCAACGACGTCCCGAACGTTCTGGCGTTGAAGGATGCCGCCGGCAATCCGGGTGAGACCGCGTCGGTCGTGGCGAACACGGGTGCGGATTTCGAGATCTACAGCGGTGACGATTCGTTGACGCTGCCGCTCATGGCGGTCGGAGCGAGTGGAGTGATCGGCGTTGCCACGCATTGGTCGGCACCCGAACACCAGATGATGTTCGACCGTTGGGAAGCGGGTGACACGGCCGGTGCACGGCGGGTGAATCAGATCCTGTTGCCGAGTTTCTCGTACGAGACCGGCGACGAATCCCCCAACCCGATTCCCTCGAAGGTGATGATGAATCACATCGGAGTTCCGGTCGGAGAGTGCCGTCTCCCGATGGGACCGCCGGCATCTTTCGTGGCCGAACGCGCCGCCAAGGTCTGGGCCGACCTCGAAGCCCGCCGCGCCGAAGGATTCTGATGCCGGCACCCGTTCGAGTCGTCTTCCTGGGCGGACTCGGTGAGATCGGTCGCAACTGCATGGCGATCGAACAGGACGATCGACTCCTGTTGATCGACTGCGGTCTGATGTTCCCCGACGCCGACATGCACGGAATCGATCTCGTTCTGCCTGACTTCACGTGGTTGCGGGAGAACGCCCATCGCATCGAAGCGTGCGTGGCGACCCACGGGCACGAGGATCATGTGGGGGGACTCCAGTTCCTTCTTCGTGACGTGACGTTCCCGATCTACGGATCAGCGGTCACTCTCGGCTTGGCGGCCGGCCGAATCGAAGAGGCAGGTCTGCTCGACCGCACCGACCTGATCACGGTCGCCGACGGCGAGCGCCGGCGCATCGGCCCTTTCGACGTGGAGTTCGTGCCGGTCACTCATTCCGTGCCGCACGCGTTCGCCATTGCGGTGCACACCCCCCAAGGTGTCGTGCTCCACTCCGGCGATTTCAAACTCGATCTGACCCCGGTCGACGGTCGTCGCACCGACCTCGCTCGTCTCGGCGCCATCGCGTCGAACGAGGGAATTCGCCTACTTCTCTGTGATTCGACCAACGCCGAAGAGCGCGGTCATGCGCCGAGTGAGACCTCGATCGGAGCGGTTCTTCGAGCCCTTTTCCACGAGCATCGCGAACGCCGAATCATCACGGCGAGTTTCGCGAGTCACATCCACCGTGTGCAGCAGATCATCGACGCGGCCGTCGAGACCGATCGCAAGGTGGCCACGCTCGGCCGTTCGATGCAGCGAAACGTGCGTCTGGCCCGTGATCTCGGGGTGTTGCGAGTTCCGGAGAGCACGCTGATCGACATCGAGCAGATCGACGAGTACCCGCCGAATCGGGTGTGCATCATCTCGACCGGTAGCCAGGGCGAACCGATGTCGGCGCTGTCACTCATGGCCCGGGGCGACAGCAAGTGGCTGAAGGTGGGCGAGCACGACACGGTGATCCTGTCGAGTCACGCCATTCCGGGCAACGAGTTCAACGTCACTCGCGTGATCGACGGACTCCTGCGCGCCGGCGCCGAAGTCGTCCACTCGGGAGTGGCCGACGTTCACGCGACCGGTCATGCCCAGGCCGACGAATTGAAGACCTACTTCTCGATCGTGAAACCCGAGTGGTTCATCCCGGTGCACGGGGAATATCGGCACATGGTCGCCAACGCTCGACTCGGTGAACTGATGGGCATCCCGCGGTCCAACGTGTTGTTGTGCGAGGACGGCGACGTCGTCGAGATCGGCGACGAGGGCGTGTCGCCGGTCGGGCGTGTGCCGGCAGGATTCCTCTACGTCGACGGCATCGTGGGCGACGTCGGTCAGGGAGTGTTGCGCGATCGTCGAGTCCTCGCCGAAGAAGGTGTCGTGGTGGTGGTCGTGACGGTCGACGTGGAGGCCGGCCGTGTTCTCACGGGTCCCGAGATCATCACTCGCGGCTGGGTGTACGCCCCGGAGGCCGAGGATCTCCTCGACGAGGCGTGCGAGGTGGTCGCCCGCGCGGTGGAGTCGGCTCTCGCCCAAGGGGTGCGAGATCCCGAAGGTCTGGAACGCGACGTGCGTCGAGCGGCCGGACGATTCGTGAGCGACCGAACCAAACGGCGACCGATGATCGTCCCGGTCGTCATGGAGGCCTGACACCCCGCTGGTCGTTTCGACCCGATGGGCGAATGACCGAACACGTGCGCGCACGGTTGGTAGCGTTCTCCCGTGGCTGCCAAGAAGGTTTCGGGGCGTTCGTCGTCGTCCGCTCCCCGGAAGAGTTCCGGGAAAAGCCCTGGTCGCGCCGTTGCCACCGAGACCCCACCCGAGGGTTCGCGACGCACCCCGGCCCGTTCGGGGTCGTCCCGCTCGAGCCAGGGGGAGATGCGGGAGGCCATTTCGGGTCGCGAGTCCGAATTGGCGGCCATCGCCTCGTTCGTCCTCGGTCTCTTGATCGCACTCGCCGTGTACGTGAAGTTGGCCGGCCCGGTGGGTCGCGGTGCCGACACCGCACTCGGCGTGGCCATCGGGCTCGGCCGGTATCTGCTCCCGGTGGTCGCCGTCACCATCGGTTTCGCGCTCCTGCGCGACGACGACGTTCCGGGTCGCGCCAAGTTGACGCTCGGCTGGGGTGGCCTCGGAACAGCCGTGCTCGGCATCGTGCACATTGCACGCGGACCCGAGGGATACACCGGCGTCGACGATCTCGGTGGTGCTGGTGGATGGATCGGTGCTGCCGTCGGTCAGACACTGCGTGCCTTGATCGGACCGATCGGCGCGATCGTCGTCCTGGTGGCACTCGGACTCGCCGCGAGTCTTCTCATCACTCGTCTGTCGTTGCGCGACCTCGTCGCGCGTCTGCAGTCGCTCTTCGGTTCGGCCTCCGAGCGACTCGGAGACGGACTCCGTGCGGCCGCCGACGATCTGGGTTCGTTGCGTTCCGACCGTGAACCTTCGGACTCGCACGAGTCACACCCGATTCCCGGCGCGCTGATCGAGCCGGGTTTCGCGCCACTCGTGCCGGCCGAACCGGTGGCCGAAGAGACCGACGAGGTACGAGACGATGAAGAAGAAGCGCCGGCCCCTGTGTCTCGTCGGCGCCCGCGCCGTGAGCCCGAGCCCGTCGATCCCACCCGGCCGCCGGTGCAAGAGACACTCGACGTCAAGCCCACGACCCCGCGCGGAGACTGGAAGCTCCCCGCCGCGTCGATGCTCGTTCGCACGGGCGCGCAGTCGATCGACGAAGCCGAGATCGATCGTCGTGGTCGCATCCTCGAAGAGTCGTTGTCGTCGCACGGAGTCGACGTACGTCTCGTCGGACGCACCGTGGGCCCCACCGTCACGCGTTACGAACTCGAACTCGGACCCGGCGTCAAGGTCGCGCGGGTGACGAGTCTGCAGAAGGACATCGCGTACTCGCTCGCCGCCACCGACGTTCGCATCCTCGCCCCCATCCCGGGTCGTTCGGCGATCGGAATCGAAGTTCCCAATTCGTCCCGTCAGTTGGTGGCCCTGGGCGATCTCATGGCCTCGGCCGAAGCCAAGAACGCCACGCATCCCCTCGACGTCGCGATCGGCAAGGACATCTCGGGTCGTTCGGTCTTCCTGAATCTCGCGACCACGCCCCACTTGCTCATCGCGGGAGCGACCGGTGCCGGAAAGTCGAGCGGAATCAACTGCATCATCACGTCGCTGCTCATGCGGACCACCCCCGATCAGGTGAAGTTGATCCTCGTCGATCCCAAACAGGTCGAGATGGGCCAGTACGCCCGATTGCCGCACCTTCTCACCCAACCGGTGAACAATCCGAAGAAGGCGGCCAACGCGTTGGCCTGGGCGGTCCGTGAGATGGAGAAGCGCTACGACCTCCTCTACGAGATGGGTTACCGCGACATCACCGGTTACAACGCCGCCTTCGACCGCGGAGAACTGGTCGCCGAGGTCGGAACCGACCGAACCTTCGAGCGCATGAAATACATCGTGGTGGTGGTCGACGAGTTGAACGACCTCATGATGGTCGCCGCGCGCGACGTGGAGGAGAGCATCACGCGCATCGCTCAGAAGGCTCGCGCCGTCGGTATCCACCTCATCGTGGCGACGCAGCGTCCTTCGGTGAACGTGATCACCGGAGTGATCAAGGCCAACATCCCGGCTCGAATGGCGTTCGCCGTGTCGAGTCAGATGGACAGTCGCGTCATCCTCGACCAGATCGGAGCCGAGAAGCTCGTGGGTCGCGGTGACATGCTCCTCCTTCCCGGCAACTCCTCGGTGGCCCAGCGCATCCAGGGTTGTTGGGTCACCGAAGAAGAAGTTCGCAAGGTGGTCGCTCATTGGCGCCAGCAGGCGCCCGACGTCGAGTACGTCAAGGGCGTGGAGGGTGACGAGCCGTCGGCTGGCGGTCCGGCCGGATCGGCCATCACCGACAGTTACGGCAACGATGACGACGACGAGACCCTGTTGCGGCAAGCGATGGAGCTCGTGGTGCGATCCCAGCTCGGCTCGACCTCGATGCTGCAGCGCAAACTCAAGGTCGGCTTCGCGCGGGCCGGTCGCATCATGGACCTGCTCGAGGAGCGGGGAGTGGTCGGTCCGAGCACGGGGAGCAAAGCTCGTGAAGTGCTCATGACCGTGGAGGAACTCGAGAACCAGGGTTGATCGGACCGGTCGCCCGGCGTGCCAAGATGCGGGCATGTCTTCTGAACTCGAACTCACCGAAGTCGCTTCGGGGCTGAAATTCCCCGAAGGCCCCATCGCCATGAACGACGGGAGCGTGATTCTCGTCGAGATGTTCGGGCCGCGCATCACACGAATCCGACCCGACGGTTCGAAAGAAACCGTGGCCGAGATCGTGGGTGGACCCAACGGTGCTGCGATCGGTCCCGACGGAGCGCTGTATCTCTGCAACAACGGAGGCTGCTTCACCGAGATCGATTTCGGGGGACTCTGTTTCCCCGGTCCGTTCGATCCCTCGAAGTACGTGGGCGGTCGTATCCAGAAAGTCGACCTGTCGACAGGTGCAGTGACCGATCTGTACACCTCCTGCGACGGACGACCTCTGCGCGCTCCGAACGACCTCGTGTTCGACGCGCACGGCGGTTTCTATTTCAGCGATCACGGAATCCGCGACAACGAGGCGCGCACCAGCGACCTCACGGCGATCTACTACGCGAAGGCCGATGGCTCGTCGATCCGGGAGATCGCGTTCCCGGTCGAGGGGCCGAACGGCATCGGACTTTCTCCCGACGGATCGACCCTCTATTACGCCGAAACGCACAACGGTCGCGTCTTCAAGCGTGCGATCGTGTCGCCGGGCGAACTCGCACCCACGGCACCCGGTGACACCAGTTCGGTGCTCTGCGGTCTGCCCGGACTTCAGTTGCTCGACTCGCTCGCAGTCGATGGAGCCGGCAACGTCTGCGTGGCGACTCTCGTGAACGGCGGTGTCACGGTGATCTCTCCGAGCGGCGAGATCCTTCGTCACGTTCCGACGGGCGATCTGCTGACCACGAACATCTGCTTCGCGGCCGACGGTTCGTCGACGGCGTGGATCACGTTGTCGGGAACGGGCCGACTCGTGAAGACCAGCTGGCCCTACGCGGGTCTGCGGCTCGCTCACACGGCCTGACGAGGCTTCGCGCCCGACTCGGCGGAACGGCCCGACTTGTAGCATCAGGGTTCGTGACCCCGCGAGCCCAGCGCTTCTACGTCGAGACGCTCGGCTGCCCGAAGAATCAGGTCGATTCCGACAAGTTGATCGGAACGATGCTGGCCGACGGGATGACAGCGACCGACGACGCGTCGCAAGCCGACGTCGTCGTCGTCAACACCTGCGCCTTCATCGAGGACGCTCGACGTGAGTCGATCGACACGATTCTCGCCCTCGACGAGAAGCGAGGATCGAATTCTCGACTGGTGGTCACCGGTTGCATGGCCGAGCGGTACGGAGACGAGCTGGCGGCGGCGCTTCCCGAAGTCGATCTGGTCGCCGGATTCGGTGTTCCGGTCGTGCCGGCGGGCGGCAAGAAATTGATCCCGGTGGCGTCGTCGCCCCTTCCGACTTTCGATCTGCTCAATCTGCCCCGTCCGGCTTCGTCGGTTCCCTGGGCCTACGTGAAGATCGCGGAGGGCTGCGACCGTACGTGTGGATTCTGCGCCATTCCGTCGTTCCGCGGTCCGCAGCGCAGTCGCGACGTCGCATCGATTCTCACCGAAGTCGATCAACTCGGAGTCGCCGAGGTGGTTCTGGTGGCGCAGGATCTGGCGAGCTACGGGAAGGACCGACCGTCCGAACTCGGAGCCGGAGCGATCGTCGACCTGGTGCGAGCGGTGTCGAGCCGGGTTCGACGAACACGCTTGCTGTACCTGTATCCGAGCGATCTGTCGGACGAATTGATCGACGCGATCTGTGAGACGGGTGTTCCATACTTCGATCTGTCGTTGCAGCACGTGAGCAAACCACTCCTGCGCCGCATGCGCCGTTGGGGTGACGGTCAGCGGTTCATCGATCGGATCGCCGACATCCGACGGCGCGAACCCGATGCGACGTTCCGGAGCAATTTCATCGTTGGCTACCCGGGGGAGACCGAAGCCGACCACGATCAACTTCTCGAATTCGTCG
>Ga0129333_10004435_pt1 | contig 13140 bp, 6 predicted proteins | sample CPB6_08_DNA_FD_94474 | JGI IMG/M metagenome (GOLD analysis project Ga0129333, IMG submission 94474) | Freshwater to marine salinity gradient microbial communities from Chesapeake Bay, USA - CPBay_Sum_0.6_0.8_DNA | ecosystem: Environmental > Aquatic > Marine > Coastal | place: USA: Chesapeake Bay... | reverse complement strand
TCATTTGCTGGCAACCCCAATGCTACAATTTATAGAAATTGCTTAGAATCTTTTTATAGTTTTAAAGGAACTATTCAATTATTTCCTAACTACGATTCAGGTAAGAGTGTTATTCCAGGTGCTCCTCAGAACGTTAATATTGATATTGCAGGTGCATTTAAATCATTTCTTGCAACTGGTATTGCACAGACTATCGATACAGAAGTTGGTAATCCAGTAAGAACAGGTCAATCTAGTTCAACTCAAGGCTTTATTGAAACAGTAACTAATAACTGGTCACAAACTACTACACAAACTATTAAAGACATCGCCGTTAATGCGGTATCTGCTCCACAGAATACTGGTCCTCTCGTTACTGACGTTTCTATTCTCCCATATATGAAGAGTAGAATAGTCTCTGTAGTGGCTAGAGGTATGAGACCTAACACTACAGTTAATTGTTTCTTTGATAAAGTTCCAGTTAATCAGTACTGCCAGCAAGGTAAAGTTAATCCTGCATTTGCAGACATTAATGGTAGAATAGATAACACTCTTCTTAAGAATCTTGTTGCTGGACAGGAGAATCTTGTACTTCAAACTAATGGTCCTCTTGGAGGGCCGTTCACTACAGACGATGTAGGAACTGCATATATTGTATTTAATTTACCAGACGATACTTTTAGAACTGGTGAAAAAGTATTTACTATTTCTAACGTAGATAATCTTGCTGCAACAGGTGCAATTATTACTATTGCAGAAGGTATTTACACAGCTAGTGCACTCTCAGTAAAGACTACAAGTCTTTCATTTAATATCACAAATCCAACTTTTACACCTACTACAACTACTTCAAATACTACAAAGACTTGGACTACAACTACTACTATCGATCATACACCTCCACCTTCTAATGATGGTAATGGTGGAGGAGGTGGTAGTGATGACCCTGTTGCAGAAACGTTTATTATTAAAGAAGCAGCTTCTATTAATGTGCCTGGTGTATACTTAACACAAATTGGTGTGTACTTTAAAAAGAAAAGTCAAACTGCAGGTATTACTTGTAGAGTAACTGAAACTACTGCTGGTTTGGTTGATTATACTAAGTTCGTGGCACAAGGTCATCTTGAATCAACTCAAATTAACGTAAGTAATGATTCAACAGTAGAAACAATATTTACTCTTGATGAACCAGCACTTCTTCAAACAGATAGACAGTATGCATTCTATTTGATTCCAGATGGTGGTGATCCAGATTTTGAAATTTGGATTTCAGAAGTAGGTGGTACGGACGTTGCTACCGGTGTTGCTATTAATAAGCAGCCATTCTCAGGGGTTATGCAGGTTTCAAGTAACGGTAGAAACTGGTCAATTATTCAATCACAAGATGTTAAATTTAAACTTTATAGAGCTAAGTTTAAATACGGTACAGCAACTGCAGTATTTTCTAACGAACAGAATGACTATTTAACTCTTACCAATACATTTAGAGCAAATACAGGTGTTGGTATTAGAATAGGTCAAGTAGTATATGCTGCTAATTCTGCTAATCTAGCACAAACTTTGGTTGATACTACCATTAATCCTTTTGGTGTTGTAAGAAGTGTCGACGAATTAAATAATGTATTATATCTAGAAAGATCAAACGGATTATTTAATAATACTACATTTAAAGATATTAGAATATATGATGTTGATGATTATGCAAACACTCAACAAATTAGTAATAATTATTTAATTGCTAACTCTCAAATCTATACTGTAGATGATTTACCTTATCATTCAGTAGCTCCTAAATTTGTTGTTATTGAACCTATTGGTTCAACAGCTACGTTTAAATTCTTTGGAACTAGTAACACTTCATCTCCTGTTGGGTCTAATGTAAAAGATGTAACACCTATTGTAGTTAACAACGAAGAAATTTCCGATTATATTGATTATGAAAGATCTCTTATGAGTTATTCTAATCAGGTAGATGCGGGTTACTTTGGTACTAACGGCAATGCAACTTATACTATAGAATTAACTGCAGATAATAACTATGTTTCACCTGTTATTGATCTAAGTACTAAAACAATTAAGTTTTTAAGAAATGTAATTAGTAGCAATAACGTTAACGAGCATACTAGATATGGTTATGCACTTAACAGATATGTAAGCCAGGTAGTAGGTCTTGCTACAAAAGCTGAAGATCTTAAAGTTTATATTACAGGATATAGACCTCCAGGAACAGATATTGAAGTTTATGTTAAGTTCAAAAGTGAAAGTGACACAGAAAACTTTGATGATAAAGCATGGACTAAATTAACTTATACTAGAAATGATAGCGGTGCTAATACTGGAATTCTTTATAGCAATTCACCTCAAGATTATAAAGAGTTTATTTACGGTATACCTCAGTTCCGTACACCAAATGCTAACGTAAATATCTCTGGTACTACTATGACAGTTAATCAGGTATACGGTACTGGCGCGTTTGCAGTAGGACAGAATATTGTCGGACCTGGTGTTCAGACTGATACTTATATCACTGCTCTTGGAACTGGAACAGGTGGTACAGGAACATATACTATAAACAGATCACACCCTGTGTTTGGTCCTGTTGATATTAAAGCAACACCAATATTACCTTCTGCTAATATTGCATATGCTGATTATAATGCGTTTGCATATTCAGGAGGCAAATTACCTGATGGTGTTCTTACATATTACGATAATGCTTACTCTCTACAAACAACATTTAGTCAATTCTCTATCAAGATTCTCTTGTTAGCCGATGACCCTGTAAAGGTACCTAACATGAGAGACGTTAGAGCTCTTGCATTGATGATGCCATGACAGCAGGCAACTTTAATAACTTCTTAGGTAGAAATAATATCCTTGTTAACTGTGATTCAGAAGGGTATAATGCTTACCTTAAAGGAAGAGAAGAAAGACTAAAAAATAAAGATAGAATAGCACAAATAAATAATATGAATAAAGAAATATCAGATCTTAAATCTCAGGTTTCTAAATTAGAAGACATGTTACTGCAGGTACTGGAAAAGAATAAATGACTTTTTATATTGCACCAATCAATACTGCTACCGATTCGTTTGGACAATGGATCTTTAAATCCAATCAAGCATTTGGTGCTATGAGTAACAATGCTGTTACTACAGATTCAGGTAGACCAACTCCTTCTAATACAGCAGTTGGTAATGCTGCTATTTCTGGTGTGTTTTCTTCTGCTGGATTAATTGCTACAGCAAATGTTAAAGTAGGTGCATCTTCTTCCAACGTTTATATTGAAGATCAAACTATTTTAGTTAGAGGCAATCTAACTACTAATAATAGTATTAATAGTAATGGTATGATTCTCGATGGTACTACATTGTACTACAGAGAAGTTATGACTATTAGCAACACTGTTATTAGAGGTGCAAACGTTACTTCAAATAGTGGTTTTTTTGAAAATCTTAGAATAGGTAATTCTACTTCTCAATTTGTTAGATTGAGTCAGGGTGGATTAGAAGCAGCGCAGGTTAACACTAACATACTTTATGTTACTGGCCCAAATGCATTTGCATCAATTGGTACTAACCAGGCAAACGTTTTTATTACTGATGACGGTATAGAAGTATATGCCAACCCAACCGGATCAGCAGTTGTTAACAGTAAAATGACAGCTACCGATCTTTGGATTGACAATTTACATGCAAATACTATGGGTTTGAGAAATGCATACTTCTCAACTATAGGTGTATTCGGTGGTGATCCATACTTAACGTTTACTTGCAATACTTTCTTCGAAACAAATGTAACGTTCAATAGTGCTAATACACGCTTTGTAAATGGTTTTACTTCTAACGGTTGGGTTGGGATTGGTAAAGCATTTGGTGGACCTGAAACATGGTTGCATATTAAACCATCTACAGCAGTTAGTGCTCAGGCTATCAATTCTAAAACTACTGTTCTACTTGAATCAAATGATGATAATTTAATTGAATTTAGATCATCTCAAGATACAGGTAAAGCATCTGGGCTAATATTTGTTGACAATAACCAGGGTGGTTATATCGCCTATACTTCTGGTGGAGCCTACCCATATGCCGATCAAATGAGAATCGGTGCATGGTCTCAAATTAATTTCCAGATAGGAACTCAAGGTGGAACTTCTGGTATTGGTGCTAAACCGGATATAATGTTCTTAACATCTTCTGCATTAACTCTTAATGCTGTTCCGTTAAAGATTAAAGGAACTTCTTCTGGTGAAATAACTATACAAGCAAACACAGCAGCAGGAAACCCAACATTTATCTTCCCGACATCTGGAGGTACTGCTGGTCATGTTATGTTCACAGACGGTACAGGTAGACTAGGGTTTAAAGAAGAGTATAAACTTCAAGCTTCTGATTATCTTAGAATAGCTGGACTTGGTGTAGGTGTTGCGTTCAACCCACCTTCAGCAGGTTTTGGTGAGATTAGAGCTGGCGGTAACATTACTGCATTTTATTCTGATGAAAGATTAAAAGAAAATATCGAACCTATCACTAATGGTTTAGATAAAGTTACTCAGTTAAGAGGTGTTACATTCAATAGTAACCAACTAGCTAAAGATAATGGTTATCTTGATGACTCTAAACAAGCTGGTGTAATTGCTCAGGATGTTCAAAAAGTTCTACCTGAAGCTGTAAAATTAGCTCCGTTTGATACTGATTTTGTTGATGATAAATTAGTATCAAAGTCAGGTGAAAACTATCTTACTGTTCAGTATGAAAAGTTAGTACCTCTTCTTATTGAAGCTATTAAAGACCTCAAGAAAGAAATTGACGAACTTAAAGCGAGTAGATAATGACAACATTTCCTACTTCTGCTAAAGGTGGTCTTGGTCTTGGTGCTAATACTATAAACAATGAAAGTAATAGAAGACCTCACCCAGCTGGGTTTGATGTTCCTAATGCTGATGTAAGTTTTGCAGCTCCTAGATGGCCTACTATTGTATTTGGTAGTGATCCTGCAAACTTTAACTATGTCAATATTCTAGAAAAACATCCAGGAACACCTGCAGAGTCTAATGATCCTAACTTCAATGGAAGTCAAGTATCATTTGACAGACTTTTCAACAAACAGAATGCATTTACCTTTTATGATGCTGCTAATTTTTACGTGTTTGGAGGAAGTGGAACAGGAGAAAAAGATACTATTACTCCAGGTATTAACATAAGAAATCTATACCCAGTTATACCTGACGGAATGTGGTTCTCTGTAGATGTTGGTATACCTTCTAGTTCAGGTTCTATAGCTGGGAGACCTGCATGGAGTGTTAATTCAGCTGGTAATTACAATGGTGACTTTGAAGTATGGAGATGCTACTTCCCGGTAGTTCCTCCAAGAAATCAACAAGGACATCAATATGAGCGTATTGCAGACGTTGGAAGCGGTAATGAAAATTTATCTCCTGGTGAATATAACGCTACTGCAGCGGCTGCTTACTATAATTTTAGACCTAATTTTACCAGATCAGGTGGTAATATAAGAGGTACTAGAGTATTTGTTTATTATAATTACAGCGGTGTTGTTTATGCTTCAGCTCAGTATGATGGCTTTTCTGGTCATGATATGACTCAAGCTAGAGTCTACATTCTTAAAATACAATTTTGGCCTCCTAAAACAAGAAATACTATGAATTTTGCTGGAGGAGGAAAAAGCTTTGGACAAGGCTCTCCTAATTCACAATCTACTAATCAAATACATTTAGAATATCTTAATAAAATGTCATCTTATATGTCTACTAATCCTCCTCTACCTCCAGGGGATAGTATGCCTACACCTGCTAATATTCCTAAAGAAAATATCCCTGCAACCGCTCCTAATATCACTACTAACGGGAATGACAATACTTCTTCACCAGGTTGTTTTGCTGGTAGTGCAAGAGTAACAATGTATGATGGATCTACAAAAACAATTAATAAAGTAAAGATAGGTGATTTTGTAAAAGATCGTTATGGTAATAAAAATGAAGTTGTAGATATACAGATAACTAGAGCTGGACTGAATAACACTCTTTACTCAATTAACGGTAGTAAATATTTTATAACTAAGAATCATCCTATTGCTGTAGATGATAATATTGGTTATGGGGCTATCAATCCTAAACAAATTTATGACGGAGAATTTGATAATAATCCTATAGTAAATTATCTTATTGATTCTGCATCTGCGATAACTAAGAACTCAGATATAATTACTCTTTCTGGATCTGCAAAAGTAAACTCTATTAGATCTAAAAATGTATCATACAATACTAAATTGTATAATCTAATTTTAAAAGATCATGCAACCTATATTGTAGAAGGTATTGCAGTACTTTCTGATGATGCTTCTGAAAGAATATTTAACGAACTAAAAGGTGGTTTAGATAAAGTAATATTCCAAGTAGTAAAATATGCATTTGCTAAAGAAAGAAAATTTGGAAGTAATGCAGCTAGATGGTTCTTAGAACATTACGTGAGAGAGCTTACTGCATACTATTCCAAGAAAGAACAAGGTAAATTTTACTTGCAAGGTGCTGTTTATGCTGGTGCTATGATATTTGTTAGTAGATTGTTTAGATCATTCATAAATAGTAAAGAAAATATAAAATATAAACTGGAAAGCAACTGATGTCTTCTATACCTTCTATGTCTATTTTACAAGCATTTTTTAATGATGAAGATACTTTTTTTAATCTTCCTTATGATGAGAAAAATAGATATTTGGCAATGTTAACACCAGACAACGTTGTAGCTCTTAATACTTTTTTTCCTGGTGAGCCTTACCTACAATATCTGGTTTATCTTGCTAAAACTAATCAGTGGATTACACCAACAGTAGAACACAATAGAGATTTTGAAGATGCATTTAGAGAAAACAGAATCTCGTTTCCTAGAAATTTATAACAATGTCAGCAGCAGCAAAAGTTAATTTAGATATAGATCAGGGGTCTACTTTTTACTACAGAGTCAATCTGCTTGACACTGGTGGTAATGCTTTAAATCTTACTGGATATACAGGAAATGCACAAGTTAGAACTTCTTACACATCTAACAACAGTACTGCTATGGTCGTTACTATTACTGGGAATACAGGCCTGGTTGAACTTACAATGAATGCAGCTACTACTGCAACATTAACAAGAAATAGATATGTGTACGATGTAGAGTTAAACTACAGCGGTATAGTTGCTAGAATCATGGAAGGTGTAGTTTCCGTTTCACCTAATGTGACTCGTTAAACTTTAAATACGTGTGATCCGTGATGGTCACAGAGTATAGAAGTATCACACCACAATTTAAAACCTTTATCATAGCATTTTCTTGCAAAGTCTAGATCTTCAGAAAATGTTTGACTGTGATCTAATGCTGGATGATATTTAAATTGTGGGTAACCGATTGTCTGCATAACATGCTTCTTGACTAAGACACAACCAAATCCACAAGCACCGATCTCTACAAGACCTTTACCTTTAATTCTATCCCAAGGTATATGAGTATACCCACCTGTTTCATTACGTTCAAACACTTCAATAACATGTCTATCGTGAAAGCGTTGAATGTAAACCCCAGATACAACATCTTTATCGTGAGAGAGTAACTTGATAAGAGTATCTGGTGGAAATGAGATGTCATGATCTACTGCAAAGAGATAATCCCAGTCACCTTTTTCAACCCAGCTTGCAATTAAGTTGCGTACCTGGTCGACTGCATACCCGTAGAAATATTGAAAATTAGCTTCATATCCTGTAGGAATAATAAGATCATAAATTGCCTTAAATGTATCTGGTTTGATATCATTAGCAGTTGGAATGGCTATTAGAATTTTTTTCTTCTTTATAGGTCTAAGGTCCAACTCTTCTGTTGGTACCATATTTACTTTTAAATCTCTTGTTTGAGTGTTTATTTCTTCTCTAATTATTTCAACCGGTTCAGGTGTAAACGAAGGTTCTATTTCAGTATATTCAGATGTATCAACGTCATCGAAGAATACAGGCTGTGAGAGAGTAATCTTTGAAGCATTTTTATTTTGAAGATCACCATGTACCTTATAGTCGTTAAGAGGATTCTTATCGTTATAGAGATATGTGATATCAGACACTACTTTGATTCTAGCAGGATCAGCTTGTTCGATAAGACTATAGAACGTTGCGTTATCTCCACCAGCTTTGAACCAATTGCCAAGCTCGTCCTTAAATACCTGCTCACCATTAGGATTCATAATAATCTTCAAGAACAATTCAAACCGGAACGTTCTGAGATGAGTGTATGGCATGCCCCAGTTAAATTTATGTCTTCTATATGACTTAGTTCTCTTTACTTCATCTGGATATGGTTGAGAGATAAGCGGGATGTTATCGACCTCAGACCAGCTGCTACCATACGTAAAATCAGTTTTACCGTCAGAATACAGATTGTTGTAAAAATTAAAGATGTTATTATCATTAACGAGTGCATCATCACCATCCAAGAACATACAAATAGTATTAGGACCTGCACCATAAGAACGTAGCGTGTATACTTGATTATATACAGCACCCATATTGTCTTTGTTACGAATCAAGACAAAGTTTTTTCTAATCGCTTGTGGCAGAGAGTTAATATAGTTCTGAGCGATATCATAACCATTATCAGTACTCGCGTCATCAATCAAGTACATAGTATAGTTTTTATAGTTCTGAGTAGCTACCGACTCAATACATCTCTTAATATAATCTTGTGAATTATAGAAAGGTGTAACAACCATAATAGCACGCTCTTCAGATGCCTTTAATGTATTCCATTCTTCTGGATTACTAAAACGACGATTGAAGATCTTATGAACTCTATCATTAATGTAAGATACCTTCTTATAATCAGTATAAGAAAGATAAAGACCTAGCTTCTTAAATAGATGCTGTTTCCATTGAAGTGCAACTGCGTCCCATCCACAGATATCTTTTACTATATTACATGCATACATTTTCTGCTGATGAAGATACTTGTTATGGTATGCTTCATAACACATCTTAGCAAACTTGTATGCTTGTTCCCCAGCATTAATATTTGGAAAGAGACTATTTGGCTCAATAGCATAGTCAAGAAGATAAGATGCACTCTCAAGAGCAGTCTCTTCTAATGCACCAAAACGAACCGTAAGTAGAGGTGTGTTGTAGTAAAGTGATTCCATAGCTGAGATACCAAATGTCTCAGGGAATGCACCAGGAAAGATAAAGAACGAAGCTTTCTGAAATAATTCAGCAACTTGCTTTTGAGTAATAATACCAGTAAACGATACATCCAACTTTTTATAGTTATCATCAGATGCAAGCTGTTCTAGCTCCTGCTGTTGTTGATCAGGGGGAGCATCTGCACTAAACTTATAGTAGCCACCTGCAACTACTAACTTTGCATCTGGAATATTTGCCTTGACCATTGGCCAAACATTATTAAGAAGAGGCTTAAGGCCTTTAGATACCGCAGCAACATAAACAAAAAGGTTTGGATCTTTTTGTGTTATATCGGTAGACTCAAAGTACTTAACAATACCGTTACGAGTCTGCCATATTTTATTCTTAAGTACCTCAAAGTTTCTTCTATCACCACCATGCCAGCAATTAGTAATATATGTGGTATGAAAGTCAGATAGAGTAAATATCTCATCAATATGTTTGTTAACTACAAGCTTTTCAACAATAGGATCACCCCAGATAAAAGTATCATGCATCCAGAGAATCTTATGCTTACTAACCATACGAACCTTATCAAAAGATTCATATGGATATCTGGTTGTATTTTCTGCTTCCGATCTGAGTTCTGGAGGAACAAAAGGAGTAATGCATCTCAGAGAGATCATAACATCATAATAATTATCACAGGAACCAATGTTGCTTAGATGTCTATAAGTTACACCATCATAAGTTCCAGGGGACGTATCCTTGTCTATGCAATTATTATAGATAGTAACATCGAAACCAATTTTTACAAGTTCGCGAGCCATCAGACAAGTAGCTGATTCTGATCCTCCGAGCGCTCGCTTTTTAATAGTATTCCCGTCGTATACAAGACCAATAGGATCGACGATTACAATTGAGGGTTTATTCATAATAATTCACACCATAAATAATAAAGAATTTCGTATTTCTAATATATATGCCACGGCTAAAATAGGCAACTAATGATTAATAGTTTAAGCAGAGTATACAATGGTTGATAGTGCAAATTCGTTTGGCGAGATAGTACTTTCAGGCCCTAATCTAGTAGCCTCGCAGCCTTCAGATCAGCTGAGAATTACAGCTGGTGATGGTATTACTCTTACCTCTATTCCTGACGCTCCTATCAAAGAACTTGTCATTTCTGCTACCGGCGGAGGTGGCGGAGGTGGTGGTGATCCTGGTCCGCAAGGTTATACTGGTTCTGCTGGTCTTGTAGGAAAACCATCTGATTCTCAAAAGATAGTTGCAACTGGTGCATCTACTTACACAATGAATCAACTGGTACAATTACCACAACATATTTTTGTTATGGTAAATGGACTGGTCTTATTACCAACTACTGACTACACTGTTGGTGGTACTAATCTATTTTTTGCTAGTGCTCCTCCTACTGGTTCTGATATAGAAATTAGATACTTTGACATAGTTTCTCCAACAGGATATCAGGGGTCATTAGGGTTTAGAGGTTCAGTAGGATTTACTGGATCGATCGGTTTAGGTGGTACTGACGGGTTTAGTGGTTCAAGAGGTTTTACTGGTTCAAGAGGTTTCAGTGGTTCTATAGGTTCATTAGGTTACACAGGATCTAAAGGTGAAATAGGTCCATCTGGAGGTTATACAGGTTCACAGGGTGCAGGGCGTCCAGTTGCATTTCAAAGTTTAACTTCTGATGGTACTGCTGTTTATAACATTGATAGAAGAGTAAGCAATCCTATCCAAATACTAGTAATGGTAAATGGGTTGGTGCAGATTCCTATAACTGATTATACTGTTGGTGGTGCTACTGCAATACCATTTATTACCTTTAATACTATACCACCAAATGGCTCAGATATTGAGATACTTTACTTTAATGAAGACCCTCTTGTAGGATTTAGAGGTTCAGCAGGGTTTAGAGGATCATTAGGGTTTACAGGTTCTGCAGGTGCAGGTGGTGTTGATGGTTACAGTGGTTCAAGAGGGTTTACCGGTTCTATAGGAATAGGGTTTACCGGTTCAACTGGTTTTGCTGGTTCAACAGGTGCAGTAGGCGCTCCTAACTATAGTCAAAAAATTGTAAGTACAGGTGCTTTAAACTACTCTCTTGATTTACCAGTATCTAGTCCTAATCATATTATTGTATCTATTAACGGTCTGGTACAAATGCCAGTTACCGATTACCAGATACTTGGTACTTCTACTCTTGGTTTTGTTAATGCTCCTATAATAAACTCTGATATTGAGATCAGATATTTTACTGTTGCTAATCAAGTAGGTTTTCAAGGGTCAGCAGGAGCAGGGTTTCAAGGTTCAAGAGGTCAAATTGGATTCTTAGGTTCACAAGGTGAATCTGGTTTTAAAGGATCTCTAGGTGATCCAGGCGGTCCAACTGGTTATACAGGTTCAGCAGGTTCTGCAGGTATAAGAGGTTATACCGGTTCAATAGGGGCAGGTTATACTGGTTCTCAGGGTCTTGCTGGCGCCCCTTCTTCTAGTCAATCAATAACTAGTACTGGAGTATCTGAATATACACTCACTAAGACTGTAGCAAGTTCTAAAGATATTTTCGTTATTGTTAACGGTCTAGTTCAGATACCACAAAATGATTATATACTGACCTATGGTGGAACTAAAGTAAGTTTTATTTCTAGTATCCCTCCTACTGGGTCAGATATTGAAATTAGATATTTTGACAGTACACCTCCACAAGGTGAAGTAGGATACAGAGGAAGTCTCGGATTCCAAGGATCTGCAGGGTTTACTGGTTCTGCTGGTCTTGGAGGTACAGATGGTTATTCTGGTTCAAGAGGCTTTACTGGTTCTATCGGGTTTACTGGATCGGCAGGAATAGGCTATACTGGTTCAACTGGGCCAGTAGGTGCACCGTCTGCAAGTCAAAGAATAATAGGAAACGGTGTTACTTCTACATACACACTTCTTAAAGAAGTAACTTCACCTAATCATATCATATTAAGCGTGAATGGTCTTGTACAGTTACCTACTTTTGACTATACAGTATCAGGAACTACTCTTAATCTATTAGTAATACCTCCTGCAAGTTCTGATATTGAAATTAGATATTTTGATGTTGGTGGTGCTACTGGTTTTAAAGGTTCAATAGGTGATCCTGGAGGGCCTCAAGGTTACACTGGTTCAAGAGGTGTTATAGGTTACAGCGGTAGTGTTGGCTATTCTGGATCAGTAGGTTTTGTTGGTTCAAGAGGTTTACAAGGTCCAACTAGTGCTCCTTCAAGATCTCAAACTTTAGTAATTACTTCTGGTCAAACAGTAATTAATCTTTTAGAAGATATTGTTGATACAAAAAATATATTTGTTTCAATCAATGGTCTAATGCAGATACCAGGTGTAGATTACAGTATAGGAGCAACAGCTAATACTATTAACCTAGCATCAGCTCCTCCTACTGGTTCGGATGTAGAAATAAGATACTTTGATGCTCAAGGTTTCAGAGGATCAAGAGGTGAAGTAGGTTATCAAGGTTCTATAGGTAATATTGGACCTACTGGTTTAACTGGATTTAAAGGTTCTGTAGGTGATCAAGGTAATATAGGTTTCCAAGGTTCAGCAGCCTTTGGAGGTTATGTAGGTTCTGCAGGTATTCAAGGACCTGTAGGCTTCAGAGGAAGTGTTGGTGCAGAAGGTATTCAAGGTGTACAAGGTGAAGTTGGATATCAAGGTTCAGCTTCAGTAGGTGGTTTTGTTGGATCTACAGGCTTTACCGGTTCATTAGGGTTCGGTGGTTTTAGAGGTTCTTTAGGTTATCAGGGAAGTGAAGGTCAAGTAGGGTTTAAAGGCTCTAGAGGAGATGATGGAGCCGCTGCCGCAGCTGGTTATTTTGGATCTGCTGGTTTTGAAGGTAGTGCAGGTCAAGTAGGTTTCAAAGGATCTAAAGGCGACGACGGAGCTGCAGCAGCTGCTGGTTTCTTAGGATCAGTTGGTTTTACCGGTTCATTAGG
>Ga0129333_10004434_pt1 | contig 13141 bp, 30 predicted proteins | sample CPB6_08_DNA_FD_94474 | JGI IMG/M metagenome (GOLD analysis project Ga0129333, IMG submission 94474) | Freshwater to marine salinity gradient microbial communities from Chesapeake Bay, USA - CPBay_Sum_0.6_0.8_DNA | ecosystem: Environmental > Aquatic > Marine > Coastal | place: USA: Chesapeake... | reverse complement strand
GAGCTTGAAGCCCAGTAGTCACCTTCCCTTCCGCCCTCCCCAAGGCCCGCCCTCTACGGCGGGCTTTTCGTTTAGCGTTAGAGCATGACCCTTGTTGAGCTCTGGGACGCTTTCCTGGCCGAGCGCTCCATAGCGCTGTGCCCCACCAGTCTGACCTCCGATTACAGGCAGGTGCGCAAGTGGCTGCTCAGGTGCCCGGTGCAAGACATCGAGCAAGCGCGTCAGGTAATGATCTGGGTGCTGGGGCAGCATCCGGTATTGGCCGCCCGCCGGGTCGCGATGTACGTCAAAAGCATGTTCCGCTGGGCGGCGCAGGAGGACATCGGCCACCTGCCTCGCAATCCGCTGGCAAGCTTCAAGATGCCCAAGGCGCCGCAGAAAGACGAAGAGATCATCGTCATTCCGCGCAACGAGATCGGCATCGTCCTGGCTGCGCTTGCGGCAAAGCAGACTTACAGCAGCGTCGACTGGTCGGCCTACACCGAGTTCATGCTCCAGACAGCCATGCGCACTGGCGAGGTCCGAGCCATGTGCTGGGACGACATCCAAGACGGCCGAGTGCTAGTGCATCGCAACTACACGCTGACGCACGGCCTGAAGGAAAGCACGAAAACTAATAAGAAGCGGTGGGTTCCGCTGAACTCCAAGTGCAAGGCGATCTTGCAAAACCTGCCCCGTGAGGACAGGTTCGTCTTCCCGTGGAACCGCCTCGCGTACCAGAGCTACTTTCGCAAAAAGCTTGCCCCGCTACACATGGCAGGACTGATCTCCCACCTGTATCGGCCATACGACTGTCGCCACACGGCGATCAGCCGCTGGATCGAAGCAGGCATTCCGGTGCCGCAGGTCGCAGCATGGGCGGGAAACACAAGTGAAGTTATCTTTAAGCATTACTGCAACACCACGCAGGAATACGAGATCCCTGAGCTTTGAGCGCGGGGACTAAAGTGACCCAGAGGAGCAATTCCATGGCCACCAAATCCACCCCCGCACCCCAGCCCGTCGTCACCTGGGACATTGCGAACCTCGAGCGCGAGGTCAGCGATGGCTACGTCTACACCGCCCACTGGGTGGTCAGCTCCACCCTTGGCGAGTTCTCCGCCGGCGCCTACGGCTCTGTCGGCCTTGAGCGCCCCGAAGGCGAGCTGATCCCGTTTGACCAGCTCAGCAAGGAGCAGGTGGTCGGTTGGGTAAAGGAAAAGCTCGGTGCCGAGCAGGTCGCAGCCACCGAGGCCGCCCTCGCGTCACAGATCGCTGAACAGCAGGCTCCGCAAAAAGCCAGCGGCCTTCCCTGGGTTTAAGCTTCAACCGTCCAAAGGACCACGCATGAAAGAACAGCTCGTTCAACTCATCGACGCTTACGCTGCTGCACGCGCCAGCGGCAATGGCACCCTTCAGCAGTTCGCTGCTCAGCAGCTGTCGGCTTTCTTGGATGCCATCGAGGTGACCGCCAAGCAGCAGGCCGCTGACGAGGAAGGCGATGGCGGTCAAGAGTAAGACCGGCACCGCTCGCATCGAGCACCAGGCCGGTCCACCCAAGACCACCCGCCAGGGGTTCGGCCAACAAAGCCGGCCCCGCCGCCGCGGGAAGAAGCCTCTCAGGGGGCAAGGCAGGTAATGGATCCGGCCGCCCGCGAAAACTGGCGCAAGATCAGGGACGCGCTAGAAGCGGCAGGAAAAACCGACAACTGGTACTACAAGCGGGCTGTTGCCATCCTCGCCGGGAGGCCCGATCCTCTCGGCGATGGACCAACACTCCCCGGTGGTTAGGATCCTTTGGTTGCAGGACGGCGCATGGAGCGAGAAGTTTCCCACGCTGAGATCTATAGGGAGCTCGGTGTGCTCCAAGGCAAGATGGACGCCATCCTGCTGAGCCAAACACGAGACGACGACGAGAAGAAAAACATCTTTGAGCGCATCGGTAAGCTCGAAACACGCATGGCGCAGGTGGTGCTTGTAGCGGTGATTGCAAGCTTGGTGCTGCCGCCCTTGGCATCATTCATGGGTCAGCACCTGCAGCTCAACCTGAGACCGACGACTGCCGTCATCAACAGATAGGGCTAGCCTGAAGGAGACCTGCCATGCCCGGCAACATGGATCCCAACACCGTCGCGATCATTGCGATCGTCGTCGCGGCAGCCTCTGAGGCTATTGCTCTGAGCCCCCTGCGCGCCAACAGCGTCGTCCAGCTCGTTCTGCAGTTCCTGCGCATTGCATTCCCAAAAAAGCGCTGAGCGCCCGTGAGCAACGCCGCCCCGATCAGCCTCGAGCAGCTGTTCCGCTACTACAAAGCCCTGCCCCATCAGGCGGCGGCCGTCGTAGAGCTGCAGAACGACTTGCGCGAAAACGGCTACGACGACGCGATGCGTCGCGATAGGCCGTGGTTTGCTACGTGGAGCCAGGACGGCAAGCAGGCTGACCTGGCTCCGGCGCTCGCCATCATTAAGTCATTCGAAGGCTGCCATCTAGAGGCGTACGCCGACCCGCTGCACGGCTGGAACGTGGCCACGATCGGCTACGGCACCACCCGCTACAACGACGGCCGCAAGGTGCAGAAGGGCGACAAGATCAACGCGATCGAAGCTGACATGCTCCTGCGGCAGGAGATCGATCGCATCGCCGCCAAGCTGGGCGCCACTGTGCCCTTTTGGAAGGAAATGGGCGACTGTCAGAAGTCGGCGCTGATCTCCTTTGCCTACAACCTCGGTTCAGGCTTCTACGGCACCAATGGCTTCAAGACCATCAGCGGTGCATTGCGCGACAAGCGCTGGAAGGATGTGCCCGCAGCGATGTTGCTCTATTGCAATCCCGGCACCAACGTCGAAGCCGGCCTGAAGCGCCGCCGCAAGGCCGAAGGTGACCTGTGGCTGCAGGACATGGACGAGATGCCGGAGGAGCCAGTGCGTCTCGGTGTGCCCTACTTCAGCCAGCGCGACAACAAATCCGGCCAGGGCTACCGCGAGTGCTTCTCGTCGAGCATGGCCATGATCTGTGCCCACTACGGCTTGGTCAAATCGGACGACGAGTACAACGCCCTGCGCGCCAAGCATGGCGACACCACCGAGGCCGCGGCGCAGGTGAAGACCGTGCAAAGCCTTGGGCTCAAGGCCCGCTTCGTGCAGAACTGCTCAGTGGCGCAGCTCGAGGCCGAGATTCGCGCCGGCCGGCCCGTCGCTGTCGGCTGGCTGCACCATGGCTCAGCTGCGGCCCCGTCGGGTGGCGGCCACTGGACCGTGGCGATCGGCTTCAATCCGACGCAGATCGTCCACAACGATCCCTACGGCGAGTGCGATCTGGTGAACGGCGGCTACCTCAACGCCAAGGGCGCCGGCATCGGTTACAGCCGCAAGAACTGGCTGCGCCGCTGGGAAGTCGAAGGCCCCGGCACTGGCTGGGCGGTGCTGGTCTCGAAGTGACTTTTTGCGACTGAATCGAGACTCGGGCCTGGCGGCCGGTATCTTGGGGCATCACCCGCGACCCGCATGATTCTTCACGACCGCGAAATCCGGCGCTTCTGCGAAGAAGAACGGATGATCGTTCCGTTTGACCTCGATCAGCTCAATCCGGCCAGCTACGACCTGCTGCTGGGCAACGAGATCATGATCGAAAGCGCCACCAGCGATGAGCTGATCCGCGTCGACATCAGCGAGCAGAGCGAGGACGACCCCTACCTGCTGAAGCCCGGCCAGTGGATTCTCGCGGAGACCTGGGAGACGTTCAACATGCCCGACGATGTGGCCGGGTTCTTCTTCCTAAAGTCGAGTCGCGCTCGAGAAGGTCTGGAGCACAGCCACGCCGGCTTCGCCGATCCGCAATGGAACGGTTCCAAGCTGACGCTGGAGCTCACCAATGCCCGGCAGCTGCGGCCGCTGAAGCTGTGGCCCGGCAAGAAGATCGGCCAGATGGTGTTCATGCTGATGGCCGGGATCCCGGACATCTCCTACGCCGAAAAAGGACACTACAACCTGCAGCCTCGCGTGATGCCGTCATGGGAAGCCTGATCGATCCCCGCTTCCGCGTCGACGCCCTGAACTGGACGATGGCACCAGAGCAGCTCGTCTGGCAGGCCATGCACCAGGACTATTACGAGGGCTCGGTGCTTGATTGCGAAGCCCCGGAAGACCAAGAGGCCGGCCGGCTGGTGGTGAAGCATCTGCTCGCCGGCGAACGCGGCCATTACGGGCCGCTGGAGCACCCGAGCATCACACTGGCTGTTGCGGGCTTCCCGCATTCGGTTATGCAGCAGGCACGCACGCATCGCGTGGGTATCAGCTTCGACGTGCAGTCGATGCGCTACACCGGCCAACGGCTTTGCCAAGCGGCTTCGGGCGAGATCGACATCGAGGATGTGTTCTACCTCAGGCCGGTGGGCGAGTACCGCGACCGCCAAGGCAAGAAGTACACCTACACCCAGGCCCAGCGCGACCACGACCTTGACGAGTGCCAGATGGCCGCTCGCCGGTACGAAAACAAGATCGCCTACGGGTGGGCGGAAGAGCACGCAAGGGGCATGATTCCCTTCGACTTCCGCCAGAACTTCGTCGTTACGTTCAACCTGCGCTCGGCGCTCCACTTCATGGATCTCCGCGCCAAGGCCGATGCACAGCCCGAGATCCAGGCCATGTGCGATCTGATGTGGCCGGTGATTCACCGGTGGGCACCAGAAATCGCGATTTGGTACGAGCGCACTAGGCTGCACAAAGCCCGCCTAGCGCCATGAGATTCGCCTCTCGCGACGGCACGGTCACGTTTGAGGAAGGGCTCGAGACTGCCTACGAGCTGTTTCGCGATGGTCGCATCCAAGATGCGGCCATGATGTTCCTCGTCTACGCAGACCCCGACGCAATCGGCATCGTCGGCGAGAGCGAATACGACGCTCTCGCTGCCCATTTCAAAGAAATGATGGCGTACGTGAAGCTGTACCAGATGATCTGCGACGAGCTCGCGCAGCCACTGCTCAGCGAAGACGGCAAGCCGGCCTACATGGTGGGACCGGCAGCCGAGGACGACGAAGACTAAATCTGATCAGCCACAGCCCTTGCCATCGCCTGCGCTCCGTCCTCGAGCAGGTGGGCATAGCGGCTGGTGGTCAGCGGGCTCGCGTGCCCGAGCAGATTACCAACTTGCGGCAACGTCAGGCCGACCTTGGTGATCGCCACCGAAGCCCAGTGGTGCCGCAGATCATGCACCTTGAGATCCTTGATTTCGGCGAGCACCATCAGCTCTTCCCACAGGTTCTGATACCCCACCAGATAGCCATCGTCCTGCCCTGCGATAATCCACTGTGTATTCGATCTGAGTCTCAGTTCTCGCAAGATGAGAATTCCTGCAGGAGGAATATGCACTACACGTTTCTGGCCAGTGTGCTCACCAGTTTTGTGATGCTCGGCGGGAATCGCCAGCAAGCTTGCCTTCTCGTCGAACCACTCCCATCTGGCACGGCAGATTTCGCTTACGCGGCACCCCGTCAGCATCAACAGCCGTATCAGCTGGGCGAACCGCCAGCGCAGTGGCGAGGTGGCTATCGCGTCCAGTGCAGCCACCAGCCGCTGCCGCTCTTCGCCTGACAGATAACGCCGCCGCTTGCGCTCCGTGTTGGCCGGCACCTTGGCGCAGGGATTGTCCGCCCGCATGCCCCACAGGATCGAGAGGTTGAACGCCTTGCGCAGCACCGCCAGCGTCCGGTTGGCTTGGATCGGCCGGATGCGCGACAGCAGCCGCATCACATCGGCGCTGGTAATCATCTGCACCTTCTGGCGCCCCAGCTTCGGGATGATGTGAACGTCCCAGATGCTCTGGTAGTTCTTCGCCGTGCCCGGCCGCAGCTTCGGGTAGTGCTCGGCCAGCAGGCGCTGGTACAGATCGGCCATGTCGGGGCCGCGACGCAGTTCTTGGCGGGCGCTGGTGGGTGCATGCCCACGCGCCACGGCGGCAAGGATCTTGTGCGCCTCTTCACGGGCCAGCGTGCGGTTGAGAATGTCGGCCCGGCCGATCTTGTGATGCTGCTGTTTCCCGCTCGGTTCGCGGTAGCGCAGATACCAGGTTTCGACCCCGCTTGGCAGCACCAGCAGGCCCAGTCCGGTGACCTTTGAATCGGGCTTCCACTCACGTTTCATGCGTCCCTCCGTTCGCGCACTATTCGCGCAGATTTGCGCGAATTTGCGGTAACTTGCGCGAATCAGCCGAAAAACGCAATAGCGGATCCTGTTGATGAATCAGAGGTTTAGTGAGCTTGCGTGAAGTTCCGTGAGACCTGCGAAAGAGACTTTTAATCAGTTGATCAGGCTGATTTTTGTGAGTGAAAACAAGGGGTTAGCAGTTAGCAGAAGTGCCGTTCGCGCAGTATTCGCGCAAGCTTTCGGGCCCATAGCTCAACGGTAGAGCAGTCGACTTTTAATCGACGGATTTCAGTTCAATTCTGAATGGGCCTACCAACCCAATCCCGCAGTGATCCCAAAGAAATCGTTGCATCCCGTCACGGTCGCTACCGTGGTGCAAGCCGCGGCGCCACTGTGCCGACCTACCTGCTCGAGGTGGCCGCCAAGGTTGTTGTGCATAGCGACGAGGACTCCATCGAGGAGTTCATCGAGAACACCTATGCGCGCATTGTCGAGTTCGTCCCCAGCGACGAGCACATCGTCGATATCGAGCTGGATGCCTTTCCCCTACCCCAGGAGCCAGGTGGATCATCAGATCTCGGAGACGGAGCTGATTACGAGGAAGGAGGCGAGGCTGCGGTTTCGTGATCAGATCCACCTAGCCTGGGATCACCGCTGCGCATATTGCTCGGACCAACTTGGCCGCAGCCCGACGCTTGATCACGTCATCCCCAAGGCGCACGGTGGCCTAACTGTCAGGGAAAATTTGGTCAGCTCATGCTGGCACTGCAATATCTCGAAGGGCCAGTCCCCTTGGATTGACTGGTATCGCAAGCAACCCTTCTGGTCCGCCACCAACGAGTGGGCGATCGCCCAGTGGCTCGCAGGAGGTGCTAATTTGTCGGCCTAGACCTTTTTTGAGGGATCTAGGCGGTCCAGTAGCAGCCGGCTGCGGGCAAAAAGGTGGACACCGCGCGAGGATCCACCACCGGCTACCACATCTGCCGGCGTCGGCCGGTATGAAGTCCAGCAAGGCCCTGGTTCACGCCGGGGCTTTGTGCTTTGAAAGGAAGCGGCTGGACTTGAACCAGCACTAAGTTCGGATTGTCTCCGCTGCCTCTACCTTGGGCTACGCTTCCGAGATGGCCTGAGCGTGGGTGACCAGAGGCTCAGGCTCTATCGGCCCGATGCCGAGGCAGAGCGGGAACTGGCTCAGCCTACGTCACCCCAATGCCGGATCACGCCGGCCACGATGAAGGCGTTCGTCACCAGATAGGCCACCTCAAGCAGCCAGCGCTCACGGCGGTTCATCGCGCCAGCAGGTGGTCCAGATACAGCTCTGCTTGCCACATGTCGCTGGAGTAGCGGCAGTAGCCATGGGCGCAGCTGCGGTAGTAGATCTCGAACCCTGGCCGATCCAACGTCTCGATGTAGCCGCCATCACGGTCCATGCGACTGATCACTTCCGGTTCGGACATACCTTGAATACCGAGCATTGCGCGGCGAATCTCCCACCAGTCTGCCGAGCCTCGGGCCAGCCGAATCCGCATTGTGCGTTAACCCCCTCCCAGTGGATGCACTGCCAGCAAAGCGGCTTGTCGTCGACGCGCTTGCTTAGCTTGCGCTTTAGGTCAGCGTAGATCCGTTCAGCCCTAAAGATTGCCTCTTCGGCGGTGCTTGTCTCAAGACTGGCCTTTGTTTGGTGCTCAGGGCTAGCACCGAGCTTGATGCGCACATGCCAGACGGTGCCCTGCTGATGCAGGACCATCCGCCCGGCATGAAATCGCATCATCCCCATAAGGCCGCGTCGATCTTGCGACGGAATTGTTCAAGGCTGCCATCATTTTGAATGACAACATCGAATCCGTCCCAGTCGTCGAGAGCACCTTCTGATGGATGGTCGGTGTTGCGCTGCGCTGATGGGCGGATGATCTTCCACATCTGCCCACCAACCGCCTTCACCGCTTCAGCTTCGTTAATGAACCGCACGTCATCTGTCACGACGCTGTCATGACGCCGAATCCGTGCTTTCCAGCAGCGGATCCACAGATCGTCAGCGATCTGCTGGCGGCCCCACTCGGTGCCGATCGTTTGCAGTAGCCAGCGGGCCGTGCAGCCGATCTCCGGGATGTGCTTGTGCTTATCGACCCAGACCAGCTTGAGTGCTTCGTCCTCGCGGTAGCCGAAACCCTCTAAGAAGGTCACCGCCATGCGCTTGAGCGGCTCAGCAAACGACACTGGTTGGAAGCCACTATGGACGAGCACTGTTGCAGTGAAGGTTTTGCCCGACTGTGGCGCCGGGCTGTAAATGCCGATCACCTGCTGCGGCCGGTCGCGGTCGTAGTCGTTGTTCATCGATCAAATGCCTCCGGGTCGATGCTCTGCACATCCCACCAAGCTTGCCGCGCCTCCTCGGCACCGCGCTGGCAAAATTCCTGCCACAGGCCGGTGTAGGTCATTTTCAGAGGGTGACCGCTGGGCAAGCTGTCGCGGCCGGATTGTTGATAAAGGTGATCGAGGAACTCGGCCTTCATCTGCTCGATCTTGGGGTGGCAGTCAAACATCGTGTCCAGCAAGCAAACGTGCATGGGCCATTGCCTTCGAGTGTGTGTCGAAGGACGGGCCCCAGGTGACAGTGGCGCCATCAAAGCACCACGGTTGGAACGCTAGCCCCAGCCCGCGGTCGACAGGGTGGACGCCGTAGCAGGGATGGTTCTGGCCTTTCCAGACGCCCTGCTCGGATTGAATCACCATTGATCCTCCAAGCCAAGCACCTCGACATGGCAGTCGGGATGTAGTTCGGCAGCCATCCAGTGGGCATTGGTGGCGGTGACGGCCCATGCCAGCCAGACCCAGCTGTTGCCATCGGGTCGGGTCAGGCGGATGCGGTAGAAGCCGGGGGTCATGGCAGCAGTTTCTTGCAGAGGCAGATCAAGGCGATGCAGATCAGCCAGTAGGCGCCTGCGAGGTAGAGGGCGGTGGTTCGGTCATGACCTCCCCTCCAGCTCGGCGGCGATGGCGAGAAGTTCGGCGCGCACTTTGCATCGATTACGGATGGCGGCAAGTGACAGCGATCCCTCGTCGATGTCGTTTGGCTCTGGCGCAACCTGATCCGCAGCAGCTCGCAGGGCGGCAGGGAGGGCACCGTGCATCAGCGTTTTTGCTATGTGATCACCGTGTAACGGATACTTCCCGAATGCATTCAGCACTGCCTCTGCGGCGGGGGAAAGGTCAGTCATCATTCAGCCTCCTGCTGCGGCACCGGCAGCGCGTGGTGGGGGAGCCAGTGGCTATACAGCTCCGGCGCTTGTTCAAGCCACCGAGATGGAATCAGTGCCCAAAACTCCCCACAGTCATCATCTGCCGGGTCATAAGTGCGCCAAGCCCAAACCTGCACCCGTTTATCGCAATCCTCCGGCCCCGGCAGGCGCTCAGCAACAGGCACTGGCTCGATGGCGGGGCGGTCCCAGCGGGCGACCGCTCGCAGCCCTGCTAGCCAGCTCTGGCCGGCGCCGCATGGTGCGGCGTTTTTGAACGCTTCCCAGTAAAGAGCCTTCAGCTCCTCATCCGTCGGTGTGGAACAGCCTACGAGTACCCACTGCTTCCCATCCCACAGCTCAACAGGAGAGTTCTGAGGCTCGCCCTGCCACCTGAGCTCACCCACATGCGGTTCGTCAGTCATCAAGTTGCCTCAAAGTGAAATAGCTGAAAATTGAGTTAAACATGACGGCTATTTGTAAGTGGCTTAAGTGCCTCGATAGCGGCTCGGAGATGATTGGATGCTGTGTACACGTTGTCCACATCCCATCCCTTCACGGAGTCAGAGTAAAAAGACGGCAGATTTTCGTAGACAAGACGTAACTCAGTGATGCGTGTGTTCAGTTCGCTCTTGGCGTTCGCCCAGTTCATGTCAGTCATCGGGCAGGGCCTCCAGGGCGCGGCGGATGGTGTCCACCTCGGCTTCACTCCATAGGTCTTTTGGGTACTTGAACGTTTCCAGCGCCTGCTCCTTGAAACTCGGCGGCTTGGGGCGGCGGGCGGAGCGGAGGTTTGCACCAAAACAATCGTCGTCATCAACGGAGTTCACCCACAGACAGCACGCCTCCAGCTCTTGATCAGCACCCCATTGGGCGGCGCGGGTAGCAATGTGCTCGTCGCTCAGCGCGACTTGAACAGGAGTCCCTTCATGCCAAATCTCGTTTAGCCACTGCTGCACCAGCTCTGGTGTTGGCTTGATTTCTGAACTCCTAATTTGACTTGGATTAGGAGTTGGCTTGGAGTTCATTGCCCACTCAATGCAAAGGGTGGCAAAGGTCTTCAGATAGTTGGGAGCGCCGCGCTTCTGACTGCTCTCTCGCGCTTGCGCAGAGAACTTCTTGAGCAAGTGCGGCGGCGGCACTGGAACCGTCACGCCTCCACCTCCGCCGGCATCAACATCTGCCGGATCCGGGCAGCCGTGAACGGCCCGCGGGCGATCCGTCCCCAGATCACGCGCATCGCCACCACGGCCTCTTGGTCAGCCATGCAGCTGCCGCATTCATCCAGCGCTTTGGTCACGGCCTGGTGGGTCTCGCGGTAGAGCTCAGGATCAGGCTGCATCAGCGCATCACGCCACTGGGCAACCTCACCGAGCGACTGCACACCGAAGTTCTTGAGCTTCATCAGGTCGGCTGTGGTGGCCAGCATGATCTGCTCAGCGGTGAAATAGCCGCCACGCAGCAGGCTGTTGATCGTGCGGGTCTGCATGTAGCGCATGGTTTCCGGGATCAGCCGGAAATCGTCTTCAGTCGGGTGCATTGATCGAATTCAGGTGGTCAATCAGTTCTTGACGCGACTGCCACATAGGGCGGCCGTCGATTTTGCGCTCCATCTCGGTGATGGCGCGGTGCAGGCCCTTCAGATACCAGAACCGGCTGATCGCAGCGACCTTGGGTGCCTGCTGCAGCAGCTGGTCCCAGATCTTGTCTGGGCAGCTATCCCAGTCGATGTCGTCACGCACGGTCATCCACGGCTGCAGCGCTTGCTGGAGCGTCATCATCCGCGTCGAGCCACTGGATTTGGTTCCACCAGGGGCCGTACTCGGCGAAGGCTTTGGATTTGGCATCGGCGAAGCTTGCAGCGGTGACGAAGTCGAAGACGTTCGACTGGGGGATAGTGAAGTGGTAGTGGCGTTCAGTCATAGGTCTTGCAAAGCGCGAAACGCAATCGTGGCTTGAGTCTTTTCGGCCGGTGTCATCTTTTTCAAAGCGGTTTTGAAACCTTTGTAGAACGAAAAGACGACTAGGCCGGGAAAGAAAAGAGCCAGCAGTCCGCCAACGGCTAAGCAAACGCGAAGCTTTAAGGAACTGGATTCGCCGATGAGGCTCATCGCTTCAGTGTCAGTCATTCGCAAACAGGGAAAGACCCAGCAGCAGGATGGTGAGCGACGCGGCAGCTGACCGCGTGGTCGTGGACGATCAGCGCGATCGTGGCGACGGGAATGAGCAAGAGCAGCAGTCGTTTCATGTCTGATGTGGTAGACGAGTCAATGATGCCGGGCGCCGCCGAGCGGTGGGCATGGGTTGTCACACTTCGTAAAGATCGCAGTCACTGGCAAAGCTGGCGCCCTCCTCCAGCGGATCCGGGAATCCCAGCCCGCAGTCATGGCCGCTCCAGTGCCGGCACTCGCTGCAGTCCTTCCACGGCCGGCGCTTCAGCCTCGGAAATGCCCTCGCCCAGCTGATGCCACGCCGCACCTGGCTGATCGCCTGCCGGCTCACACCAAGCTCAGCAGCCAGCTTTACGTCCGAGATCTGCCGGTCGGTCAGCGCACGCTTCACCTGCGCACGGGTCAGTTTTGGCGGAGCCGGCTTGCCCGGCTTCCGCTTGTTCCGCGGCGGCTTGCGATCAGGTCCGATCGTTGTCCAGCGCTCACCGCAGTCATTGCATTGCCACCGGCGGCGCACCAACCCATCAAGCCGTGGTCTGCTTTCACGAACAAAACGGTTGTTGTGCTCACAGACAGGCGTGCCTACCGTTGAAGAATCGCTGCTGTTGGAATCCATGCAATTTGGTAGCTGGCTTCAAGCGGAAATGAGTACAGAAGAAAAGTGGACGGTCGAAACCGTCGCCCGCAAGGAAGAACCTCGTACAGCAATGCTGTACAGGTTGTGCTGTCAGCAGCAGTTCCAGCTCCAGCAGGCCGTCAACGAGATCGCCCGGCTGGAGCTCCTGCTGATGGATCACTCAAACAGCTGAATCGCCTGCTCGTAGGTCGGTGCCTGGACGTGCCGGCTGAGCACCGTGCCATCAGGCTGCGGCATCTCCACCACGAACGTCGGCATCTCATCGCGCCACAGCCGCATCAGCTCGCTGACCTCATCCACCAGCGTGCCGGCCTGTTCGTAGGTCCAGTCGCGGCGGGCAACATTGAACTGCGCCAGTGTCTCGATGCGATCACACCAGCGGATCAGCGTCACGGCATCCGGTGCCACCGGTGGCGACATCTGCTCCTTGTAGATCTCGCGCAGGCGGTTGAGTGGATAGGTCATCGCCGGCCGAGGTAGTAAGTCCAGTCTTTCTTGAGGCCGCCGAATTCGTTCAGGTCGCCCACGGCGGTCTTCTTGCCGCACACATCACAGCAGCGCAGCGTGTAGGTGGCAATGTGCGTCGCCGGGCCGACGAAGCGCTCATCGATGTAAAAGCCGCCGAGCTTGCGGCCGCAGGGTTGGCAAAGTTTTTCGGGTGTCTTCATTGCTTTGGTTGGTTGAGCCCCCACTCAGCCGCAAGATAAGCGACGTGGAAGGGAATGGTCTCTGGTGAGATGACGCCTTCATGCACCATGTCGACGGCGTCTTCGATCCAGTGCTCGACGAGTTCGAGGGGTGGTTCGGTCATGACCTCCCCTCCAGCTCGGCGGCGATGGCGAGAAGTTCGGCGCGAGTTTTCTGCCGTTGCTCCCATTTGGAATCAGCCATCAATTGATAGCTTTGGGGCCACGGTTCACTTTCTCCGCAGGGTGGCTCACTTTGCTCCGGCACCACCTGATCCGCAGCAGCTCGCAG
>Ga0129333_10004433_pt1 | contig 13141 bp, 33 predicted proteins | sample CPB6_08_DNA_FD_94474 | JGI IMG/M metagenome (GOLD analysis project Ga0129333, IMG submission 94474) | Freshwater to marine salinity gradient microbial communities from Chesapeake Bay, USA - CPBay_Sum_0.6_0.8_DNA | ecosystem: Environmental > Aquatic > Marine > Coastal | place: USA: Chesapeake... | reverse complement strand
TATCACAATCCCAAATCCTCGAGCCTGCTCGCCCTCATCCTGGCAGTCCATTCCGCCTTCGGCTCCAATTCTATCAGAAAGATCGCGTAGTCTACTCCCCTAGTGGACTCTATCCCGCAAAGATCCCCATGCTGGTCCCTATTGCCCTTAGCCACCATTCCTTTCACCAAAGACCCATAAGGAGACCTGTATTCGAACCAGGCGCCCTCAGGCCACTCTAGCATCATAGTTCCCATACAGACTTCCTCTTCTTCTTGAATCGATCCATCCTATAGGACAGCCACAGCGCTACAGACAATATCATATTCTTCATATTCGTATTATATGCCCGGAATATAGAAAAAGACATATATAATCGCTATCTTTACAGAACAAATCAGAAAGACATATGAACGGAATAGACTTCAACGAAAGCGCCTTCCTGAAGGCAGACCAGAAAGACCTTATGGCATTCTTCTCTATGGCCGCCAAAGACGAAAGGTTCAAAAGCATGTGCAAGCTATGGGCCGGATCCATAATGGAGATCGCCGACGAGAAGAACCCTTCTATGACTACAATACAGATAAGGTTCCAGATGACAAAAGGCAAGCAGCAGCGAAACTTCATATGGGAGTCGTATAGGGCCAAAAGCCATGCCTGCTCCAACTCGAAGATAATAGAGATATTATAGAGGGCATATCATATCATATAGAGCCGATATCTCTGGAAGGACCAGATGCAAAAAACGCCGAGGATTCTTGCCGAAACTAAAATAGGATGCAAAAATATGTACGTTTTTTTGCCTAATTTTGTGTCAATCCTATCGGCTTCTAGCAGTTTCTTCTGGAACTTTCAATCAGGTCCATGCATGTATATGCAGTGGCCTCTGAAACCCTTGCCCTCATTGGCTTGACGAGGGGCTAAAATATGTACGTTTTTTGGCATGTATCTGAGCTAGGCTATTAGGTCCCATCTGCAAAAAAGCGCGCGGATTCTGGCATGGATACCTCTGGATCCCAATGCTAAGTTTTCTTTCCGACCCTATCAAAGGCCTTCATTTACCATATAACATGTATGAGAAAGATAATCATAATAGGAGCTTTGGTGGCGATGGCGGCCTGCTCCGTAGACAGGAACCTTATGGACAGGACAGAGCTGTCTCACTGGTCGAACAGGAACGACACTATCTTCCATGATGGAAGGGCGGTGGGCAGGTATGACGCGACCCTTCTGGAGTGGGAGCTTTATAGGGGAAAGCAGACGATGGAGATGACTATCTTCAGCTTCGACGACGCGGAGTCTCAGGGTCTGATAAACTACGTTCATACGAAGCATAGGAGGGACAAGGTAGAGATCAAGAGGGAGCCGAGGAAATAAGGAATCTGATATGCCAAAAAACGCGAGGATTTTGGCAGCCTTTCTTATTTCTTTTCAAGCTCTGTCGAGTCGAAGCCAATGCTCTCTAAGCCGCCAGCTTTGCTGGGAACCAAGATGTAGGTATATTTTCCCTTCTGGCTTCTTACTTCGTAGGTCCCAGGGTATTTCTTCGCGAACAGCCCTGATTTGAAGGCTGCTTTGTCTCCAGCGGCGAATGTCTCTGCGACGATCGGCTTGTCCCATCCAGGCACGAGCTTGTCCAATAGGGCCGGATTCAATAGGTCGTTCATAGCCTCGCCGAAGCTCTTTGTCTTGCCGGCTGTCTGAACGTATCTGTCTAAGGCTTGGAAGGCACCAGGCATCTTAGCCAATTGGCCGCTTGCTTTGGCTCCTCCGAACGAAGTAGTGAAGTTTCCTGTAGGAAGCTTAAGAGTGATGTAGCTGTGCTGTATGTTAAGCTTTGGAGCTGCCGCCTTCTTCGTCTTTGTCGCCATATTCGTATCGTTTGTTTGACAAAGATAAGGAATCATTTAGGCATAACCAAATAGATATGCCAAAAAGCACGCGGAATCTTGCCGATTTTTTTTTATATAGACAGGCTGGAGTCTACTCTTCCAGAGATGGCGTCTCTCCCGGCCCGTCTTCGATGTTCTCATTGACATATCAAAGATAGCGATTTTTCTTCATATAGACAAGCTCTTTGTCTTATATTCCGATTTCCGCGAGCCTTTCTTCTCTAATAAGCTGCAGATATTCCGCCAAGGGATACATCGCGCCGACCGTGTTGGACCACGACGAGTTGGCAGGGTTGCCGTAGTCTCCGTCCCATTCTCTGGGGAATCGGATCTCGAACCTCCATCCGACGCCGTCAGGGCCTTCGGCTATCTTATGCACCGTTCCTTCCACGCCTACGAATCGCTCCATGGATTCGCTCCATATCAGGCGGGCGGAGTTATCCTTGCCGAATCGGAATCCTTTGATCTTCTGTCCTTTCTGGATCATATTCCTAGTTCTCTAAGCTTTTCTTCTCTATGCTCGTCTCGGTCGATGAGCTGCAGGTGCCTGTTGTGCACGTCCAGCGAGCGCTCTTCGCCGTCGAAGGAGAAGAAGACGCGGGTATAGTAGTTGTTCGCCGCCTCGGCCTTGTAGGTCTCGCCGGATCTCAGAGGCTCGTAGCAGAAGTCCTTTATCGTCGCGTCGTCTGATATTATCTTCGCCCACATCATATGCCTATGCTTTCGATCTGCCTGTCCCTCCACTCCCATCTGCGAGCCAGGCATTGGTTTACTATCATGCCGGGTATCATTTCCTTATTGCCGATGTCGTCGACGATATGGAATTCCTCCTCGAGCCACGCGTCAGGCGTTAGCTTGCGGTGGTTTATCCTTACCTCGTACTTCTTGCCGTGCGTTATATTGTAGTCCCATTTGCTGCTTCCGGCTTCCAGTCCGTACATCACCTCTTCTCTTATCATATTCCGATTCCTTCGCTGTCGCCAGCGCCAATGTGATCAAATATCTTTTCATTTTATCAGACGATTTGGAATGTCTGCTGCATAGAGTATCTCCTAGCCTTTCCGTCAGCCATGCTTACGACAACGCAGTCGCCTGCCCAGAAGGCCGAGACAGGAGTCCCTCCTGAAGTGTTCAGCGTCAGGAAATTCTGCTGCGACTCATAGAGCCTTACCGTGCCGCCTTCTATTTTGATCACGCCATAATTCTGATATTTTCTGTCGAATGCCATCTGTCCTATTTTAGAGTTCATATCAAATATAAGGATAATATCCGGATATATGCCAAAAAGCGCGCGGAATCTTGCCGATTTTTTTTATATAGGCAGGCTGGAGTCTACCCTCTGCGTATTGGCTTTATACGAACCCGTCTTCGATTCTCTCACTGACATATCAAAGATAAGGATAATATTCGATTTTCGCGGCCAATATATAAAAGAAAAATCCAATTATGGTATCAAGCATAACAGACGAAAATTTCCAAGAAGCGATAAAAGGATCGGACAAGCTGATCCTGGTAGATTTCTGGGCCGAATGGTGCGGCCCTTGCAAGTCTCTGGCTCCTGCCTTAGAGGACGCCTCGAACGACCTATCGGAAAAGATAGTCGTATACAAGCTCAATATCGACGAGAATCCTGTCGCTCCTCAGAAATATGGAGTAAGGGGAGTCCCTACGATAGTGTTCTTCAGAAACGGCGAGGAAGCAGACAGGCAGGTCGGCCTATTGCCGAAATCGAAGCTGTATGAAAAGATAGAGAAAATCATCTATGGATGGTAGGCTTCCTACCACCATTTCTTTCTGAGATCCTTCTTTATATCTGGACAGTGCCTGTCCACCAGGCGCTCTATTACCTCGCAGCTGATGTCCGATATAGGGCATCCTCCTTCTCCGCAGTATATCTTCACCACCTCGGCGAACGCCTGTACCAATCTGGAATGCCTGATTAGGTCCTGCTCGTCTGGCTGGCTCTCTTCGAAGAAAGAGTCGCAGTCTTCTATCTGGGCCGCCAGGTCTTTGGCCATCAGCTCCAATGTGCCGTATTTGAAATGCTTGATCAGCTCTGTAGTTTCCATATGCGTCAAATATACGGAGAATCGGCAAAAAAGCGCGCGGATTCTGGCATCAGAATATGAATATGCCAGTCTTGCCTTCTCTGACCAGCCTGTCGAAATGCCTGCCTGGCGCCACCAGGTCATTGTCTTGATACTCTCCTATAGGACAGCCTTTCATCTTGACGAATGCCTCGGCAAGGACTATGCACGGCTCTTGAGGGAATCTGCTCGAGATTTCTCTGGCCAGCTCTGCCGACTCTTCTAGCCCTGTATCCAGCAGGATCTGGAAGGCCAGCCCTCGATGGTGCGCGCCGGATATGGGAACGCTGGTAGGGAAGTCGATGGATCTGAATATAGAGACGCTCTCTTCCCATAGAGGAGATCCGTATTCGCATATGAACATGTTCATTATGGTCTTTTTCTGAGCCTCGAAGCCTCTGAAGGAATCTATTCTTTTTCCCATATTCTATATATAAATATCGAAGGATCTATATTCCCAGCTCGTCCAGCCTTCCCTGCCTTCTCTTCCATATAAGCAGGTCGTTCGGGTTCATCGATTCCACCAGCTCGCAGCACCAGTCTGTTATCTCGCAGTCCAGCTTCTTCTCCAGGTCCATCATCGTCTCTATTATGTCTACCGCGTCGGCGCCCATCTCTTCGAAGCTCTTGGCTTCGTAGTCCCAGGGACACCCGGTCCTTTCCTCGTAGATCTGGTCTATTCCTATTCCCTTCTCGGCCATCTTTCTGGCCAGCTGCTCTGGAGTCTCTATCCTCATTTCTTTATCGGCCTTTTCATATTCCTATGCTTCCTAGCTTCCTTTCTCTTTCCTCTGCCTTGGTGTAGAAGAACCGCGCGTAGTAGTAGGAGTCTTCCGGGTCGGCCGAGAATCCCCATTCTTCGCCATGGTCGTCTACAGTCAGCATATACCGGTCCTGTATGCTTACGCGATAGGCCTTTTCCGGCGTGAAGTGCGTCCTATGCATGCCGGCCTGGACCATTTCGCGGAAAGGCTCTTCTATGCTTCCTCTGAAGACTATCTCGTCTCCTGTCTTGTATCCTGTCATATTCCTATGCTTCGCAGCTTCTTTTCTCTCTTCCTAGCCTCGTATTCGCCTATGCCTATGCTGAATTTGCTCGACCATGCAAGCTCTCTGTACGGAGCCTTGATAGCGCAGTCCTGTACGTAGATCCTCTCGAACACGATCGATTTCCTGTCGACTGAAGGATCCGCCTCGCAGATGGCGTCCTTTATTATATCGTGGTCTATGCCGCCGATTTTATCTTCCATTTCTAATATAAGTATAATATCCAAAGATAAACAAATAGGCCGAAAGGACATAGTATCTATATGAAGAAATGCCTTTTTATATACATCCTTTCTATGTCCTTCTGGTCCTTAGGCCAGCAAGACACGTCTAGGATGAGGATCTATATGGATCCCAAGATAGACTCTATGGTAAAGGCCAGATGCGGCGTAGACGTCCCGATGCCGTGGAAGGCGCAGCTCGCCTTCTCAGTGAAGAAGGAAGAACTGGAGAAGATGAAGATGAGGTTCATAAGATACCACAAAGACATGGAATCGGAGCTGCTGTTCGACTCTCCGTATTGGATGCTCAGGGCCGGCAGGTTCGAGACAGAATCAGAGGCGCAGGACTTCATAGACACTGTGAGGAAGTGGTATCCAGACGCGCATCCGGTGAAGCCCTATAGGAGATAGCTAGGCGAATGAAAGAGACATCGACTTCAGTATGTGGTTGTCTGTAGACCCTCCTGTAGCCGCGCCGAATCCTATGTAGTAGCTGTTCGAGTCGAATGAGAATCCTGTGTATGAATGCTGAGGCGATCCAGGCTTGGAGCTGCTAGTGGAATAGTATACCTTTCCTGTAGAGAGAGCGTGGTCGTAGTCGAACCAGTAGTATACGTTCTGCCTGAAGGATATGGCCTGCGCCTGTGCTCCCTGACTTACATTGTTCTTGTACCACGTAACGCTGTTGTTGGTGTATGTGAGGAACGTTATGGCGTTGATCGCGGTAGATAGGTATCCTACGCCGCCGCCGAGAGATCCGTTTGAGTTGTTCGTAGGAGTCCACTGCAGGCAGAATCCGTCGGCTCCGGTCCCGCCAGAGCACTCGAAAACCCATTGGAAAGAGAAGCTCCTGTCGTATCTTATCGCCGCAGACCTGTAGACGTTGCCGGTGTTGCTGCCGCCTGTGTTGGTTATGTACAGAGCGTTTCCTGACACGCCGTCTGTGGACACGAGCGCAAGCCCTGCGGTAGAGGCGAAATTGGCGTACGAGAACCCGTCGCTTTGCGCGGCCTTCTTGAAGAGCTTGGCCATGGGTCCTGAGAATGAAGATATCTTTCCTAGCATAGGGTATATATTATCTTTTCGATATCATATTCCCAGCTGATTCAGCTTCTCGTCTCTCGCCGCCTGCAGGTCTATGAAATGCTCTGCCTGGTATTTCCTCTCCTTTCCGTCTTCGCATTTGACTATGAGGCTTGGAGGAGCGAGGTCGAAAGTGACGGGGTCGTATGTCTTCAATGCCGTCTGGCATTCATAGAGCTTGCCTTTTTCCAATATCGAGACTATATTCCCAGACAGGTCGGTCGCGCTGACTCCTATCTTGGACTGCATCATCTTCGTCTTCATATTCCCAATTCTCTAAGCGTCTTGTCTCTCCTTATCTGCGCATAGTCAAAGTTCTCGTCTATGACCCTCACGCTGTATTCGAACGCCGGCTTTCCTCTGAGCTGCCTGTTCTGCGCCTTGCTGACCGCGGCGCCCATCCTGTAGAACTCTTCGTATGGCGTCAGGCAGAACCAGTATGTCTGTCCGTCGTCTCCTTTTATCTTGGCATGAGGAACCATCGCTTCCTTCACATAGAGCCGCTTCACTTCTTCCAATGCTATATACCCGGGGATTACCTCGCGCAGGTTTTCTTTAGTGTATCCTTTCTTTATCCAGTCTCTGGAGCCTGCTATGAGCTTGGTCTTTTCCCAGTAGCGGTCGTAGTCTGTTATGAAGCCGACCTTCTTGTCTTCTATCGAATCGACGTCGTATTCCTTTCCTTCTTCGAATATGGCACCCCCAGTGGGCCATCATTCCTTCTGCGCATCTCAGCCTCATAGTATTCCTATCAGCTTGAGCAGGCCGAGTATGCCCAGGAATATGAATAGCGAGATGATGAAGCCTCCTAGCTCTAGCACCTCTCTGTCGGATATTCTTATTGTCGTCTCTTTCCAAAAGAAATCAAAGGCTTTCTTCATATTCCTAGATTTTCTATCTTCTTGTATCTTATCTCTGCCTCTACCAGCTTCATTATGTCTCGCGTCAGCGATCCGGCGGTCTTCGTGCCGTCGATGCTCCATCTTATTATGAGATCCTCTATGTCTGAGTATAGCTCTTTCTTCTTGTTGTCGTCCATTCTATCTGTATAGGGTGCTTATGTATTCGCTTACGCCGTAGTCTATCAGAATAGGCTTGCCTTCTCGCGTTCCCCAGTTGTCTATGTTGTATAGGTCGCATCTCTTTATGTCCAGCTCTGGTATGCGGCTCTTTATCTCTATGATGGCTTCTTCCGGCAGGCTGGCCGCTAGGTCGCATCTCTGCAGGCATGTGATTCCGAATCTCTCCCATAGGAGAGGAGCGAGCATGCCTGTCTCTGCGTATCTCGAATAGAGGTCTTTCTCGTTCTTTCCCTGAAGGTAGCCTCTTCGGCCAAGAGGGAACTTTATGGCCACCTCTCCTATGACCAGCACGAGCCTGGTAGATATCTTCAGCTTCATGCCGCCAAGATACGGAAATCTGGACGATATTCCTATAGCCCTTATCTCCTTCTTTGCCTTGTCGAATAGGTTCATGGATCGAATATGGCGATTTCTTTTTAATATATACTCTATCAAAAAAGCATATCTAAAAATGAAGGAATACAGAAAGATTTTCGAATCGGAGGAATCCGAAAGCATGGCAGACAAGCTGGCTGCCGCGTTCAAGGCAGGGCCTGAAAAGACAAGGGAGTTCTTGGACTCGAAAGAAGGAATGTCCGAAGAGGTCAGAGGGCTTCTGAAGCAGCCTGATATAGACGGAATAGAATCGGACGACAAGGTTTCTATATCCGACGCGCCGGACTTTCCTGTGAAGGATCTAATTCCTACCCAGAGGTTCATAGACCTGATGCAGTCTGTAAGCTTTCCTCTTTCCCAGGCGAAGAGCCTTTCGGACTCTATAGCGTCTAAGAAGGGATTCGGGACTATCATCATCTCCAAAAGCTCTGAGGGAATTCTCATAATAGACGGACATCACAGATGGTCAGGCATATTCGGAATAGCTCCGGACGGAAAGATAGACGCCAAGATGGTCAGCTGGCCAGGAGTGAACGCCAAGGAAAAGCTTGCGGCGGCGCAGCTTTCTATAGCAGCATGGAAAGGAGCTGGACAGCCGCTTCCTTCAAAAGGAGGAGAGCCTGCCTTCAACATACTCGGAAAGTCGGCGGCGGAAATAGCGAAGCTGATACTAGACAACATAGGCAAGCCAGAAGTCGTGGATCCTAAAGTAAAGGATTTAGGAGGCCTTCTGAACGACAAGATGATAGAGGATATCCTGGCGGATCCGGACGCGATATTCGAATGGGCGGGGATCCAAGAAGGAGAGAAGAGCCCTGAGGCGATAAGGAAGGCCATCGCCGAAAGAGTAGGCCAGAACCTGTCACAGATGAAGAACTATGTAGACGGCGCGCCTCCAAGAGAAGCGATGCCCCAGTTCGATCCAGACATAGAAGGGCCTAAGTTTTCGGAACTGGAGGGCAGCCTAAAATCAGGAGATATCAACCTAGCGCCGCCATTCGAAAAAGACAGCGTCGTCGCGAAAAAGGCAAGGAAGGCCATACAGACCTTCGAGAGCTTCTATAGCGAATGGAAGAGCAAAAGGAGATAAGATAGCATATGAGACACTTAAAGACATTCGAGAGCTTCTCGGCAAACGAGGAGATAAGCTTCAGAGGAATCGCGGCAGGAGCCATGATGGCGCTGATGACCGCTTGCCACAACGGCGCGGTAGACGGCCATTCCGCGGAAGGATATTCAGGCGACATGCTCGTCAAGAGGATAGAGATGGGCGGAGGAAAGCACAACTACTTCATCGTGCATGGCCAGGACGAAAGCGGCAAGCAGATAGACTTCGGCACGGACAACCTCACCTTCAACGTAGGAGATTCTATACATGTAGACTTCGGCAAGGAGCAGGCGTATCCGCTGGACGACAAAGGAAACATAGGCGATTTCCAATGAGGATAAAGAGATTCGGCGAGAGCTTCCGCTTCAGGATGGGCGAAGACGTAGACCACGAGTATATAAGGAACTGCTTCGCGGACTTCATAGACGCGGGCGCGCATGTCAGCATAGACGGAAACCTTTTCCAGATGTCTGCCAAGCTTCCTGCGGACCTGGCCAGGATCAAATTAGAGTTTCTGGATGGAATCGTCGGCGACGGCTTGGAGTATGTATCAGACGAGAACAGCGCGATGCGAAAGATATTGGCTGGGCATGACCTCAACAACGAGTTCTACAAAGAGATAGGCCGCGCGTTCGACAGGCTCGCAGACGAATACCCTGACCTGAGGACGAGGATGACCCCTGGAGATTCCAGCGTCTATATAACGATAACGAGAGGATAGATATGAGATACATAAAAAAGTTCAACGAAAGCAGCAAAGAAGAAGAGTTCGATGTAGAATATATCAGGCATTGCTTCGTAGATATAATCGACGAGTTCGATATAAAGATCGAAGATAAGAGCTTCAAGGAATGGCATGGAGAAAACGACGATTCTGTGGATGTGGACGAATACACAGAAGTTCCTTGCCTGCAGATCTCGATCGACTTGCCTAGGATCAACGGGAGGATAGCTTTCCAAGGAGAAGCGATAAGCGAGATGGAAAGGCAATTTGGCCTATGCAATTCGATAGAGGACCTGGTGAAGGCGAGCTCGGATCTTGCTAGGATATTAGAGACTGTAGATGTGGCGGTCAAGAGATTGTCTGACGAGTTTCCAGAGTATAAGTTTTCCAACAGCTTTATCGACGACAAGCTGAAATCAAGAGTTCTATATAAGACCAAATCAGATGGCGACAAGCCAAAGCTGTTTATAACCATAGCGAAATGAGAAGGATAAAAAGCTTTAAGCTGTTCGAGTCCGCCGATGGGCTGATAGAGGCCTTTCCAGGCAGATATGTCTTCCACACGTCGAATCCTATATTCAGGGACAGCATATCCAGAGAAGGCCTGGTTCCGAAAGGAAAGAGCGAGGCTTGGCTGTCGGATACGAAGATATCCGGAAAGGCCATATTCGCGGTAGACAGCGAAAGGCAGGAGGATGCTTGGGAATCTGGATACGACGACGACATCTATAGGATAGATGCTGCTGGGCTTTCGAGCAGATGGTATTATGACCCGAACTTCGGGAAAGGAAGCGATAGGATAGTGACTTTCGATCCGATTCCGAAGGATCGCATCGAGCTGGTCCATGCAGGAACAGGAAAGGCCTGCGAGAGCGCCAGCATCTTAGAGTCTGTGGATCCAGGCATAATAGAGAAGGCATGCTCGCTATACGAGGATGTTAGGTCTATCGGGCATATCCTGGAAGAAGAAGGATTCGAGCCAGAGTATAAGATAAGCGTAGTATGCGTTCCTGACGGAACTCTCCAGAAAGAGGTCAGGACTATAAGAGTCGATAGCACAGACGATATCAGAAGGTTCTTGGGCAGATACTCGTTTATGCAGATGAGAAGCTTCATAGTCAATATAAAGAACTCCAATCCGAGAAATCTCGATCGCAACGATTCTGTCGACTTCTTCAGAGAAGAGGCAGACAGGTATCTCTCCATATTGAAGGAGCATCTGGACTATGTTCCGGAAGAGCATATAAAGAAGCAGCTCTGGCATTCTGTCGGAGAATACTATGAGATATCTATCTCTTCCGATTTCTTCGATCTATAGCCCGAGCTTCTTCAGCTTCTCTTCTCTGGTCCTCTGCTCGTCTGGCTGGAACACGTAGTGGTAGTCGGAGAATTCCTGCCCGTCGTCCAATGCTATGACGTACCAGCCAGCCTTTCCATCTGCTGGATATTGCGCGTCTACCACCTTTCCCCTTATCGGCTTGGTCTTGTATTTTCTGGGAAGCCCTCTCACGAAGTATTCCACGAAGTCGCCTATCTCGAATAGGACGCCGTGTTCTTTGTCTACGAACATATTCTCTAAAATAGGAATTTTTTTTAATATATAATCTATATAAAAAAAATGATGTTATGAAATACATTAAGCTATTCGAAAGCTTCTCTGGCCCAAACACGGTCACTGTCAGGCTCACTGATGTTTGGAAAGATTCTATGAATCTATATACGATGCCCAAAGAAGTAGAATTGCCAAATAATGGCGAGCTGTATTACTATATTGGAAATACAAAATTAGATGTATCTGGCGGAGTTATTTACTTCGCGTCCAGAAAAGACAATCTTATTTTCATCACTGGATTTGATTTAGAGGGCGCCGAAAGAAATTATGACCTAAATTCATTGACTGGTCGATACGCCAAATCAAAAGGCGAATTGGATAGATCAGGTCTGAGAAAGTTTCCGCACGGAACCTGCACATTAGGGCCAAACGCTGATTACAATGGCGAGCTGGAAATAGGAATGAAAGACCACAGAGGATACTTTGAGATCGTATCCGTCAGATAGACCTATCATGCCCACATCTGCGGATCTTCGTCGCTGCTCAGCAGGTCTTCTATCCTCTGGTCTCTTATATGCCTCGCCAGTGCCGGCCTGGCCTTCACCATCGAGTTGTAGGTGTCTATATACCAGCTAGGCAGGTCTGGCTGGTCCAGGAAAGAGTCCAGCTCTTCCAGCGTGTATAGCCTCATTCTGTAATGGGATCTCTCTTTGTGTAGATCTTCGGCATACAGCACTATTCCGCCATAGCTGCTCTTGCATATATGCAGCGTCGTCTGGTCGACGGATCCTTCTAGAGACTCCAGCACGAACAGCGTGGGTCCGGTCTTCAATGGTATTACTCTCATATCTCGAGCATTATCTTCATCTTCATATCTCTTCTAAGGGCTATGTCATGTCCTGTCATTACGCAGATGGCGCTTTCTATGGCGGATTCCTCTGTAGGATAGGCCACGGAGTTGTCGTCCAGGTATCCGCCGGATCCCATATGGCAGCCTTCCGTCTGGCAGGACCAGCTGTATCTCCAGCTTTCCCATTCTTCGTCGTAGAAGCCGTATATGCTTATGGAGCCGATTCCGGCGTCTATCTTCTTTCTATATTCTTTCATAGGCCTATTGCTTTTCGCCTTCGTCTTCTATCCATGGCTTGTATGGCTCCCAGCCCATCAGCTCGTGATGCTGCCTCATGCAGTCGTTCCAGTCCTCGCCTTCTATTGTCCTTATCAGGACGGCGTCTTCTTCGAGCATGCTATATTCGCCTTTGGCGACGGCGGAGATCGACTCCCATTCTTTGGATTCGTATACTTCTACTGTCATAGGTCTATATTCCTATCTCGCCCAGCTTCTGGTCTCTAGCCAATTCGGGCATGTGCTTATCTATGAATAGCACCATGTCGCTATTCAGGTGCCTGTATCCTATGCTGAGATAGTCTACGTAGTATTCGGTAACCGCCTTGGCGTTGGCTATGAGCTCTGCCATATGCTTTCTGTCTTCTGCGTTCATGCGCTTCGATTCTTCGTAGCCGGCAACCTGGCGTATCAGGTCTTCGGCGATCTTTCTGAGGGTGTCTCCGTATACGTTCTGCAGAACGCTTTTCAAGCTTGGTTCCATATCGCTAATATACGGAAAAGGCCCCATATGATGGGGCCTTTTCTATAATATGCCAAAAAGCGCGCGGAATTTATCCTACCACGCGAAAAGAGGACGCGGCGACATCATCTCCGATATCCTTTCTCTCGCCGAGTCTGCCCAAGAAGGATCTTCCAATACGCCGTGCAGCGTCCTGGCTATCTCCCTCGCGTCTTCTTCCTTCAGGCCTCTGGTCGATATGGCCGACGTTCCCAATCTTATCCCAGACGTCACGAAAGGGCTTTCCTCGTCGAAAGGCACCATGTTCTTGTTTACCGTTATCCCTGCCAGCCCCAGAGCCGCTTCGGCCGCCTTTCCTGTGATGCCTTTGTTCCTCAGGTCTATCAGCATGCTGTGGTTGTC
>Ga0129333_10004429_pt1 | contig 13142 bp, 10 predicted proteins | sample CPB6_08_DNA_FD_94474 | JGI IMG/M metagenome (GOLD analysis project Ga0129333, IMG submission 94474) | Freshwater to marine salinity gradient microbial communities from Chesapeake Bay, USA - CPBay_Sum_0.6_0.8_DNA | ecosystem: Environmental > Aquatic > Marine > Coastal | place: USA: Chesapeake... | reverse complement strand
TGGGATATACAACATCTACTGGTGAAAATCAAGAAACGCCTAGCGTTGTTTATCGAGAAAATGCAGTGGCAATTAGATTCCCGAGAGAAAGAGTTATTGTCGGAGATATAAATGAGTTCACTGGAAAAACTTTCGAAGATTAAGATAGCATTTCAGTTATTTATAAACTATTTATGAAAGCAATAAGCTTCTATAAAAGGGAGAACTAGTAATATGGCATTGTCAGCAAAAAATTACCGCTTCATTTCACCCGGTATCGTAACTCAAGAGATTGATCGTTCAAGGATACCAAATACTCCTGCTCCTATTGGTCCTGTTATCATTGGTAGAGCAGAAAGAGGACCAGCATTTACTCCTGTTACTGTATACTCTTTTTCAGAGTTTGCGAACATTTTCGGCAATCCAATTCCCGGAGGTATCAGTGGTGATGTGTGGAGAGATGGCAATAAAACATCTACAATGTACGGCACTTATGCTGCTCAAGCTTGGCTAAGAAATGGTCAGGCTTTAACATATATTAGAGTGCTTGGCGATCAGTCTGATACAAGCACTGGAACTAATACATGGTCTGATACGGCAAAGGCTGGGTATTTCTTTCCTGCTCCGACAAGAACAACACAAAAGGGAGCGTATGGTTTATTCGTTTTCCCCTCCTCCTCCAATTTGACAACAAGCCCTGTTACTGGCTCATTGGCTGCTGTTTGGTATATGGGAGATTCTAGTACAACAGTTCCTGTTCTTGTTGGCTCAACTCCGAGCGTTGGAGCCAGTGTGGCTGGTAATACTTCTGTCTTTGTGGGCACAACAGATGGAACGTTTACAGTTAAACTTTCAGGTTCTGTGCCAGCCAACGCTGTAGGTCCATATAAGTTTAGTTTAGATAAAACCAAACCAAACTTCATAAGAAAGATGTTTAATACAAACCCAACTTTATTAAAGAAGGCAGCAAGCTACGGTGGTCAAAATTATTTCCTAGGAGAAACATTTGAGGATACATTTACTAACAATACAAAGCCATCTGGTTGGTCCTCAACAACAAATTATTTTGGCACTATCTTACCACTAACAGATGGGACAAACAATTTTGCGAATCGCAAATATGCTTATCAGCCAGCCAAATCTGGTTGGATTATTAGCCATGATACAGTACAAGATACTGGTTCTTTCTTTGTTACTGGCTCTGATGGTACAGTAACAAGTTCATTTTTTACAAGCGGAAGAGTAGAAAAACTATTTAGATTCGTTGGCTTAAATTCTGGCGAGTGGACACAAAATAATTTGAAGATCGCAATAACAAATATTTCACCACCAGCGAATATTGATGTTGATCCTTATGCAACCTTTGATGTTGAAATAAGACAATTATTTGATCAAGATACAAGCAAAAAGGTTGTAGAATCGTTTACAGGTTGTACTCTAAACGGGAATTCTGATTCGTTTATAGCCAAAGTAATTGGCGATAGATACACAGAATATGATGAATCTAATCAAAGAATAATTGAACAAGGAGAATTTCCAAATCGCTCAAGTTATGTTCGTGTAGAAATGGCTCCCAAATTTAAAGGTGGAACAGACGCACATGTGCCATTCGGTACAACCTTCCCTGTGGTTTATAGAAGTGCAGCAATCACAAATGTCGCCTCTGTAGGTAATACTGGCTCGTTTACAAATAACAAATATTTTTCAGGAAATGAGAACGCTTATGCATCCGCTTCAGCCGGCATTGGCAGCGTAACTGGCGCAATTAATTGCCAAATTGATTTTCCCATTCCAATATTTAGAACGACCACGCAAGGCTTAAGTTCTCCTAAACTAGCATATTTTGGCGCTCAACCAGTTTCTGATGCTGGCGTTGTTCGTTTTTCTGTAGTAGACACACTAAGACTAAACTCTGTAGCTGGTACAAGCTATGATGCAGATGATACTAACACTATTTATTCATCAATAATTACTCTTGACAATGTAAGATATAGTGGTTCTGTAGGCACCAATGGAGATGTAAATACCGTTTTGTTATATGAACAGGGCGCAAGAGCGGCTGGACTTTCATTAACAGCCACTTCTTCATTGCCAGATACATTCCCACAAAAGAATAACGTTTTGCAAACATATAAAGCTCCTTTGGTATTAGGAGCCAACAAGTTCTGTTCTTATTTCTATAATGGAACAGATGGCTTTGATATTATGGAATCAGACCCTCTAAGAGATGGCTTGATTGGTTCTACTGCAACAGGACAAACAAACTACTCTTACTTCTCTTACCAAAGAGCGATAGATACTGTTAAGAATCCCGAAGTAGCACAATATAATATTATTTCTATTCCGGGGCTAAACAACTACTCTTTGCACAACAGACTAATTTCTAACACAGAACTAAGAGCAGATGCTCTGGCTGTCTTGGATACTCCATATGGTTATAACCCACCCGCAGAGTATGAATCCTCTACAGCCGTCGCTGGTGGCGCAGATGTACCTGCAATAGGCTCTCCAACAAACCCATATTTGGGCAACGTAAATACCCTAGTTACAGAGTGGTCTGACCGAGCCTATAACAGCAACTATGCTTGCGCCTATTATCCTTGGGTTCAAGTGCGCGATAACGTTAACAATACAACAGTTTGGGTTCCCCCATCTGTAGTTGCTCTAGGCGCAATGGCTTACACCGATGCAGTTCAAGCTCCTTGGTTTGCCCCTGCTGGTTTTAATCGTGGTGGTCTATCAAGCGGAGTTGCTGGCTTACCAGTTGTCAATACTGCCCTCAAGCTATTCCAAAGCGATAGAGATAACCTTTATGCTGTGAATATTAACCCAATAGCTTCATTCCCAAATGAAGGCGTAGTAATCTTTGGTCAAAAGACTCTACAGGTTCAAAAATCCGCCCTAGACAGAATTAACGTCCGCAGACTATTAATTTACTTAAAGAGTGGTATCTCAAGAATTGCTTCTGGAATTCTATTCGAACAAAATGTCCAAGATACTTGGAATAGATTCATAGCTCAAGCAGAACCCTTCTTGGCAGATGTTAAAGCTAGATTTGGTTTGGTTGATTATAAGTTTATCCTAGATAGCTCAACAACAACACCAGATCTAATTGACCAAAATATACTGTATGCCAAGGTATACTTAAAGCCAGCTAGAGCAATTGAATTTATCGCCCTAGACTTTATCATCACAAATACTGGTGCTTCTTTTGAGGACTAAAACTACTTATAATAAAACAAGGAGATAGTTTCTATGGCAAATCCGTTAAGACCTTGGCAAATTGGTTATGAGGCAAAAAGAGATCATAAGTTCTTGCTTAGATTATCTAATATTGACGCATATTACATTACAGATGTAACAATTCCAAATGCGACAATAAGCGATTCAACAGTGCATAACTTCTTGTCTCATCAGTTTAAATTCCCCGGAAAGTTAAAGTGGGGCGACTCTAAATTTACTTTGACCGATCCAATCGATTTAAATGCCGCAAGCCGTCTTATACAGCATATAAAAAATGCAGGGTATGTCTTTCCAAGCAGCTTTAATTATGACTCTGTTAGTGATCCAAACTGGTATCTAAAGACCATTAAAAAGGCTGGTCCAGCTAATGCCGAATTAAACATCTTGGATGGTATGACCATTGTATCATTGACTTCTGACGGTCAGGAAATTGAAAAGTGGACACTAAAAAACGCCTTTGTAAAACAGGCGGATTTTGGTGCCTATAAATACGATACAGAGGGCTTAATTAAAGTTGCCGTTTCTGTTTCTTGCGACTGGGTGGATTATCAGTCAATATTACCTACTCCATTTAATACCGCACCCGGTTAATATTGTGGTGGATAAAGTATGTCTTTTATAAACGAAAAAACTTTAGCTTCTTTTATTGGCAATTCTTTAAATACGCCTTTGCGCCCCGAATATGCCTTTAAGAAAGCTCAACAGTCTTTTCGTTTTATTTTACAAGTATCAGCTCTTGATGTGGCTTTTATTCAAGACGTTAAAAGACCCGCTCTTTCCATAGACTACAAAGAATATGATTATCTTGGATATCAAACAAAATTCCCACATAAATTAAAATGGGAAGCTGTTAGTTTTAACGTCATAGAGAGTTATGACGAGAGAATGCTAGGAACAGTTTTAAGCAATCTATTACAGAAATTTAAAACATCTGCCTATGAATATCCTAATTCTCTAAATCAAACTAATTTTAAGAATCTCTCCAAGAAAAACCTAACCGACAATTTCGGTTCAATAATAATAAGAACAATAAATCCAGACGGCGAAGAAATAGATAGCTGGAAATTGTGGAACCCTATGATTTCTAAAATCACTCCATCTGCACTAAAATATTCAGAAGATACTTTAACAAACATAGGAGTTGAGGTAGTATATGACTGGGCAGAATACAACGTAGGCTCCAACAGAATTACGTCATTTATTGGAGATGAAGCATCTGGTTTTGTCCGTAGAGGACTTTTTGGATAAACAACACATAAGAGGTATTTATGAATAGGAACAATAGTGAGAGATTTTCGGCACCACAAATGCCCGAAGAACTCATGCGTCAGCTTATGGCTTCTAGTATACAACAACAAAATCAAAACACATATCAAACACCAACAGAACTTGTTGAGCTTCCATCAAAAGGTGCTTTTTACCCTCCGGAGCATCCTTTACATAATGTTGAGACAGTAGAAATAAAAATGATGACAACAAAAGAAGAGGATATTCTAACCTCTCCAACCTTTGTTGAAAAGGGAGTTGTATTTGATAAACTATTAGAAAGTATAATAGTAGACAAAAGAATATCCCCTTCTAGTTTATTGACGGGAGATAGATCTGCAATACTAACTCAGGCAAGAATATCTGCTTATGGTCCAGAATATTCTTTTTATTATACTTGCAAGGAGTGTTCCAATCCTCAAAAAGTTGACTATATTTTTGAAGAAATAAAAAATAGGGAGCTACCAGAGGATTTAGTATTTGAAGATGGTTTATTAAAAGTTGTTCTACCAAAAAGCAAAGCTGTTCTTCATTTAAGATTTTTAACTGGTCAAGACGAGAAAGAAATACAGGGCGAACAAAATAGAAGAGCAAAAGCAAATCTTCCAGAAGAACAACTGATTCTTATGTATAGAAAATTAATAGTCAAAGTTAACGGCAATGATGACATTTTCTTTATTTCAAATTTTATAGCATCAATGCCCATTTTAGATTCCAGACATATTAGAAAAGTATATTCACAAGCAAAACCTGACGTAGATTTAACATTTCATTTTGAATGCAAAAAATGCGGAAATGTAGATGAAGGGGGTGTTGTCTCAATCAGTGGAGACTTTTTTTGGCCTCAATTCTGATTACATGACTAAAGTATATCAAATGTTTTTTGATCTGATGCAGGTTGGAAATTGGTCATTTCAAAACATCTATATTATACCAATATCCCTAAGAAACTGGTTCTACCAAAAGCTATCAGATTATGTTACTGCTCAAAATAAACGTCAGTAATTTTTTATTCAACTATTTATTTTGTTGAGGAAGAAATAAATGGCAGTTATAAAAGAGCGAACTCCGGAAGAATTAGCAGGGGATTTTTATACAGCAACTGTTGCTTTGGATGCATTAAAAGCAGCATTTGGCTCAAGCGTATCTGATTTTGTAAAAAAAATTACTGAGGCAACAGATAAAGCCAGCGAATTAAGAGTAAGTTTCCAACAAGCTTTTGGTATATTTGAAGAGAAGAGAGGAAGAGATCTCGTAAAAAACTTAGTTGATTTTAATAAAGAAATACAAGATTTAGAAATACCAACCGGCAAATTGGCTGCCAACTTTCAACTTGTAGGTCAAAACTTAGAAACTTATGTAATAAACAAGTCTGATGATTCTATTAAAAATTTTGCGAAATTAGTCTCCGTAAATGAAAAATTAGGAATCACCACAACTGATACAGTAAAAGTTATTAATTATTTGGCTACTGGCTTTGGAAGAAGCGGAGAAGAAATCGACAAATTTTCTGGTAAACTGGTTCAATTCTCTAGAGAAACTGGGCAAGAATTTAAAAAGGTATTTGGAGATTTTAATCAAAATATAGATAAATTTTATACCATTCTTGACCCAGAAAAAGCCGGAACTCAATTTATGGCTTTCCAACAACTAGCCAGAGGGTTTGGCTCCTCCATAGATAGACTAATGAATACTGCTGAAAAATTTGATAGTATTGAAAGCGGTGTTCAATTTGGTACTCAACTAAATAATGTTCTTTCTGCGGTTGGTGGTTCTTTTGACTCGATGCTTGTTTCAACGTTGAGCTACGATGATAGAATAAAATACATTATAAAACAAATTGCCGATTCTAGACAAAACATTATGGCTATGGATGAAATTTCCAGAAGAGCTTTTATTAGACAACTAGAACAAACTTCGCAGCTTGGAGGAAAAACAATTCAAGCAATCTTGATGAACCAAGATTTAGTAAACAATATGGAGAAGGTAATAGCCCCAGAAGAAAGAGAAATGACAAAAGACGGGGGAGGAATTGCGCCAGCAAACGTAGAGGCAATTGCCCAAAGTTTTACAAAAACACAAGACAGACTACAACTATTTTTGAACGAATACGCAAGAATAGGATCAAGATTGGAACATGTGGCATCAGAACAGGCAAAGTATGTTAGAAATATTCAAAGAAATACCCTTGGTAGGGTTGCCACAAAAGTAACACAAGCTAGAAGTTCAAAGGCTTTAAGAGATGAATTGAGGGAGGCTGGAGAATATGTTAAAAAACTTGATGAAAAGAAAGCAGCGCAGGAGTTAAGAGAATCGGTAAGAAATATCCAAGCAGAAACCAATAGAATGAAGCAAGAACTGAAGGAATCTTTGTCTGCGCCAGAAAAAAAGGTATTAACAGAAACTCCGCGTCCGACAAGACCAGAGATGACAAAGGCTCCCGAATCTCCGGGTGGAATGGCAGGGGCGATAGAGAGTAGTTCAATTATCCTTAGAAACGCAATAGAAGCGGGAATCAAAGCTGGAGTAAGCGCCTCCGCGCCAAAAGAAGTTCCTGTTAAAATTACTATTGAAGCCACAGACGCAGCCAAAGCATATTTTAAAATTTCAGCAAGTACTAGTGGAGCAATAACAGGGAGGAATAATGGCTACTAAAGTTACAGAAGATCCAAAGCTTTCGTATGCGATGCCACTAGAAAACGAAATTCGCCTTCGTTATCCTTTTGCTAATTTATATTTCAGTTTTCCTACAAAACCGTATAAAGACAATACATTGATATTTCCAGCTTATCTTAGAAAGATATCAGACACCATAAAGCCAGAATATAACTCAGTTAGAGTTTTTGGTAGAACAGATCCAATTCCAACATATAAATTTACCTCAAGAAGAATGTCTCTTGAATTTGATATGCCGGCATTTAGCGAATTCGATGCTAACGAAATATTAAAAAAATTCAATATACTAATGAAAAATATGTATCCCGGTTTCATAGAGAACAAGGGACAAACCATTATAAACTCACCACCATTGGTTAGAATTAAATTTGCTAATCTTATTGTCAACCCTTTGAATGGAAATTCTGGCTTGCTTGGCTACACTAGCGAATTGGCTATTGCTCATGATTTTAATACACATGGAACTTTTGTTGTTCCACAAGACAACGAATCAGACGAACAACAGGGCTATGTGTTTGCAAAATCTTATAGTTTAAATTTTAACTTTGATGTTCTTCACGAAAGCATCGTAGGCTGGAATGATTCAACTGGGAAGTTTGTTTTTGATGGTAAAGATTTTACTCAACCTTCTGATTACGCATACAGCGTTATCAAACCCGAGCAAATTTCAATTGCCCAACAAGCAGGTTCTGCTATCACCTCCAATTTAAGAGGCGCTCTTGTTTCAAGCCCAGCCCAAGTGAGTGGGCTAACAAGAATTTTAGGATAAAAAAATGGCTACTTCAAGATACAATAGAATAGTTCCAATAAACAATGTAGATGAAGGCTATAGAAAACTTTATTTATACACCAGAACAACAAATTCTACGAGCATAAAACAGTACCCAACTTTAAATTTAAAGTTCCCAACAAGTGATCAAATTAACTCTTATAATATACAAATAGAAGTTTGGGGAGTTGGACAAAGATTATATAAGCTTGCAGAAAAATATTACGGCAATCCAGAATACTGGTGGCTGATTGCCTTTTTTAATAAGAAACCAACAGAACAACATTTTGCCATTGGAGATCCTATAGAAATTCCATTACCCTTAAATTCTGTTTTAAGTGATATAGGCTTATAATATGTCAAATTTTACCATTGAACCTTTTTTCCCAAATACAAATTTGAATCCACAAGGATGGATTACTGATTTTATCACATCCAGACTTCATAGAGTGGGAAAAGATAGAAGTGATTTAGCAAACTTGATATATGATGATGTGCTGACAGAAGAAACAATTAGAAGTTTCGGAATAACAAATCAACTAAAAGACGAAATACACAGGGTAAGAGCCAGAAGTGCAAAAGATAAATCTATATTTTTGAATCCAAAGTATTATGATGCAGTAGAAAAAAATGCAGCTATTTCATACAGAGTGTTAGAAAGTGAAAGAGATTTAGTACAGTATTATAATTATATGATAAATGCAAAACCTAGCGACTTAGCTGTTTTGATGCCGTTTATTAATTTAAAATTTGCGTTTAAACAACCAAACGAGCAAAATTACAAAGAAGCCGAAGTTCCATTCGTAAGTAATTTGTCAACAGAAGTTGCTTCAATTTTAGCAAACCCTTTGTCAAGAGGTCAGGGCGCTGGTATAAAAAGTATAAATGTTGAAAAAAGCTTTCCCGGTCTTGGTTTAACATTAAACGTTAATGTTAATATAACTTATTTTTTCAGCAGCCTATCTCAATTAACAAAAGCTATAACCAATCAATTTATACCAGAGGAAGAAAAGTTTTGTTACGCAAAATTAATTTCTTTCCTCCCTAGAAAAAAACAAAGACTTATACTTGAATATGGTTATGGAACAGCTCTTCCTCAACAAAGACAGCTTGATACAATCATGGCTTCAGAGGATGAAAAAAAGGCAGCAGAGAAGCAAGGTAAAACAATTTCTCAATTGGGCGACAACGATATTGCTCAAGCAAATAAAATTTCTGAAAAGAAAAAAGTATTGCAAAATGTTTTGAAAGCAGAAAGAAAAAGAATTGCTTTGGTGTATAAAGGGCATAAAATTAATATACAAGAGGACGGAACGGTTTTGGTGGACGCAAGTTATTTGGCTGAGTCCGAAGCTCAACTTTTTCAGAGAGCAGATATTTCTGTACCAAATATAACTTTTTTACAAAAATTAGACAGACTAGAAGATTCAACAAAGACTGTATTTAAGATTTATGATGCAAAAAACAAACAATATTTTTTAAATCAAAAACAAATACAAAGTTATGAAGAAAATGTAACAGAACTTCAACAAACTGGTGGAAATTCAAAACAAGTTACTACAATTAATAAACAAAAAGATGAGCTAAAAAAAACAAACGAGTCAATAGCAAAAGAACTTAGCAGTATAAAAGCAAAAATTTCTCCATATTTGAAACAAATATTTTTACAAGAAATTATAAGAAGAAAACAAATGTTTGTTGTTTCCTTTGAAACATCCAAAACGAACAACAGCAATTACACAATTAAAACAAATTTAAAACTACAGCAAGACTCAGGCTTTGTATTGTTAAAAGAGTTTGTTACATCTAAATCTAAAAATAATTTTAAAAATATAAAGATTGATTCTCTAAAACAAAATACCTTAAACTTAAATGAACAAGTTTTGTTTGAACAAATTCTAAAAAATTTGTTTGATAGTGTAGACCGCTCAGGTAATTCAAAAGAATTTGGTATGTTATTTTTCTTTCCGCTAAAAGCCTTAATATCAATATTGTATGAGTTATTACCAGATAATAAAGATCCTGCCGCTCAATATGATTTCCCTTTTACATGCTTTGGCAATTTAGTTGTTACTAGTTTTGGGAAAGAGTACTCTGTTAATATTGGAGATATTCTTATTGAAAAAGATACCTTTTTAAAATGGTTGTATAGAAATTTTGAACAGAAAATAAGGTTTGAATATTCTTTTTCAGACGTTTTGAAAGATATAGTAGAAGAACTTGTACCAGAGGCTATTGCAAAAAATAGTACTGGTTTTTATAAAACAAATTCTATAGGCTCAATTCGTCACTTAATTTACTATACAAAGAAAACAACAGATCCTGCAATGATTAAGAAACTTTACAGAGATAGAGTAGATTTTGATTCTTTAAGAAGTTTCTTTGTTACGGAAAGAGATAGAGAGTCTGAGCCTTTAATTTATTATGCCCAAGTTTTAAACCCCATAAATGATAGCCTTTCCCCATACCATAGAAAGTATATTGCTAGAGGAGTTTTAAATAGAAATTCATATAGCCAAGATCAAGATAGTTTGATTGGCACTCCCCACGTTTCAATAGGCGCTAATACAGGCTTAATTAAAAAGGTAGATTTTTCATCTATAGAGCAACCCTTCTTGGCAACATCTCTTATCATGCAGTCAATGACAAACGGCAGTACTCGCCTTCCAAGATATGCGTATAACATTAGTGTTAAAATGGTGGGAAACAACCTTTTTAATCAGGCTGGTTTTTTAGTTGTTCCTCCTTTTGGTTTAGAATACGATAAAAGTTCTGTAGATACATCGCTTGGTCTTACGGGATATTATGTGATCACAAAGGTTAGCGACAGTTTAAGTGTAGATGGCTCTTATGATACAAGTGTATCTGCAATATTCCACGACGATCCTTTGTGGCTTGCCAACAAGGGAAATAAAGCTACAACAAAAGATGGTGGGTCTTATGCAGTTCCACAAGAGTATATTGTTTTTACAGTAGAAGATTATGTTAAAGATCTTCTTGAGCTTGACACAGAGACATTAAAGGCTCTTGGTATAACAGCCTTGCCAAAAAACACAAACACTCAAAGCACGAACACAGAAAAACAAAACAAAAATAAAAACAGCAAGAAGCCCAGAAGAGATACTCCATAATAAAGGGAATAATAATGGCAGTTTCTAACGCAAAAAATTCCTCAAAACCAGAAGATATGTACTTAGGGAGATCTGCTTATAGAAGCGAGTTTCCAAAGACCGATATTCAGTTTGATTCTGGACATGAAAATAGGTTATTTGGAAAAGTAGATACACTTGGCAACGCAGTACACCTAAACGATTCTTTTCTTACCTTTTTTGCTACGAAAGACGACAAAAAAAATGTATCATGCATAAATTTTATGGCAGATGCCTTTGTTGACGCAAGAGAAGAATATGAAAGAGCCGTATCAAAAAATCTAATAAATACAGAGTCGATATACTTTAAAGAAAAAATGATAGTTTTTGAAGGATGGAAAAAATACCCTGTTTTGTTTGAACAAAATACAAATACATTTTATCAAAATATGGTTATTTTTCTCAACAACAATTCTGCCAAAATATTAAACTTTGAGCAATTTGCCGAGAGCTTATTAAATTACATAAAAATATCAAGGTTTCCATTAACAAGAGTTGGATATTTTGAAAGCATATTTAACCCTCCTCATACAACTGGTTTAGTTTTGGACATATTCGATGGGGATGCTGGTGACGATGAGCAGAGAGAGGAGTTTGTTTCTGATCCAAATTATGATTTCGTTTCTGCACTTTTAGGCAAAAGAGGCTTACGCTTTGACGCTCAGGTTCCTTGGAGAATTATCGCCAACATACAATCAAATAACTTGAGGAATTTCATATCTCCAAAAATCTTTAACTTTGGTAAAGTTCAAGAATCATATCTAGAGGAAGGGTATCAGCTTCAAGACATATTTGATAAATATTATTTTAAAAGCTTTCTTGGAGCTGAGTTTGCTGCCTTTCAGGAATATAAAGAAACTATAAAAATTTTCTATTCAAATTATATAACAATTTTTCCAAAACAAGACAAACTTGTTGTTAATGATAGATGTGGTGTTAAAAAGACTTTTGTATTTGCTCAACCAATTAAATTCAAACCTGACTCAAAAGAAGAAGATTTATTCTTTCTTGACTTGTATTATCAAACAAGAGTTTTTGAGACATTTTATTCTTTTGACAATACAAAACTACAGTTTCACAGAGACAACTACAGAGGACTTTATTTATATAACAAAGTAAGACAAAAAGGAGTTACTGAGGCTTTGTCTTATATTAACTATAACATTGGCACCTTAGCCTACCGAAGCCCTAGTTTAAAAGAAATCAACTTGACCAGACAGGGCAACAGTGATAGCATGTAGCCATGCTTTTTCAAACAATCGAACGCAACAGAAACTGCTATGGCTTTTACGCGGATGGCTTGATTCAGGTCGATCTTTTGCCTTCTCGTCCTTCTCAAACATGGGACTATACTCATCTGTGCGATGAAAATACAGACCTAGCCAAGATTTTCTGTGGAGGCAAGAGTTTTCTTGAGGTATGTCCAGATCATCTAAAAGACGAAGCAGAGCAAAGTTTTGACAAGCTAAAAGCATTTATGCGAAGCATGGTTCATGCTAAAATTGATTTCAATGAAAACTGCTTCTATGACTTGCTTCCAGAGAAGTTTCTTCTTCAGCATTTTGAGCTAAGAAACAAAATAACTAAACATGTGCTAGACACCTATGAAAAGCCTGCCAACTATAAACATCTGCGCGATGCAGCAGAACTCATTTTCAACATTCAACAGAATAGCCTAAAGATTGATCTAGGGGTTGTAAAAAGCAGGCTATTGGATGTAAAAGCTCAAAGGTTTCTAAAAGCTAACCATCCTAGCAAGATCAACTACAACTTATTTGGCGCAGTTACTGGTCGTTTGACGCTAGACAAAACCAGCTTTCCAATCCTTAATCTAGACAAGGATTTGCGCGATTGTATAAAACCAAACAATCACAGGTTTGTTGAGCTTGATTATAACTCAGCGGAGCTTCGTGTTTTATTGGCTCTATCGGGCAAGCCACAACCAGACATTGACTTGCATGAGTGGAACGTAAAGAACATTTACGGCGGCAAAATTGATCGAGTCAAAGCAAAACAAAAAATCTTTTCTTGGCTTTATGACACGAAGAATGACGTTTTGG
>Ga0129333_10004428_pt1 | contig 13144 bp, 31 predicted proteins | sample CPB6_08_DNA_FD_94474 | JGI IMG/M metagenome (GOLD analysis project Ga0129333, IMG submission 94474) | Freshwater to marine salinity gradient microbial communities from Chesapeake Bay, USA - CPBay_Sum_0.6_0.8_DNA | ecosystem: Environmental > Aquatic > Marine > Coastal | place: USA: Chesapeake... | reverse complement strand
TTTTTGACTTCATCCCAATAATTGTTTGTGCCTTTGCCCGTTTGCATTATCCAAACATTATTTTGTTCAATAATTAAATCAAGTGCCGCCAAAGCACATTTTTTGGCATCTTTCTTTACACGCCTATTCCTATCTTCTGAATTAGGGTCGTGCCATCTTAAATCGGTTACAAAATCGTAGTTCAGTAAGATAGAAAATTTACTTACCATTTGTTCTGCTTTTTCTTTTGCGTTCATTTTATTGTTGTTATGAGAAAGGCCAGCGGCTAACAGCGGTTTTGCAATAGCCGCCTGACAATTCTCGGTTAATAATTAAGCTCCTACTTTGGCGGCCATCACAAAGCCGCAAATCGTTAGCGGCAAGCGTATGACGAGCCACCTAAAAAGGCAACTCATCATCACTTACTTTAACCTTTGCCAAAATTTCTTCGGCTTCCTCAATTTGCGCTAAAGTGTGGTTGCGTTTGTCGTCCATTACTTTTTTTGCTCTTTCAATTGTAAAGTCTGACAATTTTTCAACTGCAATGCGTTTTTCAACCCACTTTTTAGCAGCTTCAAATACTTCGGAAGCCTTTTCACCAGCTTCGACTTCTAACTCAATTTCAATTTTGGCATTCTCGTAGTTGCCTTTTGAAATCAGACGACTGTAAACAATTTTGTTCGCTTTCATTTTGATAATTTTAGACCGCCAGCCGCTAACAAGGTATTGCCAAAAGTGGGGGCTGACGTTCCACTAATAAGCAATTGCACTACATTGAACTTCTGCGCTTCGGATGGGCTGTTGTGCAAGTAAACCCCACCTTCGGCAATACCCGTCACGTTACCGCCAATAATAAAGACGATACGATTGACCTCTAAACCAAGCATTATCCTTACCGCTTTCATCTGAATTTTTACAGGTTAGTTTTGCTTTATCAAATTGATTTTTATTTATCCTATTTTCAACTTCTTCGTTTCCGATAAAATACCAATCATCAAAATAAGCATTGTTTTTAAAAATCAATTTTTCACCTTTAAATAATCGTTCTTCTATTTCTTTTGCTTTCATAATTTACTAAATTACTGGCGGTAACACGGTATATATGTTATACGCCAATGAAGTGTCGTACTTAATTTTAAAGTTTGTGGTTAGGCGTACAACACATATACCCAACCGTTATAAGCAATAAAATCTTTAATCAAGTTTAATACCGTTTTCAAACATAAAATCTCTCAGCTTACTCCTTGCATCGGAGTAGGCAACAATTGCATCTTCGCTTAAATTTGTATCGTTGTACTTTATCTGAGAGCGTAAATACTGGTCAAATTGAAAGAAAGCGCTAGAGTAGCTTTGACCATCTAAGGCGGTCTGAGCCTCTTGCAAGTTGTCAAATTTTAGGATAATTTCCATTGTCTTTTATTGTTTTAATTATTAATTCCAATCTGTTTAGGTAGGCTTTAAAAAACTTTTTCCCATTGTTAGACTTAACAATACTAAGGTGCGTACTAATAAGCTTGGGTAAATCATAGTAATGTTCAGCACCTATTGTAAGTTTTTGAGGCAAAACAATTGCCTGTAAGTCCTGTTCAACTTTTTGTATTTCAGCGTCCCACATAGGCTAAATTATACGGTACTTTTCAATCGTATCTACATCCAAAAATATCTGCCTTTCGTAGCCCTGGTCTTTAAACCACAAGAAGTCTCCATTTAGTATAACTTCGTTAGGTATAAGCCATTGGTTGAAGCCTATAATCATACACACCTTGTCGAATGTTTTAGCCTCTTTAATGATATAGTGATTAAAGCCGTAGGAGTTTGCCTTGCGAAGCAAATGTTTTTTCTCAGTTCTTCTGACATACAATGTTCTGTCATCAGTATTAATGTAGCCTATTGACCTTTCCCTTTTTTCACTAGAAAGTCTTATAGATAGCTTAATCGTGTTGTCATTAGGCTCGCAGATTATGGTACAATTACCAAGGTTTATTTGCTTTTTCATTAGTTATCTTTTTAATGTAATCGTCACCATTTGTTGCAAGGCAGTTTTCACCACTAATATAACCCTCATTATAAGCCTTCTTAATTTGCGCTTTAATCATACCTATTGCGACCTTTTTTACATCAGCGTAGTGTGGGTCTTCCCAATCAATTTGAGGCGTTTTATCGACAAGATATTCAATTGGATTCATACTAAGTAAATTTAAGCGTTTCTGTGCTTTTCATAACAGGTGGGTAAATGGTATACACTTCGCCTGTTTCCTTGTCTAGCATATCCATCGGTTGTTTTAAGGACTTTAATAGCTTTTCAATGTCCTTCATTTCCTCCTTTAAAGCCTTCATCTTCTCAGTAAGCTCATTGTATACAGGGTGGTTGCAATTAGAAAAATCGTAGCTTACCCCTGCGCTAACTATAGATATCTTATATCCATTCATACTAACTTCCTTTCCGTATTTACGAACCTCTTCAATTCCAGCATACATTATATTTTGCTTGATTTCATCTATCGCATTGTCAAGGGCCTTCAATACTATTAACTGCTTCAAAGGGTCTACGTTGCCCTCCGCTACGTCATTACATATTGATTCTACTATTGCTTTGCCAATTTCTTTAGCGTTGTCTGTTGAGTTTAGTGTTTGTAAGTTTGTCATCGTTGTAAGTTTTAATTAGGGGCTGATATACACAGCCCCATTTGTTGTTAATGTTTATTAAAATGGTAATTCGATATTGTCAATTCCAACCTCGCTATCATTTGTTGAAGTAAGGTGTGTTGCAGAAGGTTGTTGCATTTTGCGAAATTCCTCCGAAGTTTTCATCTTATCCTTGATGAAGTCAGGTAAAGATTCATACTTTTCAAAGTCAAACTTATCGTAAGAAATTACAAATGTAGGGTTGACCTGTGCGGGGCATTGCATACCTTTAATCATAGGTGATACAGAGGCTATTTCGTTGTATACAATTGAAGGGTCTTTAGTTCCTGGCTTCTCAATAATGTTCAGCATACAGGCTACGCCTAAGAGCTTTGTAATGTCGAAGCTTTTTGCCTCAGCCTCTGTGAAGTCCTTTCCCCTCCAAGATGCAAGCATTTTACGAAGGGTTGCCTTTTCGTTCATTGACAAGGTGTACTCCTTGCTAATTACACAGGGCTGTTCACCTTTTTCCTCGTTGAATACCTTTAGTTCGGTGGGTAGCTCCCATCCAATACGAACCTTGTGAAGGGTTTTCTCATCCCCTTGAAACGATTCTTTGACCGTTCCTATTTCAATCATTGAGTAGCATCTTGCTACATAGTTGCCTGATGGTATAAGCTCACGCTTTACACCTTTGTTTGTTGCGTTAATCGCCATTGTTATATTGGTTTATTGGTTACGTTGTGATTGTTTAAATTCTTCTTTTTGTGCGCTTACAATTGACCTTAGTCCCTCTATTGCATAGTGCAAGTCCTTGTTGGTTGTTTCAGAAAATTGCAAGCAGTACATTTCTTCTTTTAGTTTTGCCTCCATAAATATACGCTTTTCTGAGACATTTAAGCCCTCTAATTCGCTAGAAGTTAATAACTTAAATTTACTTTCGTTAAGGAAATAATTTGACCTACTAATGCACTCGGTTGAGTTACCAAGGAAGCAGATTAGGTTGTTGAGCTTTTCAAGGCATTCGATTGGTACATCAATGCTAACCTGCTTTTTTATCTCATCAACTATCATCTGATTCATTTCGTTAATTTGGGTTATTGTTCTCATTTTTTATCCAATTAAAGTAAACTACATCGCTAAGGCTATCGGCCACATCACTATACAGTTCTGACTCAATCTCCCTTCTAAAGTCTTTCATAGACGTATTGTTTATTGTTATTTCCTCGCCGTATGGTATTTTTTTAAGGCTGTATTCAACCTCGACATCGGCTAAAATTGTGATTGTGATTTTTTTATTCATACTTTGCTTTTATAAGTTATGTGAGTAATTTCTTCTGCGTTTTCTACCAGAACTAAATTGCGAAAGGTTTCCCTTTGACTATACTCTTTTGCCATTTCAAGAACAAATCTATTCTCGTGTGGTTGTGGCTTGTCTGCAAGAAATTCAAGCCATTCTGCCCTAATCATATTTACGTTTGATAGACTTGTTTTCAAGGGTAATTCAAACTTTCTAAACCCTTGACTTGATTTGCTTTCAACTTTAAATGGGTAGGTATTTTTTGCTACAAATTCCATAAACCTTTCAAGGTTTTCATCGGCAATATACATTGTTCTTACATCCATATGGCTAGAAGAGTTTTAAGGATTAGAGCGAACAAGACAACGAAGTTTGTTATCAGAAGAAACGATACTATTAGCTTTGGTATTGAATGGTTCATTAGCAAGTTTAAGTTTTGCCTTTTCATTAGTGATTAGATTTAAAGATACTTGTACTGCAAGAAAAAGCAAGCAGTAGAATAGAAGAATAATTTTTGCGGTTGAGTTCATAGCCTTAGTTGTGTGCAATGGATAAAAGCATAAGCCTTTTGGCTATATTAAACTGCCTTACATTGTTTAGATTAAGGCCCTGTTGCGTTGCTATAACAGACAATATTGGCAAACATTGTGATAGCGTAAAACCGCTAAGGGATGGCTGTGTTAAGATTATGGTTTCCATTTTTATGAATTATTGACGGGTACAAAGTTAATTATTTTTAAATATCATCATCATTTTTTAAAATAAATTTTTCAGGAACGGTGTAAAAGTAACCCGCAGTTACTACCACTTCCCTCATCTTTTCTATTGAAAGCGTGCCGTTCTGATAGCGTTTTTTAATGTTATTAGACCAGTTTGAGGTCTGACCACACCTTCGGTAGTAGTACTTGAATTTAATCGTGTAAAGAAATGCATCGATTAGTGTGAGTTGTTGGTTGTTTGCCATTAGAGTAAATTGTTTCGTTTGTAATAGTTAATGTAGTAGTGGACCACTTGAGGGGTAAATTCTTTGCCGTCCGTTGTTATGTAGCCCGAACGCTTGTAACCAAGCCGGTTAAGGTGGTAGCTGATTTCTTTAAGTAGGTAGTTGGGGTTTGCTGAAATATACATCTTAATGTACTCGTATATTTGAACTTTGTTGTTATCCTCCCATACCGCCCTAGCTCTTGCGTGTGAGCCTTTTTCTCTCGCTTGTGGTGTTAAGTTTTGTGGGTTTCCTAATTTCATTCCGCTTTGTTTTTTAATTTGTAGTGCTGATTTTGTTCGTTTACTAATAAGCTCCCTCTCGTGCTGTGCCATTGTTGCAAAGATTCCAAGGGTCAAGGTGTTAAGGTCGGGAAGGTCAAGGCAGACAAAGTTAATTGACTGCTTTAGGGTGAAAAGAAAGCTTACATTCCTTGAAAGGCGGTCAAGTTTAGCAATTAAAAGGGTTGCATTTTTTTGTTTACATTCCTTTATCGCCATATCAAGTTGTGGTCGGTTGTCCTTCTTTCCTGATTCAACTTCAGTAAATTCCTTCAATATACATCCATTGGTTTTAGCGTATAAATTAACGGCTTGCTTTTGCGCTTCAAGACCTAAGCCCGATTCGCCTTGCCTCTTCGTGCTTACACGATAGTAGGCTACATAGTTTTTATTCATAGGTGCTTAATTTGTTGTTAGCCCATTCGATTATTTCAGTCAAGGGCGTAAACTTTGAGAAGGTATTAGTGTAAATTGGTATTTTAAGGGTGTTTATCCATACCTCGCCTGTTTGTTGGTATGGTGCTGATATATACACTTTAAGGTAGTGGTCCTTTGGCTTTAGTTTAAATATCATCTTGCTGGATTGTTATTATTACATTGTTTTTTTTGGCGGTTACATCGTAGTATAAACGATTTTTAAAGCAGTACATTTCAAGGTTTTGCAGTCTAAAATCGGATATAAATGTAGTGGTTATTGTTATCTGCTCATCGGTTACGCCATAGCTAAAGTCATCTGACTTAAATAGGCTAATTATGTCATCTTTGAATTGTATCATTTTTACATTGTTTTGGTGGTAAAAAACATTGTGCAACATTGGTAAGTTCCGAAGTAGGGTTTTATCCCCACCTCGGCTCGTGTGTTTTTGCTTATAACATTGTAAATTTTCCATTCGCCTTCAGTTGCGGTGGTTTTACTAATGGATATTGGTTCTTCGTTGAATCGTTCAATGAAGTATTGCTTTATAAATTCTGATTTTTTCATTGTTGTTAGTATTTTATGATTCGTTTAATTTTTTCTCGTCCTACTTGCCAGTCTTTTTCTACACTATCATAGTATAGTCTAATGGTTTCGTGTCCTATTACTTTAAGTTTATAGTCTTTTGTTCCAAACTGCATACCTGCTTTGATTGGCAATTTTACATCTGTATAAAATTTAGTTTTTATTCCTTGTATCATTGTTGTTAGTTGTTACATTGTTTTAAAGTGGTTGCAGGTCTATTGGTGTGCCATCAAGTCCGTAATCACAAGTCCATCCGATTGTTTCAAGGGCTTCAATAAGGTCGGCACATCCTTTATAACTTGAATCACCTTCTTGAACTATTGGCGTCCACGTCGTATTTGGTGCATTAATAAGCTCATATACAGGCAACAGTTTTGCTTGTATATCGTCGGGCAAATTATCGAAATCTGCCAATACTTCAAAGTAGTCAATTTCTTCAATTTCGTAAAGCTCAAAATCACCGTTAGGGTAATTTAAACATAGAACATCCTTCCCTTGTCTGTCAGGTTCATAGGTATCGTGTGGGGTTCGTTGTTCTAATAAGTTAAGTTCTTCAACTGCTTCTGAATAGGTCAAGTCTTGAAGGTCTGCTGGGTACATTGTAACTTTGTTGGTTGTTAATTTGATTTTTGACATTGTGTTAAGTGTTTGTTAGTTGTTATTTTTTTCTGAAAACATTAGTGTTGTATCGTCTGTGAAGGCTTGAATGGCGTTTGTAATTTTGCGCTAGTGTTCTTGCTTCTTTTAATGAATTGGCGTTGAAGGTCGCGGATTCTGAATTGCCTGTTTTAAAATCTGTGTAGTTGGCTAAGTATTGTTTCATTTTGTTGGTTGTTGTTAGTTGTTAATTTTTGAATTTAGGCAGAGTTATTTAGTTTGGTTTAGGGAATTTACTATTTCTTCAATTTCTCTATCGGTTAATTCGTTAGGCGATTTTGAAGGGGTGAAAGTGGTTTTTTGATATTTGTACCAAAGTTTCAACCTTTCAGCAGGTTGTAAATTGTCCCATTTTTTGATGGCTATTTCTGTTATGCGGTGGCGTTCCAAAACTTGAGTTAAATTTTCGTTTTTCATTCTTTTAAAGTTTAATTTAAAAAAACCCTTCTGCTTGTAGGCTTGTGTGGTTTGTTGCGGTTAGTATTATGTGGTCGCAAAGTTCAATATCAAGCAATTTTAAGCCGTCCCTTATTCTTTTAGTTATTTGAATGTCTTGGTCGCTTGGCTTAAGGTTTCCGCTTGGGTGGTTGTGGGCTAAAATTACTCCGCTCGCTAAATTGTCAACTGCATACTTTGCTATTATTTTAACATCGATAACCGTTCCCGCCGTTCCTCCTTGGCTAATTTTTGCGAAGCCTGTTGTTACATTGTTGCGGTTTAGCATCAGAAGAAAAACCGATTCCCATATTTCAATGTCGTCCGAATAGAATTGTCGGATAAAGTTAGCGGCGTCTTGTGGTGTGTGAATTTTTTGTTGTGGAAAGTCGCTTTGAATTTTCTTTAGGGTAAATTGGGGCGTTATTGTTGGCTTTTTCATTGTGTTGTTGTTGTTAGTTGTTAAGTAAGTAATTAAGTTCTTTTATGGTTTGGTTTATTGGGCTTATCCGCACTATTGTTAGGGGCTTGTTGCGGTTGGGTTGGTACATTCCAATAATGGTTAAATTGTTTTTTGTGGCGTATGAATATACGGCTTTCAGTCGCTTGTATATTCGTGAATTAATTATGTACATTGGCTTTTCGTTTGCAAAGTTTTTTAAGTCTATTAAGGTCGGCTTGTGTTGGGTTGTCGCTGTTGAACGTGCTATCAATTAATTGGGTGTCCGTTGTTAGCGTTGTCCAGCTCTTGCCTGTCTTTGGGCTTGTGTAGGTTACATTGAAATGACCATAAGACTGCAAAGATTTTGTGAAGTTGGTTAATTGTTCCATTGTGTTAAATTGTGGTTGTTAGGTGTGGGTAGTTAATTTGAATGATGTTCTTGTAAATTGCTTTCTGCTTGTCGGTTAACCGTTTTGGCTTTCCGGTAGGTTGGTATTTTTTTGCTTCTATTTTACCGCAAAATTTGATTTTAAATTTAGGTTCGTAGGTAAGATAAAAAAGCAGGTCTTCATAAATTAGGGTGTTGCTTCTGAATTGTTTGTGGTAATATAGCTTCATTTTTTGCGCTGTGTTGGATTATTTTTGAAAAAGCGGGGCAATGTGTCACCCCGTCCGTTTTCGTTTGTTGTATCGAAGATTTTAGTATTCACTCGGTAACATTATTGTTTTGTTCACGTTCCAAAGCGTGGCGGTGTCGTATGGAAAGTCTGAAAATGGTATTTTTTGAGTCACTAAAATATTATCGTTGCCGTCTGTTGCGGTTACATTAAACCTGTCACCTTTTATCCTTTCTAATTTCCAAACTTGGAAAGATTCGGCGGCTATTTGTCGGCTTATTTGATAGCTTAAAATTACATCCATAAACCAGAAAGATTCGCAAGCGGTACAAAGGTCGTGCGCTCCTTCTGTTATTAAGTGGTTAAAATTTGTTTTATAAAAATGGTCGCTTCCTGTGTGTTGTGAAAATTGGTCGTTGGCGTTGGTGGTTGTTGGTTGTTGTGTTAAATTTTCCATTGTGTTGTTGGTTTTTAGTTGTTATTTATTAGGTGGCTAAGTTTGTATTTTTCCCAAAGTTTGGGTGTGTAGCTTATTCCGTTGGCTTTATCGTAGTAAACACTAGGTATGTAAATTCGCTCGCCCTCTTCTCCTACCTTGTCCTTATTTGGGTCGGTGCGGTATGCTCCTGCGTTGTCTTGTCCGTTTATCTCTGAACTTAATCCGCAAAGTGCAAAGCGTAAAAATAAGGGCGTGCAAAGAAGGGTTGAAAATAGCTGTAAATTTATAGGCTCGTTGTAATTTTTCACCATTACATTTAGGTACAAATTTCCGTTGCTACCACTTGGGACGGCGTTGTATGCGCCTACATTAACTTTGCAGCGTGTTCCTTGCTTTTCTAAATTATCGATAAAGTTTAAGATTAACTGAAATTTCATAAAAAAGCCCTCCTCTGTTATCTTGTGACTTGCTGTTATATCGATAAAAATCTCCCTTGTTTGGTTTACCTTTTCGCTGTATACATTGAACCAGTGTTCGGGGCGGTCTTGGATTACGTCCACAATATCAAAGAAAAATCCCTGTGTATCTTTGTAGTAAATTTGTGAACTGCTTTCGGGATTGTTCAAACTTAATTCGCCTGCTTTCTTTAGATATTTTTCCAATACTTCGGGGCTTCCGTAGGCGGTGGCGTGGATTGCCTTTTCTACATTTTGAAATCCTGCCCAGTCTGAAAAGTATTTAAGGTTGTGAGCGTTCGATACTTGGTTTAGTTTTGCCCTAAATTCTTCTAAGTTGCCATTAAAATAAACGTCGGGTCGGCGTTCGGTTGTGTCTGTTGGTTTGGTTTTTTTGCGTCTCATTGTGCTAAATTTTGGCGGTTATTATAGTCCTAGAATCTGTTTTGCTTTGTCCTGTAAATTGGGCGCTATTTGGTCTATCAATGCTTCCTGTATGGCTTCGGCTCTTTCCATTTTGAATACGTTCAAACATTTTTCCAAAAGGGCGGTTTTTCGCATACTAATAACGACCCGTTCGCCTTTCATCGCCTTGCGTAATTTCTGAACGATTGCGGCGGCGCTTGGAAATAGTTCGGTTTCCAATTCTTCATCGTAGTCAACAAAGATTTGTTTAAAGCGGTCAAGGGTTGCGGCGTCTATTGGGTTTCTTCCAATATATTCGGCGCCCGCACCTGTGCCAAAAGTATTGGCGGCGGCAATGCAAATAAAATCTGAATGGCGTTTAACAACTTTATCAGGAAAGGTACATACTCCATTAGCTAAAGCGCTATTTAATACGGCGGTCACGTTGGGGTTTCCGTTGTCGATTTCATCTAACAAAAACACTCCTCCTTTTTCGTATGCGGTTCTAAAAATTGTTTCAATATACGTTCCTGTTGCTGTTGTATATCCTAGCAAATCGGATTTAGTTGTTTGTCCGCAAACAGATATCGGATAAAAAGGTAGGTTAACGGCTTGCGCTGCTGTCTCTGCTAGTTGTGTTTTTCCTGTGCCTGCAGGACCGTATAAATACAAACTTTGCCTAATTTGAACGTAGCGCAAAACTTGGCTCAACTTGTTGTGTTGTCTTCCTGTTACTGATGCTTTTGCTTCATTGTTAATAAATATACGGGTTTCTGCGGTATATGGTTTGGCGTGCTTAGTAATTAATTCGATTACCTTACCTTCATCTAGTTGGGCGGCTTGTGGTTTAACGTGCGGGGCAATTGCGGCGGCTAAAATTGCTTCTAAACTTTGGTTGTAAGGTGTTGGCGGCGTTGGTTGCTGTTGTGCTTTCCTTTCCCTATTCATAGCACGTTCAAAAGCTATTTTAGCTGATTGAGTCGCTGGCTTTTCAAGTTCAAAAAGTTGTAGTATCTCTTCCCATGTGTCGCAAAATGTTAGTTCATTTTGGATTGTATACTCGTCGGCTGTTAGGCTTCCTATTTCGGTTAAATAGGGTAATTTCATTTTAAACAATTCGTTGCCGTTGGTAGTGAATAAAGTTGCGTTCATTGTGTAAAGTTTAAAAAGGTTGGTGATTGGTTTAATAGTTTTTTATGATTTTTTTATTCATTAGTTTAGCGAACTTATTAATGTGTTTACTTGTTGTTTTGCTAAAATACTCGTTAATAATTAAATTTTCCCCTTGTATTGTTGCTACGTGCGTATTATAGCTATATAAGTATACATTGTTAATTAAAACACAATTAGCGCATATTTGTCTAATTTGCGGTTGTTGGTTGAAATTTTCCATTGTTGTAAAGTTTTAAAAGTTTAAAAATTGGTTTGGTTGGTTTTGGTTGGTTTATGTTGTTTTTTATGCTTCTTTCAATAGGTCTATAAATTTTCTATTCCCTTTTTCTACCATCTCCTTTAGGTCTGGCAAAATGTTCTTTAAATTGTTTTCCTGAAAATCATTATAACAATTTCCGTTTAATCTACTTTTTTTTACTTCTTGATATTTATTAAGGTAGCGAAAGGACGATAAAATTTCTTGGTTGTGAATTGTCCAACTATCGGAATTATAAACCATCAATGTTGCAGTTAACATTGTGAATCCGTCCAATTTTTTTAAGGCAAATTTATAATTATTCAAAATTGTATCGAAGTCGAGCAAATGAGAATAATCTGTAAAAATCATTTCTCTGATTTCCATTTTTCCGAACAATCCTGTTTGAAATTCTTTTTCAATTTCAATTTCGATTTTGATAGTTTTTCTTTTCATTTGTTTAAAGTTTTAAAGTTTAAAAAATTGGTTTGGTTATTTGGTTTTGTTGATTAAAAATAAAGTTATAAAATAGGAAAGGGAAATGGTGCAAAAGATAAGTAGTAAGTTTTCCCGAATTGATTGTTCTGATAACTTGTCAGCGTCAACGCTGTAGTGTGTTAGTCGGTTGACGATTAAAATAGTAGCTACAATAAATAGTGTAGTTAGTAAGTGGGAGGCGATTGTTTTTTTCATTTGGTGTAAAGTTTTTGAAGAATGATTAGACCATTACCCTCTATCATAGGGGTCAGTTCCATTTTTCGTAATAAAATTAGCTATTGCGTGTGCTGGTGAAAATGGCACATAATACGGAGGAATATATGTCTTGGTAGAAACATTACCATATTTATCAATAAGCCTCATAGCGCAATCTTCAGTAATTATTAAATCCACTTCACTTTCTTGATAAATTATATCTAATTCCTCTTTAATTGCTCTAGAAGAGCGCCAACCATTTTTAGTGGCTTCTTTAATGTCACTAATTAAAATTGTCTCATTGTCATTTTCCCATACAGATAGATAGCCCCTATTTAAGCTACCATCGTTATTGACTTTTAAAAAATACTCTTTCATTGTTTTGTTATTGAATTATTGACATGCAATTATACAGAGCAATTCAATACCCCCAACATAGCGACTTAAAAATACTTGTAAGTGCTTGAAAATCAATGATAAAAATTTCTTATATTGCCGTATAATTAGCCTTTTTTGCGTGGTTTTTTGCCTAATTTTTGCCTATTTTCTTCCCGTTTTTCGGCAAGGAATGGAAAGGTTGTACTAAAGTCAAGTGTAAACATATCGCAAAAATCAAGGGTCGGGAGATAGACAAGACACAAAGAATAAGCCTTAAAAAAGGTGTGTAAAGGTAAGCCGCGAAGGTAAGAAGGTTCGTTCCGGGAAAATAGTTGGTTGGATATTTGACAAATGGAACTAAATTCGTGGATAGTCAATCCGCTATTAAATTGGATGTACCTTAAATTGTGCCTAAATTTAGCGTAAAATTCACTTAAATTGGTCTTGAATACTTGAGTATTAGAAAGGGTGTATAAATTGTTTAATTCGTTAAAATTGGCTTTTGCTTCGTCTGTTGGTAGTTTGGATAGGGTGTTTTCAATCTTTCTTTTTCGCCTTTCCCTCTGCTTCTCCTTCCCTAAATTCTTCATCACTGCCATAACTTTCCGCATTCTTTCTTTCCCTTTTCCTCCTTTCTCCATTTTCAACAACCTTAAACGTTCGTTTGTGCTTGTCAATTTAGGGCTTTAGGGCTTCAGGAAAGTTTGGTTTAACATTATTTGAATTGGCGCAAAGGTAGACTAATTTTTTGAATATACAAAAAGGAGCAAAGGTGTATAAGGTTCACCCCTCCCCCTCCTTCCCTTGCTTCTCCGTTGTGGTTGTGGTTATGGACTTGCCAAAAAAAAATAGGGGCGGGGGGTTTAGGGGTGGGGGGTGCTTTTTATGGTGGGGCTGAAGGTGGGAACATAGGCGTTTACCCCTCTTTCATAGTCAGCCCCTTTCTTGTAGTAAAAAGACTTCCTCCCCTCTTTCATAGTTAACCACCCCTCTTTTGTAGTCAGCCCACTTTTTTTTACTTAGCCCCAGCCCCTCTTTCATAGTCGAC
>Ga0129333_10004427_pt1 | contig 13148 bp, 10 predicted proteins | sample CPB6_08_DNA_FD_94474 | JGI IMG/M metagenome (GOLD analysis project Ga0129333, IMG submission 94474) | Freshwater to marine salinity gradient microbial communities from Chesapeake Bay, USA - CPBay_Sum_0.6_0.8_DNA | ecosystem: Environmental > Aquatic > Marine > Coastal | place: USA: Chesapeake... | reverse complement strand
CCGTCAGCGACTACATGCTGGTTTTTGATGGCTCCCAACTGACAGGCTCCAAATACTTTTTCCTGCAAGACAGCACCACGGCTGTAACCGGTCAAAACCTGGCAGTGCAGCAAGATGGCGGAGCTTGGACCAGTGTGGGCGGCTCCCCAGCACCCACCTCGGCAATGGTCATCTACGCCAACACGGTGCCAGAGCCCGGCTCCCTCGCCCTGATGACAGTGGCCCAGGTGGCCGGCTTCCTGGTGTGGCGATCGCACCGAAAAAGGAAAATGCGCAAAACCGTCCGGTGAATGTCAATCAGCCTGGCTATTCCTGAATCCCTGCACCCAGGCTTCCGTGGTGGATGCAATATTCCAACCAACGGTCGCCGTACCCGCCGCCCGCGCCACTTCAATCCACCCGGCCAATCCGGCCGGGTCGGCCCAAACCGGCCGCCCCAAAAATCCCTCGTAATACCCGTTCACCTGTTTTCCCAGGTATTCCCCGCTGCCAAGCAGCGAATCGATGACCGCGTTCGCCCCCAACCGCCGCACCGCCTCGGCATGGCTGGCCAGCCCTTGCGGGTCCGCCTCGCGACCTAAAACCCGCGAGTAAAGCCTCGAGACCAACTCCTCAGGGCTGGAAGTGCCCGCGGCAAATTCGGCCGAACCCAATAGGGCCGCCTTGACCCGGCTCTCGGGAACGCCACCCACCAGCGCCCGGGTGTACGCCTCCCGGCCTCCCGCATCGGCCGCTCGCCCCAGAAACTGCTGGTAGTAGCCATCCACTTCCTGGCCAAGGTTTTCCGGGCTTTGCCAAATGGCCCGGGCCACATCCCCAATCCTTTTGCCGTTCTTGACCTGTTGCAAAAATTGCTCTTGCCCACCCGTGTCCGGCAAACGACCCAAAATACGCTCGTACAAAGCGCCAATTTCATACCGGGTGGTGGCATCCGGGTCCGGCTTGGGCAGCGCCGAGGAATGGTGCTGGATGATCAGCCACTCCCCGTTGACTTTTTCATAATTGAAGGTGAATCGCGCCGCGATAACCCGGAATGGTTGCCCCGCCGGCGTCACCGCGAAGGTGTAAAGACCCGAGTTGTCAGCAAGCGTCTCAGAGGCCCGGATCGAGTATTCATCCAGACGAGGTACAGGCTTCAGGGCCAGAAACTCCACAAAATAATCGCGGATCGCCTCGGGCGTGCGCCTCGGGTCATTCGCGACCGTCGGCAGCAGGATCGCCTCCGGGGCATAGAGCGCCGTCACCCGGTCCGGGTCGCCAGATTGCACCGCCTCGCTCCAGCGGTTGAATAGTTCCAGCACCTCCCCGTCACTGGGCACCCCGGCCAGGTCCGCCGGTGTCAGGCGTGCCTCCAATGCCTCCAGGGCGGGTCGCATGGACACGGATGATTTGCCAGATGCCAAACCCAATTCAAGGATCATGCTCGCCCCCAAAAAACTGCCGCGGCCGGCCGGACTTTCACCAGCATTCGCCCAGTCAAGAATCTTCTTCACTTCGGGATTTATTATGCCACCCATTCTGGGTTTCCGGCAAAATCAAGCTGGCAACCAGGAAATCTGCCCCGTCAGCCCCCCCAAAAGCCGCAGCCGGCAGCCCAAAAGGGGGCCACCGGCTGCGACTCTGGCACCCAACCCGCTCACACCGAGGTGTTGTTCGTGCCCAGGTTGAACTGACCGATGGCGGGAGCACCCATCGCACCGTCGGCGGACTGCGGCTTGTAACTGAGCTTGATTGTCTTGTAGCTCAGGCCGATCCGGTCGACATGCTCCACCTCCTCTTCCTTGCCCTCCACTGGCATGTAGCCGTTGCTGAAGCTGGAGACATACACCTCGCCCAGCTCGATGGTGTGGTACTCCTGCTGACCCTTCCCGGATTTCCGCACTGTCAGCACGGCCTTCTTGAAGTGGTCACCCGTCGCGGCCGCCTGGAACAGCGAGGGCGAGGCGAGGTTGGTGCGGGCCACCAGGTTCAGCGCGCCAAAGACCGGCTTGCCGGCACCCGAACCCGATGTCCCGGAACCCACCTTCGACTGGTTGACCAGGGAGTGCTCGAAGGAGAGCAGTTCAACCTCATCCTTGTGCTTGCTGTCGGTGGATTCGCCTTTGATGCCGTCAATTTTCAGGAACAGATCGATCGCCATGATGCACCGTCCTTTCATGTTGACCGGGCGGCACCTGCCTGACCCGGGGTCTTCCTTCGGAAGGGAGCGGCTTCTTTCACTTGTTGCCACTCATATAAAAATATACGAAGATATATTTTTATTGTTCGACTGTTTGGAAAAAAGTTTGAAAATAATTTCCCCAACCTTCAATCGCACTGGTTTTCCAGCGCAAAACACCCGCAGCTGCCACTTTTCCAAAAGCCTTTTTCAGGCACGGCAGACTGCTTTGGGAATGCATTCCAATCACCCCGGCGCCCGCGGGGGATTACGGTGGATCCGTTTCTGGATTGGGGTCAAAAAGGCCTTTCAGGCCCGGATTATCAGTTCCATCTCGGGGGGAATCCCCTCTGCCACAGGCCCGATCACATCTCCCTTGAAAAACCGCTGGATCGCCGTCCGCCGGGACAATTGCAGATACAGGCGGCTGCACCGGCAATCGCGGGCTGCCGACAAGATCCTGTCTGCCGCCGAAACCCCGGTGAGGTAAACCAGCTTCAGGGGTACCCCCAGTCGCATCGCTTCCGCCTGCGCCCGGCTGAAAACCTCCAGGGCGGCCGGGTCCTCCTCTGGTACATGCCTGGAACCTGATCCCATTTGCGGCAGGCCCAGCACCTTGACAAACACCACAGCAAGCTCGGCCTTACCGTTCAGGGCATCCCGCACCGCGCGTTCCAGGTTGTCGGACGGCCGGCTGGCCGCGATCAGGTAGGTCTCCCTGGGCGGATAATCCCCGTCCAGATCGGTTGGCGGGGTTTTGGTTTCCTCGGGTGTGAGGGCCCGGCTGGTTTTCCGTCCAATCGCTGCCAGCAACGCCGCGAGACTGGCGGACAAAAGAAATCCGCCCGCGCCCTCCGCCGGTAGCAAGGTCAGGATGCCCACTTGCCCCAGGGCCCCGGCCAGCGCGATTCCCCGGAAGGCCTGTTTTACCCCGGGGCCCCCGTCCGTTCCGCCGGCCTGGGTGAACAGCCGGGCCGCCAATCCCAGGTTCAGCACCGCGAAGGAAAAAGCCCGTGCCTCCGGCTTGTTCCATAGCAGCGTCGCCAAAATCACGGTCATCAGGCTGCCCACGCCCGTCAGCATCCACCGCTCGCCCGGTTTCAGCTCAAACTGCCGCGTCAACCCCGTGCTGAGCAGGTTGATGGAGATGGCCCCCACCACCCCCACCGAGTACAGGCCGGCCAATTGTGTCAGATCCGGGAAAAACACCAGGAGCAATCCGGGAAAAACCATGGCCACCAGCAGCGCCACCCCAGGCACCCCGTGCCGGTTCAACCTGCACAGCAGCCCGGGCGCCTCCCGGTCCCGCGCCATCATGTACTGGATGGCCACCAGGTCGGTCATCGCCGTGTTCACCGCGGAAAGCAGCAGGCAGCCAAACACGATCGACGCGAATCCCGCGAACGCCCTGCCCACATAGTTCTCAGCCAGCAGGTTCATCATGTCATCGGTCCCGAGAGGGTGTCCCTCCGGGTCGATCAGCTTCGCGTCCGGCAGCGCGTTCATCGCCGCCGCCAGGATGACATTCAGCAACACCACTTCCGCCAACACCGGCAAAATAGCCCGGCGGGCCGTGGCCCGCACCGGCGGCACCATGATCCCGGTCATGTTGGCGATGGCCTCGATTCCCGATAGCGCCAGCACGATCTCGGTGAACCCGACCCAGGCGTCCCCCCATGCGGCCAGGCTGTACCGCTCGCGCACCGGAAACTCCACCCGGGCGTGGTGCAGGCTGGGGATCGAGCAGACCGCCACCACCAGGGTGAGCGCGGCTGTCGCCAGGGCGATCCCCAGCGCCATCCGCCCCATCCCGCGCGGCCCGAACCAGTTCACCGCCCCGATGATTCCGATCGCCCCCAGCGTGCAGAACAGCTCCGACCTGATGCCGCAGAAGGTGCCGGATATCCCCAAATAACGGAAAGCGTCCAGGCACGACATCGCCGCCGTCACGGTATAGTCCGCGCACAGCATCAACGCGCCGATCACCGCCAGCGTCCGGCTGGTGTGGCGTGCCGACGAATACACCCCGCCGCCCTCGGGGTACTTCCGGCAAATGATCAGGTAGCAGAGGGCCACCAGCACCAGCAGCACATTCACGAACAAAATGTGAAAGAACGATGCGTGGCGGGTGAAATAAAATGCCAGCCCCAGCACATATAAACGGCTGGTCCCCAGGTCGCCGAACAGCATCGGCCCCGCGTGGTACCAGCGCAACTCGCGCGGCCTGTCCCCGGTGGTCATGGCAGCTAGGCTCCCCGTCCCCAGGGGGTGCCGACCATGGAGGGGTTGTCACCCTTTTTTCCAGCCGTCCTCCGGCCTCGCGACACGATCGCCCCCACCGCCGCCAGAATCAGCCCGCCGCTCAGCGCCGTCACCGCCCAAAGCGGGCCGCGCACCCGCTGCCGCACCTCGTTTTCGTCCCGCATCAGCGGCCGCGTGATCTCCAAAATTCCCCGCACATCCCCCACCTTCCAGTTCTTCTTCGGCGAGTCGGCGCGGGTGTTGTGGCATTCCACGCAGCTCTCCTTCAGCACCCGGGCGATCGCGTAACGCAGCACCTTCTTGCCGTCCTTGGTTTCAAAGCGGTGGTACTCCTCGCCCGGATGGGCCTCCAGCCGTTTCAAAGCCTCCCGCTCGAACTCGTCCCTCGGCCCGCCCTCCTTCACCCGCCAGGGGAACGGGTACTCGCTGTACAGGCGCACATCGATGTCCGAGGTCGGCGATTTTTCCAGCCGGTGGCCGATGTCATGGATGAAGGTCGCGGGGATGCTCAGTGGCACCTTGTTCTTCTCGGGTAGCGGATCATGGGTCACCTGGAACCCCGTGTCCCGCACTTTCTTGACGATGTCGCTGTACTCGTCGTTGGCGTGCAGCAGCAGGTCCGCCTGCTGGATCACGCTTTCCAGCGCCGTGTGCCGCACCAGTTCCCCCGCCAGCCACTGGATGTACAGAACCCCCCCCAGGGGGGACAGGGTGGCCAGCAACACCAGGGTGGCTGCCGCCGGCCGCTTCCGGGCCCATCGCCCGGCCGATTCCAGCCATCCCGGCCGCCGAGCCAGGATCGGTTCTCCCGCCAAAAATCGCCGCAGATCAGCCGCCAGATCCGCGGCGGTGGCGTATCGCAGGCCCGGGCTCTTCGACAGGCATTTCAGACAAATAGTCTCCAGATCCGCCGGACAGTTGTACGCCAGTCGCGACACCGGCAGCGGATCCTCCTTCTCCAAGAGACGCACCACCGCCATGAAGGTCGGCGCCTGGAACGGCACGCGCCCGGTCAGCAGTTCGTACAGGATGGTCCCCAGCGCGTAGATGTCGGCGGCCGGCCCCGCCTGGTTGGCCGATCGCACCTGCTCCGGCGCCATGTACAGCGCCGTGCCCACCAACTGCCCCGCTCGGGTCAGCCCCGCGTCTTCATTGTCCAGTTGCTTCGCCAGTCCGAAATCCGCGATGCGCAACTGCCCTGGTTGCAGGAAATCGATCGACTCGACCGGCTCCTTCACCAGGATATTCGAGGGCTTGATGTCCCGGTGGACGATCCCGGCCTTGTGCGCCGCATCCATGGTTTCCGCCAGGGTCGCCACAATCGAGGCTGCCTGCCTGGGGGCCACCTGACGCCTCACAAGCAGGTTCGCCAGGTTGCCCCCCTGGCACATTTCCATCACCAGGAAGGGGTTCCCGTGGTGTTCTCCATGGTCGTAAACCTGGATGATGCCCGGGTGGCTCAGCCGGCCCAGTGCCTGGGCTTCCACCTCGAACCGCCTTTTGATCTCGGGCGTTGCGGCTCCCTTCATGAGGATCATCTTGAAGGCGACCGTCCGGTTGAGCGAAACCTGCCGGGCCCGGTACACGATCCCCATCGCGCCCGAGGCGATCTTCCCCTCGAACAGGTAACCCGGCGGCAAATCCATCAGGTCGCCGGGTAACCGCTGCGGGGAGACGGCCTCCGCAACCTGGGTGGCTTGGGCATCTCCATCCATTGCCACGGTCCGGTCCGCTTGCTCCCCCTTGAGTCGAAGGTCCGGCTGGATTGGTTGGGTTTGGTTGGGGTCTGACATGTTCGCCCGGCCGATGGATGGAACTAATGGATGGATACTACCATTTTTGGCCGTTTTTTTAATGGATCCCAAGGTTCCAATGAAAAAAGGGCCGGGGTTTTTCGCCCCGGCCCGTCGCAGTTTGTGGGGACAATATCAGATCCCAGATCCTCCGTTGAAGCCGAACCCCTTATTTCCCCCGAAACCTCCGCCAAATCCTCCCCCCATACCTCCTCCAAAGCCCCCCTGGCCAAATTGGCCACCGCCTAGCTGGCCTCCACCAATCTGCCCGAATCCACCCTGACCGAATTGGCCTCCACCCATCTGCCCGAATCCACCCTGACCGAATTGGCCGCCACCCATCTGGCCGAATCCTCCCTGGCCAAACTGGCCACCACCAAAACCGTTCTGGCCGAATTGACCGCCTCCAAAACCCCCTTGGCCAAATTGGCCGAACTGCCCGCCGGACCCACCCAGCATGTAGCCCGGTTGAATCGGTATCACCGCGTAGGGGCCACCAGGCCCGGTGGGCCTCACAACAGTTCCGGGTGTGTAGGCCCCATAGGGATTGTTGTTACCCGATCCGTTGACTCCGCCATTTCCAACCGCGCCACCCGCTCCTCCGCCAAATCCGCTTTGGCCAAACTGTCCACCTCCAAATTGACCTGCTCCCACCTGGCCGAATCCTCCCTGGCCAAACTGGCCCCCAAACCCGGATTGGCCCAACTGCCCACCTCCCATTTGCCCCCCGCCAACCTGGCCGTTGCCCCCCAATTGACCACCACCCATCTGGCCACTACCCCCTTGCTGCCCTCCATTGACGGGAACCACTGGACGCATGGCTGGGGGTACCGATTGCTTCGGTGGAAGCGTGGGCCGGTACTGGGCCACCAGGCTCCCTGCGAACAACCCAAACGACAAAAAACCGATCAAAAAGCGTGCTGTGCGAATCATGGTGAATCTCCTTGGTTTGGATAGTCCCACCATCCATACGCACTAGTTATGAAAAAGTTTTAAATTTATTGATTTGTATATATTTTAATATTTTCAAGCTCAAGCCCGGTGCTTTTCCAGCATCAAGAGGCGCAAGAGACTAGGGGCTATTACTTCACGAAATATCGAGGGATTCGACTTTCCAAACCCTACTTGGCCGGGTCGCGAAGCATTCCCTCGAACAAGGTAGCCATCAAATCCATGGCCAGTTTCTTGGGAGCCCGGTGCGGCACCCCGCCGGTCCGCCCCAACACCCCGTCAATCAGCAGGGTCGCCGCGCCATGCATCGCCGACCACCCCGCCAAAAGAAAGGCATGGGCCTGCCCTTCCCGCAGCAATCCCGATTCCTCCCCGGCACGAACCTCCCTATCAAAACAGGCCAGCGTGTTGGCCTGTGCCCGCACCAGGTCGGGGGTCTGCGCGTCGTTCACATCGGCCGAGAACATCACGCGGAACAGCGGCGTCTCCGTGGCCGCGAATTCCAGGTAGGCGATCGCCAGCCTCTCCAGTCGCTGCCTCTGGCCCGGCCCCTTCGCCACCGCGGCCTCCAGCTTGGACAACAGTTTCTCTTGCCCCTCCTGGGCCAGCGCCACCAAGATATCCGCCCGGCTGGCGAAGTGCCGGTAGGGCGCGTTGTGCGACACGCCCGCCTCCCGGGCCGCCTCCCGCAGGGTGAATCCCTTCACCCCCTGGGCAGTGACCAGCTGCATAGCCGCGTCCAGCAGCGCCCGACGCAGGTCGCCATGGTGGTACGATTGCCCTGCGTTTTTTTTCCGGCCGCCCCCGGATTTCCCCGCGTTGCTCATGACCCCATTTTCCCGGGATTTGTTGACATTGTCAACAGTCCCGGGCCGCCTCCAGGCCATCAGGCGGTGAATCCCTCAAGAATCCATGTGTTGACACCGACAACATTAGGGGGTAGGAATGGTTTGGCGCCGCTGGCCCGGCTGCCACCCGGAGGATGCGTCATGGAACTGGTCCTGTTCTACCTGGCAATCGGGTTCTGGCAATTCGCACCCGGGTGGGCCAAGGCCCTGCTGTACGCCTCCCCCCTGCTCGTCGGCGCGGCCCTGCTGGCACGCGCCCGCAAGGGTGGCAAGGGCCCCGGAACCGCGCCCAAATGTTGACAGTGTCACCTTTTTTCCCCTTTCACCCCAGCCAAGACTTGAAGGAGTCCGCCATGACCCGGCCGGAAGACACACCCCCGGTGAACGCCACGCCCGGCGAGCCCCCGACCAAAACCGCCCCGACCCCCGGCACCTTCGATCGTGAGGCTTCCGAGACCATGCGCCGGGTGAAGAACTGGATCCTCTTCGGCAGCGATCAGTTGCCCCGGGGAGCCTCGCTGGAATTCGCCATCGCCAGCCAGTGGCTGCTTCGCATCGGCGTCACCATCCTCGTCCTGGGGATCGGGTTCTTTGTCAAGTACTCCATCGATCAGGACTGGATCTCCCGCGAGGCCCGGGTGCTGGCCGCCGCGGCCGGCGGCATGGCCATGCTGGTGGGCGGGTCGCGCGTCCTGGGCGGCCGATACTCCATCCTCGGCCAGGGCCTGATGGCGGCCGGGGTCACCACCCTCTATTTCTGCGTTCACGCGGCCCGCGCCTTTTACGGCCTGATCGATGAAGGCACGGCCTTTTTCATCATGGCCCTCATCACCGCCCTGTCGGGCTTCATCGCCGTGCGATTCGGCGCGGCCACCATGGCCGTCCTCGCGGTGCTGGGGGGTTACGCCGCCCCCTTGATGTTCCAGTCCGCGGGTGGATTGGCACCGGTGCTCTCCTACATGCTCGTCATCGCCATCGGGGTGCTGGGCATCACCACCCTGCGGGATTGGCCCCTGGTCAAGGCCCTGGCCTTCGCCTGCCATATCCTGCTTTTCCACGCCTCCGTCCTGCGTGATGCCGATATGGCCGACCTGGGCACCGCCCTGCCCTTCCTGGGCGCCTACTTCCTGGTCTTTTCCACCATGCCCTTCCTCCACAACCTGCGCCGGGGAGACAGGTCCGGCCTGGTGGAACTGCTGGCCCTCCACATCAACGCCGCCTACTTCTCCCTGATGGGCTGGCACCTGATGACCCGTCTGGGCTACGACCATTTCTCCATGGGTACCTGCAGCATGGCCTTGGCGTTTTTCTACGCCGGCCACGCCTTCGCTTATCTGCGGCTGCGGGTCAACGATCGCCCCATGCTGGTTTCCTTCATCGCGCTGTCGGCCGGTTACCTGGGGATGACGATGCCCCTGTGCCTCTCGGGCCTGTGGCTCAGCACCGCCTGGGCGTTCCAGGCGGTGGCCATGGCCTGGATGGCGCGGCAGTTGGGCAGCGGTTTGCTCCGGCAACTCTCCTACCTGCTCATCCTGGTGCTGGTGGGCCGCTACGCCTGCGTCGACCTCCCCCGACGCGCCTTCATGCCCGTCCAATGGGACCACCATTTTGTCTGGCCGCTTCTGGCGGGTTTGGCCACCCGTCTGCTCAGCTACGGCCTGCCCCTCGCCGGGATGATGGCCGCCGGACTGTTGCTCGGCAAGGATGGGCGGAAACAGCCCGCGCTCATCCCGGCCGACAACGACATCCCCGACCAGCTAAACCGTGGCACGGTCCGTGGCCTGACCGGCATCGTCGGGGCCCTTCTGGGCATGGCCTACCTGGTCCTGGAGATCAGCCAGACCGTCCGCGCCGGCTGTCCCGAGTTCTACATGACCACGCTCACCTTGGCGGGCATCGCCTTCACCCTGCTCATCCTCCGTTGGGGCGAACTCTGGATAGGCACCGCGACTACCAGGGCCGTCTCGCTGGCCCTGGCCATCATCCTGAGCTTCAAGCTGCTGTTCCTCGACCTCGGCGGCCAGTTGGGTACCTCCCACGATTACCTGCTCTATCAGGCTTGGTCGCCTATGGGGGTGATCTCCCGGTTGGTCGACTTCTCGGCCTTCATCGGTTTCCTGGCGATCCTGGGACGGTTGCTGGCGCGCGGGGGCTCCAAGGACGCGCCCGCGCTCATCGCGGCGGTCTCACTTTCGCTGGCCTTGCTCATCCTCACCACCGAGACGGTCAACTTCGTCCACGCCCTGGCCATGGATGCCTTCCGACCGGGGGCGGTCTCCATCCTCTGGACGCTGTTCGGCCTGGGCCTGCTGGTCTGGGGCATCCGGTGCCGCGACCGCTGGTCCCGCTACGCGGGCCTGGGCCTCTTCACCGTGGTGACCTTCAAGGTCTTCCTGTTCGACCTCAGCGGCGCCGAAACCCTCTACCGCGTGGGCGCCTTCATGGCCCTGGGGGTCCTGCTCCTTTCGGGCTCCTTCCTGTACCTGCGCAACCAGAAGGCCATCACCGGCGAAACCATCGGCATCGGGGGGATGGACCAATGAACCCACTGCTCGTCGCAATCCATCTGGCCGCCTGCGCCCCCGCCCAGGAAGATGGCACCCTCAATCGCTGGGCCCGGCCCATCAGCTTCCCAGCAGTGGACCGGCCAACCCTCGTGGCGGTTGAACTCGACGGCCACGCCCACCGGTTCGCCAGGCCGGACCAGTCGGACATCCGGGTGAAAACTGCCTCAGGTGCTCCGGAATCTCTCCTGGTCCGCAGGCCCACTCAAATCCGTTCCCGCCTCGTCCCCGCGGAATTCCAGGCGGACACCGTGTCCGCCGGCCCCGCGGCGGGCGGTGCCTTCACCCTGGTCATCCGCCTGCGCCCCGGGCAACCCCGCCCGAACAGCCTGCGCCTGGTCACGCCCCTGCGCGATTTCGAGAAGCGCGTGCTGGTCGAGGGCCTCGCGGCGGACGGAAGGGCCGCCACCCTGGCCGAGGCGGTCATCGCCGACTACAGCAGCCTGGTCGATTTCCGTTCCGATTCCATCCAATTCGACCCGGGCCAGTACCGCCAGTTCCGCGTCACCATCGACACCCCCACCGACCGCCAGGAATCCGCCATCAGGGAACTGGTGCGCCGCGCTGGCAAACCGCTGTCGGAGCGCCTGCAGGCCACCACCAGGCCGTTCCGGGTGGACCGTGTCGAATTCTCGGGGCTCACCGAGGTGGGCGACAGCGAACCAGCCCAATGGGATCGGGTGGCACCACCCGAATGGACCGTCGTCCACGATGCCGCGCGGCGGGAAACCCTTTTCCAGTTCGATACCGGCCTGCGCCCCTTGGTGGGTCTTGAATTGACCGGGGCTGAGGGCAATTTCCGCCGTTCGGTCCGGCTCGAGGTTCCCGAAAAATTCCGCGGGGCAACCCGGTGGAAAACGGTGGCCTCGGGGGTGTTCAGCCGGTTGGCGTTGGGGGGCGACGCCCAGGAATCCACCCGGCTCACCTTCCCCGAATCCCGGCATGGTACCATGCGCCTGGTGATCTCCAATCTGGACAGTCCGCCCATTCAGGCCACCGGCTTGAGGATGCTAGCGGCGAGGGTCGAGATCCTGTTCATGGCCAATCCCGGTCAGGAATACAGGTTGGAGTACGGTGACCCGCGGGCCCGCGCCCCGGCGTTCGACACCTCCGGAATCGATGCCGCCCTGGCATTCGGAACCACGCCCGCCCGGGCGACCTTGGGCCAGCCGGTTCCTGGCGCTCAACCCGATGTGCCAGCGCAAGTGGAGGAAACCGCCAATGCCCAAAGTCCGGAGCTGGCCCCGGTGCCCCCAGCCGGGGAATCCCTGAACCGCTTTTTCAACCCTTGGGTTTTCGGGGTGGTCTTGCTGGTCCTGGGCGCGCTGTTGCTGGTCAGTTTGGCGCAGGCGGCATCCAGGCTGGATAACGGCAAATGAGACGAGTTGATGGATCAACAAGGATTGAGAAAGGATGGAGGGGAATGACCATGGAGCCGATGACGATGAATGACGCACCCGCCAAAACCCTGATCTCCGGCAAGGTGCCCCTGTGGCTCAAATGCCTCTACACCGCCTTCGTGGCCGTGCTGGTGCCTGTCTACCTCAAGGAATACGGCCCCACCAACTTCCTCTACTTCTGCGATGTGGCCCTGCTGATGACCGTGATCGCCATCTGGCGTGAGAGCGCCCTCTGGGCCTCGATGGCCGCCGTCGGCATCCTCATGCCCCAGTTGCTGTGGATGGTCGATTTCCTCGGAGGGTTCATCGGCATGCATCCCGTCGGCATGACCGCCTACATGTTCGATTCCAAATACACCCTGTTCGCCCGTTCCTTGTCATTCTTCCACTTCTGGCTGCCCATCCTGCTGGTCTACCTGGTCTGGCGCCTGGGATACGACCGGCGCGCCCTGGCAGGCTGGACCGCCCTGGCCTGGGTGCTGCTGGCGGTCTGTTACTTCTGCATGCCAGCCCCCCCAGCCCCGGCCGCCAACCCGAACCTCCCGGTCAACATCAACTATGTTCACGGCATGAGCGACACCGAATCCCAGAAATGGATGCCCCCAAACGCCTTCTTCGCCCTGCTCCTGGTGGCTCTGCCCCTCTGCATCTACCTGCCCACCCACCTGGTGCTGGCCCGCCTGTTTGGCCGGCAAGGCCTGCCTAAAACCGCGTCGGCCATTACCCCAGAACCGGAAGAAAACCCCGCGTAGGCTCCAGCAATGGTGTTTCACCCGGCATTTGCCGGGCCTCTGTCCTGTTGATTGGGTTGATACTTGGAATTGCTATCGGCGCTGGCACTCGGATAGCCATTCCTTCCACAAAATGTGTTATTAATCTTTAATGACATCTTTTTAGCCTTTGCCGGGTAGGGATGAGAGCAATGCCGAAGACTCCCGCCTATTCGGGCCCACCAAAGTTTTTCCTCACTCTTGGCACATTGCTAGTGCTCGCGGCCGTCAGCAACCCGGTTTTTGCGGTTGTGCCCGAGGAAGTGCGGGCCGTCCTGGCTGACCATTGCGCCGACTGCCACGGTGGCAAAGGCAAAGCCAATATCGATGTCACCTCGCTGGACAAGCTTCAGTTGGGTGACCGACTGGAAGTGCTCAACAAAATTCAGGATCAGCTCTTCT
>Ga0129333_10004426_pt1 | contig 13148 bp, 9 predicted proteins | sample CPB6_08_DNA_FD_94474 | JGI IMG/M metagenome (GOLD analysis project Ga0129333, IMG submission 94474) | Freshwater to marine salinity gradient microbial communities from Chesapeake Bay, USA - CPBay_Sum_0.6_0.8_DNA | ecosystem: Environmental > Aquatic > Marine > Coastal | place: USA: Chesapeake Bay... | reverse complement strand
GGGGGTTTTGTGGATACCCGTAGCGCTCGATTTGCCCCAGGCGGCGGCGGTGGCGCTCTTTGACCAGGAGGACCATCGTGTGGCACCGCTTTCCTATGCCGCGAGCCAACATCGCCCGCCGGAAAAGGCGCTGGGGGGCTATAGTTTGGAACCACCGCATCCATCCCAAAGTTGCCTTCCCGCGCTTTGGCATTCTTCCCGGGATCCGCGGGGGACAAGCCTTGGGGAGCTCCCTGAAGGACCCCCCGATGAGTATATGCCTGGACCCCCTTGCCTTCGTGTGGAAATGCGCCCAGGTGCCCAGCAAGCGCTTCGAGTGGATTGGCGCCACCCCATCGAGCCATCCACACTACCTTCTTCTACTGGGGGGACCTGGCTCCATCTTGAACCGGAAACGAGTTATTGGATGCCGAGCCAAGCTCCTCAGCCCGGGGTGATGCAGACGGTGCCTGTCCCCGAGAGTGCATGCGATTGTGCCGGGGCAGCGCTTGGTTTGGGGAAGCTCAGATGGGGGTGGCCAAGGCCGCCCAAGCCCTTTGAACTTGTGCTGACGGAATTTTTAGAGGACCCTCTTCCCTACGAACCGCGTTTTGTCGAAATCCACAACCGCACCTCCGACGTGCTGGAAGCGGGGGGGCTTTTTCTCAGTGATGCCGCCTCAGGGGGGCTATGGAGACGGCTTGGGGAAGTGGGTACGTTTCTGCTTCCAAACGAGGTCCTAGCCTGGAGCGAAGATCCCCGTGTGACAAGCCAGCGCTATCCCCGTGGGGACTCTGTCCAGATTAGGAGGGCTTTTCATGCTCTTTTTCCGTTGGGAGATCCGCTTTTTTTAGGATTATTTCGCAGCGATGGCCTCCTTTTGGACGCCCTGGAGTCCGCCCCCGCAGCTTCCGCGTCGATCGCCGAGGGATTGTCTTGGACTCGGACCCCAGCTCAAACATGGGTCGTTTCGGGGGATTCGGCATCCCCGGGCCGCTGGGATATTCAAGATGATGAAGTGGACGGCATTGGACGGGTATGGCTAACCCAGCGGTCCTGGTCCTTCGCAGAACGCCCAGCCTTAGCCTACCGTTTTGAGGAAGAGGGGGCTTGGCACATTCGAGAACGCTGGTTGGCGCTGCGCGGAGGGCAAACGGGCCCTTGGGAAGTGGGACCTGTGGTCGAGCGCCAGGGAAGTTGGTGGTGCACATTGCCTGTCCCGCCTGGTCCGGATTGGCTGTGGGAAATAGAGTGGACCTCGCCCAGCGGAAAGATTCGCCGCCGTGCCTTTGCGCTTCGAATGCGGGAGTGATGGGTGAGCCCCCTATTTTTGTACGGTGAGTAGTTCAGATCCAGCCTCCTTGCGCGCGGCGAAGCGCCTGCAGCAATCGACCCAATTCGACCCCAATGGATTGGCCGCTCCCGGCCAAGTCTATGGCCTGCCCTATGATGCCACGTCTGCGGAAGTGGTCATCCTTCCTGTACCATGGGAGGTCACGGTGAGCTATGCCTCGGGAACGGCCCAGGGGCCCGATGCGATCCGTACGGCATCAGCCCAAGTTGACCTGTATGATCCCGCCGTGGCGGATGCGTGGAAGATGGGATTATGGATGGCGCCGACCTCGGCCAAGTTGGCGGCGAAATCCGAACGCAACCGCGAACGCGCCGAAGCCTACCTCGAAGCCTTAAGTGAAGGGCTTCCCATGCAACGCATGGCCAAGAATCACGAAAAAATAGAAGCGGCCTGTGCCTACATGGTGGAGTGGGTGGCTTCGCAAGTTGCTACCTACCTCGATCAGGGCCAATTGGTGGCCTTGTTGGGCGGAGACCACAGTACCCCTTTGGGCTATCTGCGGACCTTGGCGGATCGTCACCCCGGGTTGGGCATTTTGCAGATTGATGCGCACATGGATTTGCGTCGGGCCTATGAGGGCTTCACCTTCTCCCATGCGAGCATTATGTACAACGCGATGCAACACATGGGGATTGCCAAATTGGTCCAAGTTGGGATTCGCGATTACTGCGAAGAGGAATTGGAGGTGATGGCCGAGCTCGGCGATCGCATTGCCGTGTATTTTGACCGCGACCTCAAGCATGCCCAGTACCGCGGAGTATCGTGGGCCAATCAAGTGGAGGCCATCGTGGCAGAGCTCCCGCAAAACGTTTATCTGAGCTTTGACATCGACGGCCTTGACCCCAAACTTTGCCCTCACACCGGTACGCCGGTCGCCGGAGGATTGGAGGTTGAGCAGGTCTTGTACTTGGTCGAAGCGGTGCTCGCTTCCGGGCGTAAATTGATTGGCTTGGATCTGAATGAAGTTGCTCCGGGCCCAGAAGGCGACTGGGATGCGAACGTCGGAAGCCGCCTCTTGTACCGCCTCTGCAACTTGTTGGGCCAATCCAACGGACGAATCTGAATCGGGCGCTGATCAGCAGAGATTTGGACTCAAAAAAGCACGTTCATTGGCTACCTTTGCTGCATGAAATTTGGCGTTGTCACCTTCCCTGGATCCAATTGCGACCAGGACATGATCGATACCCTGCGCGATGGCCTGGGCTGTGAAACTGTATCGCTTTGGCACAAAGATCGGGACCTTCAGGGTGTAGACATGGTGGTTCTCCCTGGAGGCTTTTCCTACGGGGACTATCTCCGCTCGGGCGCCATCGCCCGCTTCTCTCCCATCATGGAGGAAGTGGTGAAGCACGCAGCAAAAGGCGGCTATGTCTTAGGCGTGTGCAACGGCTTTCAGATTTTGACGGAGAGTCAATTGGTCCCCGGGGCCTTGTTGCACAACAACAGCCATAAATTCATTTGTAAGAATGTGTACTTGACGCCCGCCTCCCCTTTAAGTCCGATGACGGCAGATTTGGCGGAGAACGGGGTGTACAAAATTCCCATCGCACACGGCGAGGGCCGCTATCATGCGGACGAAGAGACCTTGAAGCGCCTCAACGATCAGGGCCAAGTGATGTTCCGCTACTGCGAAGCGGATGGGGCCATTACCGATGCGGCAAATCCCAATGGGGCAATTCAGAACATCGCGGGTGTTTGCAACGAAGGCCGCAACGTGATGGGCATGATGCCCCACCCGGAGCGCGCTGCCGATGCAAACCTTTTGAATACGGATGGCTTGGCCCTATTTAACAGCCTGCTCAACCACATGGTGACGGCTTAAGGGTCACGGAGTGGCCAAAAAGAAAAAACCCGCGGGCCATTCCCGCGGGTTTTTTTGTGCGTATCGTGGGCGGGTTGGCCTGTTAAAACTTCACCACGCGTTGACGGGTCGAATGGTCGGCACCCAATCGCTCCAAAAAGTAGACGCCATTGGACCAACCCTGTAGATCCATGCGCACGCGCATGACTTGGCCTGTTCCGACGTAGCTCGCCTCATGAAGTTGGGCTCCCGAGGCATCCGTCCACCGCAGCGTAAAGGACTCGCCGGGCATGGCCGCGGTTTCGATATCTACCCAGCCTTGGGTGGGGTTAGGAGAAAGTCGGAGGGCAAACATATCCACCTCATCCACGCTTGTAACAGCGACGGCATTCGAGGTGGGGAAGCAGCCCAGTCCCACCTTTAGGCGGGCATAGAACGTACCTGGGGCGCCGGGCACATACCAGGGCTGGGTAGCTCCGGAGATGGCATTTTGGTTGGCGTCTAACCACTGAATGGTCCATCCATTGGCCGCTTGAGGACAATAGAGCGAGTCGCCGCCAAAGACTTGAACCGTGGGAACCGGGGGCGCAGCCTTGATTTCAAAACTATCCAGACGTTCGGACGTACAGGTGCCATTGTTGTATACGTAGGTCAAGTAGTGCCATCCCAAGGTCAAAGTACTGGGCTGAATTTGGGTAGCCGCTACGCCGTCGACGAGGTAGGTTCCACCGCCAGGATAGCCTCCGCTCGGGGCAAAAGGAGCATCCGCTGCACAAACCTCATCCACGTTGAAGTTGAGGAATACATTCGGCGCGGCGAGGATTTGTATTGTGCTCGTAGCCCTGTTCACACAGCCATTCGCATTCATATAGGTGTAAGTAATGGTATAGACCCCTTGACCGACCGTGGTGGGCAAGAATTGGCCATTGCTCACTCCGGTACCGCTGAAGACGCCGCCAACGGGCGTGCCGCTGAGGTTAATGGGCGCCCCACCCACACACACGGCGGAATAGGTGCCCGCGGTCACCACAGGAAGGGGTAAAATGTTGGCGATAACCGTATTGGACGATACCTTTTTGGGCGCCGCACAATCCTCCGAAGAAGTCACGACACAGCGAACGCTATCCCCTGTATTCAAGGTGAAGAGATCGATACTAGCCGAGTTTCCACCGCGCTGTTGTCCATTCACCTTCCAGGTGTAGACCGGGTTGGAACCCGCATTGACCGGGCTGGCTGTATAGGTTATGGTATCCCCGACACAAGCGGTCGCTGTATTTGCGCTGATGCTAACACTTGGGGTCGACAAACTGGCGACACTGAGGTAGCTCGTCTTGGACACCGTGGCGCTTCCTTGGTTATTGGTGACGGTCAAACTCACATTTTTTACCCCTGCGGTGGCATAGCTCACCTGCGGGTAGTACGAGGTAGACGTTGATGGGGTACCGCCTGGGAAGCTCCAAGAGAAACTTACCCCTTGGCCGGTTCCGGAGAAATAGAAGGTGGTAGACTTATTCACACAGGTGGTGGTATCGCTAAAGAAATCCGCTACGGGGGCTGCCACATTGGGAGTCAAAAGGAGAAGCCAGTCCAAGTAGATGTTGTTACCATTACCACTTATGGCCTCAAACTTGAAGCGCACCTGGCCGGAATATCCAGCGAGCTGGATGGTATCTCTGTTCCAATCGCTGCTGGAACTGGGAACAAAAGCTGTAGTGATGGCGCTACCCGTGGCGAAGCTGTTGTTGCCCGTCTCCACATACTGGCGGAGCAAATTCCAGGTATTGCCACAGTCCGAACTGATGTAGATGTTCAAGGTGTCTGACGCCGCTCCCGTCAATGGTCGGTAGGCCAAATCGTATACGAGGGTGGTTACAGAGTCGATCAAATAAGGGGGAGAAATCAAATCGTCCTTTTGACCCGTACTTCCATAGCCAAACCCTTCAAAAACAGCGCTGTAGGCATATTGACTGCCGACGGTGGAGATGTTCCAGCCTTGGCCAAAATCGGGATTCACCGTACTCCAACGGCCATCCAAGGGGTGATCGTCAAATTGCTCTCCCGCGGGAACTTGGATGCCGCCCACATGGATGTACGAAATACGCGTGAGCGTGTCGCTGCCATAGGCGTTGCTGGCGACCAATTGAACCGTGTAGCGACCATTAGCGGTGAAGACTACTTGCGGATCCGAGTCGCTTGAACTGCTGCCATTGACATAGGTAAAGGTCTGAGGATAGATGGTCCAGCTCCATGCGGTGGGATAGTTGCTCGATGCATCGGTCAACGTCACGGTATCGGAGGTACTGCAGAGGGCTTGGTGAGAGGTGCTAAAGTCCGCTTCGGGGCGCTCCTGAAAGAAGGTGGCCAAAGGACTTTCCCAAACTCCTCGGCCATAGGTGCCAATTCGAATCTTGCCCGCATTAGAAAGAATTTCAATGTCGTTGACAATGGTGTTCGGAAGGCCCTGCATAAAGGGGACCCAGTCGGACATGGAAGCGTCGCGGTAGTAGACGCCTAAGTCTGTTCCCACGTAGACCAAGCCGTTGCTGCTTGGTTGAATGGCAATGCAGTTGGCGGGGATGTTGGGCAAGCTGCCACTGCGGTTGTACCAGGCACCGCCAGCGTTAAACGTTTCGTAGACCTTGGTGCCTGCGTAGTAGCCGGACTTGCTAATCCAAACGTGGTTTTCATCCAAGGGATCGACCGCGATACCTGTGATGACCGAACTGCTGCCAATGTTTGAGCTAATCCAAGTCCATGTTTGGCCCCCGTCGGTACTCTGGAACAAACGTTCGTCGATTCCGACATAGAGCACATTAGGGTTGCTCAAGGCTTCTGCTATGCAGTCAATATTGCTTGCACCTTGGATATTGTTGGTACTGGTGGCACTAAAGGTGCCCCCGGCGTTGGTACTCTTCCAAAGTTTGGTAAATCCCGCATAAAGCGTATTGGAATTGATTCGGCTGGCCAAGAAGGGCGTCACCCAGTTGCCCGTTCCCGAAGGGGGAAGGTTGAAAGGGGCGTTAAACGTGATGCCTCCATTGGTCGATTTGTCAAAGTCGCCGTAGTAGATCGAGCGGTACATCGTGTTTCCGTCGGCCGCAGAGATGGCACAGTCCATTCCATCGCCACCTCCCACTTTGTCCCAACCGTTGTCGTTGAGGTGGGTGCCGTTGTCTTGGGCTCCCGCGATGGTGAGCGTGGTATCCGCTTCGGTCGTGCCGATTTTGTAATACTGGGTGATGGATAAACCGATATTGCGGGATACCCAGCTGTTGTTCATACCGCTTGAAGCCGATTTGTATACCCCGCCATCGCATCCGGCATACACGGCATTGGTCCCTGGCTTGAAAATCATCCAATGGTGATCCGCATGAACGAAGGAGGCCCCGCCGCCGCCATACCAGTGGCCGCTGAGTGCAAAGCTCGAGCCGCCATTGTTCGAACGCCAAACATTGACACCCCCGGTCAGAACTACGTCCTTGTCCAAAGGTGATACTGCAATGGCTAAGTCATACCATGCTTGGCCCCCAGACCCTGAGCCGTTGGTGCTCCAGTCGAGCAAGTTAGGGGAAGCGCCATGACGCTGGGTCCAGGAGGTTCCCCCGTTGGTGGTGCGGTAGACGCCATAGAGGCCGTTGTTGTTGGCCCCATAAAGCGCGTACACGTAGTTGGTATCTGCCGTGGTGGTTGCCAATTCAACGCGTCCAGCGTTCGTAGGCAAGCCATTGGTCAGCATGGTCCAGGTGTCACCGAAGTCGGTAGACATCCAAATCCGGCCATTGCTACTGGTACCCGCAAAAAGTTTATTTGTTCCGGGAACTTGAACCAGGCAGCCGAATGTGCCGCCGGCTTCAGTCGTCCATGTGGCGCCCCCATCCAAGCTGCGTAGAATGCCATTTCGGGTGGCCGCGACAAGGTGGTGGGTGCTGTCCTTGTGCATCGCCATGCCGACAATGCGGGCAGACTGGGTAAGATTGAAGCTCAGGCCGGTTGGATTCCATGTTAAGCCACCATCGGTGGACTTCATGACCCCCAAGGAATAGGTGTCACCGGCGTCGCGGTCACCCGTTCCGATGTACATGATCAAGGGATTCGTTGGGTCGATCAAAATAGCCGATACGCCCAGATTGGGAAGCAGGTCGGTATTGGTAGACCAGGTCAAGCCGTCGTCGGTAGACTTCCAGAGTCCCCCCGCCGGGGCGCCCGCAAAGAGGGTGTTGGCTTGCGTTGGATGGAAGGCAATGACGTTGACGCGACCGATGCCATTCAGGCTGTTCCCATCAAAGGGCCCCACGATGCTCCAGTTCCCTAAACCCCCGACCGAAGACGTGGCGGTTCCTTGAGCTCCAGCGAGGTAGCCTTGGTACAGTGATTGGGGGACTGGGCGGGTGCCACTGGGGTACACGCGTGGCTCCATGAATGCCTCCCAGCGTTTAAACTGCTTCCAGCCTCGACCTTTTTCAACCGATTGACCTTCCCAATGGGAATTGAATGCATCGACCACATCATAAAAATTGACGCTGTGGTCTTGCATCATTTCCACATAATCCGGGGTTTGGCCCCAAGCAGCGAGGCTAAACGTGGCGGCAGAGAGGAGCGTAAAAAAGCGGGAGAAACGAACCATATATGAGGTGAAGTCAATATTTAAAAAGGCCCTAGGCGGGCCTTGTGCTTCAAATATAACACCGGGGGTTCCCAGCTTGTTTGCTCGACGCACAAAGGAGGGGAGAAATGCGGGAGCGCGACCTGCGGATTAGGCTTCGTGACTAAGATCTTGAATTTGCTTTCGGTAGGCTTCGAAGAGCCTGGATTTGGAGACCAGTCCAATCCATGCACCCTGGTCATAGACAGGGAGGTACCACATGCCCGTCTTTTCCAATTGGGTTAAAACCAATTCCATCGGATCGCTGAATTGAACCCGAGCGGGGGCCGACTTCATCGCGTCTTTGGCCGTGATTTCCTCTACATGGTCTTCCCGCTGGGCACGCCAAACATCTTCCCACGTGATGTAGCCGACCATGCGACCATCCTCCAAAATGGCCACAAGATTCCGGTGGCACCGAGCGAGGGCCGCCTGGCATTCGGGAAGGGTGCTGTCTGGCTCCAAGGTTTCCAAATCCCGCTCCAAGGCATCCTCCATATTGATCAAAGTCAGGACAGCTTTGTCTTTGGACTGGGTCCAAAGCCGACCGCGTTGGGAGAGGTATTCGGTGTAGATGCTGTTCGGATCCCAGCTTCGGGTCAAGAAGAACGACAAGGCCGAGGTCATCATCAAAGGAAGGATCAAGGGATAGCCTCCGCCGATTTCCGAAATCATAAAGATGGCCGTCAACGGTGCGTGCATGGTTCCAGCCATCAATCCCGCCATGGCAATCAACACAAAGTGCACGACGGGAAGGCCGTCAATGCCGGCGAATTCGAGGCTGCGCACAAAAATGAGGCCCAGTATGCTGCCCATGAAGAGCGTAGGCGCAAACATGCCGCCCACTCCGCCTGCGTGCACGGTAAGCGAAGCGGCGGTGACTTTGAGTAGCAGCAAGCCGACGAGTAGGCCAATGCTCCACAGCAAATTGTGGGCTTCTACGCCGAGCCAATTCTGCGACAAGATGGACCAATCTTCTCCTTTGAGGGCGGATTGAATCGTACCAAATCCCTCCCCGTACAGCGGGGGCATCACAAAGATGAGCGCACCCAGCAGCACTCCCCCCGTTAGCGCCTTCGCCCAGGGGTTGTCCCAGCGCATCACGAGGCGGCCCGAAAGCGCAAACACCCGTTTGAAATACAAGGAGACCAGCGCACAGGCCACGCCCAGCAAGAGGTAGTAGGGCAAATTCACGGGATCAAAGGCCTCAATGCCCTCCGCATAGAAAAGCTTGCTGCCGTCACTGGTCATCAAACCGGTCAGGGCGCCCGTAGCCGAAGCCAAGAGCAAGGGCACCAGCGAGCTCAGCGTCAAGTCGATGCTGAACAGTTCTAACGTAAAAATGATGGCCGCCACGGGGGCACCAAAGATGGAAGAGATGGCCCCGGCGGTAGCACAGGCAATCAGTAAGATGCGCTGCTTGAAGCCCAAACGCATCCAGCGGGCCAAATTGGAGCCAATGGCCGATCCGGTGCCGACCGCGGGGCCCTCCAATCCGACCGATCCCCCGAAGCCCACCGTGACGGCGGACGTCAAGAAGGACGTATACATGCGGGAACGCGGGATGATGCCTCCTTGGCGCGAAATGGCTTCAATAGCCGAGGGAATGCCCTCGCCGGCGCGAAGCTTAAACACACGGACTAAAGCGACCGTGAGCAGGATGCCGACCAGCGGGAAGGCGAAATAGTACAGTTGGTAATAATCCTCAAACCGCTCTGACCGAATCCAGGTTTGAATGGCATGGGTCGAGTTTTTCAAAACCACGGCGACCAGGCCCGAGATGAGTCCGACTAGGATACTCAGGACAAAAATGAAATGCTGCATGGGCAGGTGCTGAGCCCGCCAAATCAGAATACGTCGGATCCAGAGCTGCAGGCTGTGCTTCATGCCGGCTTTTCCGGAGTGATGCCCAATGAGAGTTCGGTCAGCTGCGTGGGGTTGATGAGGGACGGAGCGTCAATCATCACATCGCGGCCGGCGTTGTTTTTCGGGAAAGCGATGTAATCGCGGATGACCTCGTCGCCGCCCATGAGCGCCACCAAGCGGTCAAAACCAAAAGCGATGCCGCCGTGGGGAGGGGCGCCGTATTCGAAGGCGTTCATCAAGAAGCCAAACTGCTCCAAGGCCTCTTCCTTGCTGAAGCCGAGCAGGTCAAACATGCGCTGCTGGAGGGCACGGTCGTGGATACGGATGGAGCCGCCACCAATTTCATTGCCGTTGAGAACCAAATCGTAGGCGTTGGCGCGCACGGCACCTGGATCGTTGTCAATGAGGGGAATGTCTTCGGGCTTGGGGCTCGTGAAGGGGTGGTGCATGGCGAACCAGCGGCCGGATTCTTCGTCCCATTCGAGCAAGGGGAAGTCTAGCACCCACAGGGGGGCAAAGACGTCCGGCTTGCGAAGGCCGAGGTCTTGGGCCAAATGCATGCGCAGTTCGCTCAAAGCCTTTCGGGTCTTGTTCGCGTTGCCTGCGAGGACCAGCACCAAATCGCCGGCCTTGGCGTCAAAGGCTTCCGCCCAGCCGGCCAAGGCGGCTTCGTCAAAGAACTTATTGACGCTTGATGTGGCTTGTCCGTGCTCGTCCACCTTCATCCAGATGAGGCCGGACATGCCCAGCTGAGGGCGCTTGACGTAGTCGGTGAGTGCGTCGAGTTGCTTTCGGGTATAGCTGGCGCAGCCGTCAACCTTGATGCCCACCACCAATTCCGCGCTGTCAAAAACGGGGAAGCCGCTCCCTTGAACGCGGTCGTTGAGCTCGACGAAGGTCATGCCAAAGCGAATGTCGGGCTTGTCGTTGCCGTAGAGACGCACGGCGTCGTCGTAGGTCATGCGTGGGATGTCGCCCACGTCCAAGCCGTGCACATCGCGGATCACGTGCTTTAGAAGGCCTTCAAACGTTTGAAGAATGTCTTCTTGCTCCACAAAGGCCATTTCGCAGTCAATCTGCGTGAATTCCGGCTGGCGGTCGGCGCGCAAGTCTTCGTCGCGGAAGCAGCGCACAATTTGGTAGTAGCGGTCCATGCCGGCGACCATCAAAAGCTGTTTGAAGGTCTGCGGAGATTGGGGAAGTGCGTAGAATTGGCCGTGGTGCACGCGGGAAGGAACGACAAAGTCACGGGCGCCTTCCGGGGTGCTCTTGATCAAGAAAGGCGTCTCGACGTCCGCAAAACCGAGCTCGTTGAGGTAGGTCCGAACCGACATGTTGATGCGGTTGCGGAGCAATAATTTTTCACGGACTGGCGCGCGGCGGATGTCCAAGTAGCGGTACTTCATGCGCAGCTCTTCGCCGCCGTCGGTTTCCGCTTCAATGGTAAAGGGAGGGGTTTTGGCACCGTTCAGAACCTTGAATTCGGTTACCCAAATTTCCACTTCGCCGGTAGGCATGTGGGGGTTTTTGTTCTCACGTTCCACCACTTTGCCCGTGGCCTGTACCACAAACTCGCGCTGCGCGGTTCGTGCGAGCTCCATCATAGCGGGATCAACGCCTTCGTTAAATGCGAGCTGAGTCAGTCCATAGCGGTCGCGCAAATCGATGAAGGACATGCCTCCAAAGTCGCGTCGGCGCTGGACCCAGCCGCTTAGGGTGACGGTTTGACCCGCATGAGAAAGGCGCAGTTCGCCGCAAGTGTGTGTACGATACATGGTCGTGAAATGAAGTGCAAAGGTAAAAAAGCCCGTGGGGCTACGTAGTTTTATCCCCATGGAGTTTGACGACGTTTATTTCATGCGCCAAGCCATCCGCGAAGCCCTCAAAGCTTACGAGGCGGATGAGGTACCCGTGGGGGCCATTGTGGTGAGCAACAACCAAATCATCGCGCGCGGGCACAACCTTACGGAGCAGCTCCACGACGTGACGGCCCACGCGGAAATGCAGGCCATCACTGCGGCCTCCCACTACCTGGGGGCCAAATACCTTCCGGACTGCACCCTGTATGTGACGCTTGAACCCTGTACCATGTGTGCTGGAGCTCTTTTTTGGACCCAAATTGGCCGCATCGTTTACGGGGCGAGCGATGAGAAGCGGGGCTTCCGCACCATGGGTGGTCAGTTCCACCCCAAAACCCAGGTCACCACGGGCATTGAAGCAGAGGTCTGTGGCGACTTGATGTCCGAATTTTTTCGCTCAAAGCGGAAGAAATAATTCAAGCCACCCCAAATGGCACAGCTTTTGAAAGACGAAAAATGTGTTCTAGTGCGTTTAGACACGTTCGTAAGTTTAGGTTGGGAAGGGCCGTCGGGGGACGGCCCTTTCTTTTTTAGCTTCGCCCTATGAAGTTGCACTCGTTAAACACTGGATTTTTCAAATTAGACGGCGGCGCCATGTTTGGGGTCGTTCCCAAGCAACTTTGGCAGCGCACCAACCCCGCCGATGAAAACAATCTCTGTACATGGGCCATGCGCTCGCTGTTGGTGGAGGACGGTGACCGCCTCATCCTGGTGGATACGGGCATAGGCAACAAACAGGACGACAAATTTTTTAGCCACTACCACCTCCACGGCACAGATACCCTGGACGGCAATTTGAAGGCCTTGGGCTTCCAGCGCCGCGACATCACGGATGTTTTTTTGACCCACATGCACTTTGACCACGTGGGCGGCGCCGTGGAGCGCACCGAAAAGGGTTTGCGTCCCGTCTTTACGCAGGCAACCTATTGGACGAATGAACGCCACTGGAAATGGGCTACTGAGCCGAATGCGCGTGAAAAAGCCTCCTTCCTCGCTGAAAATATCTTGCCCCTTCAAGAGAGCGGCCAACTGGCCTTCATCGATGCCCCGGAAGGCCAGCAGCGCGTCAGCACCCCTTTGGGTTTTGACACGTTCGTGGTGAACGGCCACACGGATGCCCAAATGTGTCCCATCTTGGAGTACCGCGGCGAGCAGGTGGTCTTCATGGCTGATCTTCTCCCCTCCGTGGGACACATCCCCTTGCCCTATGTGATGGGCTACGACACCCGACCCCTGGTGACCTTGGGCGAGAAGAAGACCCTATTGACGGAAGCGGCGCAGGGCGGCTACCGCTTATTTTTGGAACACGACTCCGAAAACGAAACCTGCACCCTCGAACTTACCGAAAAAGGCCCCCGCTTGGCCCACACCCGTCCCTTAAACGACTGACCCCCGCATGAAGCACTTCCTCGTTGCCCTTTTGGGCCTGATCAGCTTTCCCAGCCTCGCCCAGTATTGGCAACAAGCCGTCGACTACCACATTCAAGTGGATTTGGATGACACGAAGCACCAGCTTGCGGGAGACCTCAGCCTGACCTACACCAACAACAGCCCTGACGACCTTCACGAGGTCTTCTTTCATCTCTATTGGAATGCCTTCCAGCCTGGAAGTATGCTTTCCAACATGGCTAATATCCCTACCAAGTT
>Ga0129333_10004424_pt1 | contig 13149 bp, 12 predicted proteins | sample CPB6_08_DNA_FD_94474 | JGI IMG/M metagenome (GOLD analysis project Ga0129333, IMG submission 94474) | Freshwater to marine salinity gradient microbial communities from Chesapeake Bay, USA - CPBay_Sum_0.6_0.8_DNA | ecosystem: Environmental > Aquatic > Marine > Coastal | place: USA: Chesapeake... | reverse complement strand
GATCGGTGATCGACATCGGCTGTGGTGGAGGGCGTTCATCGATTCCGCTCGCGCCCCGCGCCACGCACATCACCGGTGTCGACGAGAGTCCGGCCACGCTCGAACGTTTCGGCGCCGCAGCCGATGCCGCCGGTGTGGGGCATCGGCAGATCCAGGGTCGGTGGCCCGATGTGTTCGTGAATGCCGAACTGCGGGGCGAACCCGTGCCCACCGCCGACGTGGCGGTGTGTCATCACGTTCTGTTCAACGTGCCCGACATCGAGCCCTTCGTGGTGGCCCTCACCGCGGCCGCCCGTTTGGGCGTGGTGGTGGTGATGCCCGAGCGGCATCCGTTGTCGGCCTGGAACGAGGGTTGGCTCCACTTCTGGAATCTCAAGCGACCCGCCGGACCCACGGCCAACGATGCCGTGGCCGTGCTGCGAGCGCTCGGCATCACTCCTGAAGTCGTGGTGGTACCCCGACCGCCGATGTCACGCCACGCCGACGATCCGAGGGAGTTGGTGGAATCAGCGCGTCGGCGGCTGTGTTTGTCGAGTGATCGTGATGCCGAGATCGAGGCGTGGTTGGGTGATCGTCCGCCGTCGTTCATGCGTGAGGTGGTCGTGCTGCGTTGGCCCGGAGGTCTTTCGTAGCGCCGCGACGCTGTCCTTCGTAGATACCGCGTTCTGACGACACGGCATAAGCGACGGTGCACACGATGGCAGCGGGTACGGCGATGTCGCCACCGAAGAGTTCGATCGCCAACACGGTGCAGGCGATCGGCGTGTTGGCGGCGGCGCCGAACACCGCGGCCAGTGCGGCGGCGGCCACCAGAGTGGGATCGAGTCCGAGTGGAGCCGACAGCACCGATCCGAGCGTCGCGCCCACCACGAACAACGGCGTGACTTCGCCACCGGGAATACCCGACCCGAGCGCGATGACGGTGAAGAGGATCTTCAAGAGAGGCTCGAACCAATCGGCGGTGTTCCCGGCCAATGCTTCGTCGACAAGAGGGAGGGACAAGCCGAGAAAGTCTCGGCCGAACAACCCCATGAGCGCGAGCGTCGCAATGGCACCGACCACCGGTCGGGCCGGCACCCAGGTGACGACTCGACGTACGGCGTGCTTCACGGCGTGGAGAGAGGACACGAACAGCCGGGCGGCCAGTCCGGCCACGACGCCGACCACCACGAGACGAAGTGCAACCCACGCATCGAGATCGACCGGAAGCGCGACCAGGGGAGTCGAACGTCCGAGACCCTCGACCACATAGTCGGCAGTGATCGAGGCGGCGAGCGCCGGCCCGAGGGCTTCGTACCGAATGCGACCGGTTCGTTGGACCTCGAGAGCGAAGATCGCACCAGCGAAAGGAACACCGAACGCGCCACCGAAGGCACCGGCCATGGCGGCGATCAGCGCGAGGCGCATCTCGTGCGCCGGAAGACGGAACGGACGCAACAGGGTGGTGGCCAACGAGCCGCCGATCTGGAGCGCCGCGCCTTCGCGACCTACCGACGCGCCGGTGAGTTGGGCGATGTAGGTGGCACCGAAGATCATCGGCGCCATGCGCATCGGTACGCGTGGGGTTCGTTCGTTCTCCTCGGCGGAGTCGGGAACGAGAGACTCGGTGATCACGAGCGACGTCCCGCGGTTCGCCTCGGTGCCGAAGTAGTGATACGACGCGCCGAGGGCGAGTGCGACCACCGGCAGCAACCACACCAACCAGTCGTGTTCGAGACGTGACGAGGTGGCCGCGTCGAGGGCTTCGAACAGGGCCCACGAGCCCACGCCGGATGTCGCACCCACGACCATCGCCATCAGTGTCACGGCGATCAGATGGAGGGGAGCGCGCAGAGCCGTCGGCACCCGATCCACGCTACTCGCCCACGGTTTCTCACCGGACTCTTACGTGGCGCGGGCAGACTTGGGGTGTGAGTTCCCCGTTGCACGTTCTGGTGGTCGACGACGACAAGTCGGTGCGCGAATCCCTCGTGCGTGCTCTCGAACTCGAGGGATACGCCGTGCGATCGGCGTCCGACGGTGCCAAGGCCCTCGACGCGATCAAGGGCGAGCAACCCGATGTGGTGGTGCTCGACGTTATGATGCCGTCCGTCGACGGCCTCACCGTGTGTCGAGTACTGCGGGCCGAGAAGAACAAGGTGCCGATCCTCATGTTGACGGCGCGCACCGAGACCAGTGATCGGGTTCAGGGTCTCGACGCCGGGGCCGATGACTATCTGCCCAAGCCCTTCGCCCTGGAGGAGCTACTCGCACGTCTGCGCGCTCTCTTGCGGCGAACTCGAGACGACGACGATCACCACTCGACCGAGATGCTGGTGCTCGACACGTTGCGGATCGATCCGGCGGCCCGCCGCGTGTGGCGTGGCGATCACGAGGTCGACTTGTCGAAGACCGAGTTCGAGTTGCTGGAGTTGTTGGTGCGCAACACCGGCATCGTGCTCGAACACTCCACCATCTACGACCGCATCTGGGGCTACGACTTCGGCCCCGACTCCAAGAACCTGGCCGTCTACATCGGCTACATCCGTCGCAAGGTCGATCTCGACGGTGAGAATCGCCTCATCCACACGGTGCGCGGCATCGGCTACACGGCGAGGGTGTCGTGAGTCTGCGTCTCAAGATCGCCTTGTCGCTCGCCGTCATCGTGACGATCGGCGTGGCCGCGGTCAGTCTGGTCACCTATCGCACGACCGACACTCGACTCATGGAAGAAGTCGATCGTTCCCTCGTGCAGGCCACCGAACGTTTCCTGCAACGACCCGGCGGTGGCCGACCGTTCCGACCCGGCAGCACGGTGATCAACATCCCCGAGCGTCCGCTCGGCATCGAACAGTTCGTGGTGCAGGTGTCGAATCTTTCGGGTGATGTTCTCGCAGCCACCGATGGTGTGTCGTTGCCGATCACCTCGGCAGGAGTTGGTTCGGGTGGTGAATCGGTCCCCACCTTCGCCAGTGTGACGTCACTCGAAGGCATCGACTACCGAGTGAGAACGGTCGCTTTGCCACAAGGCGTGGTGCAACTCGGGCGCGACCTCACCGAGAACAACAACGTGTTGGCCGACCTGCGACAGCGGATGGCGGTGGTCGCCATCGTCGTGGCCGTGGTCGCGGCGTTGATCGGCTGGTTCACGGTCACCGGAGTCACCCGACGGTTACGCCGTCTCTCGGCGGCCGTGGAGGAAGTGGCCACCACCGGTCGTCTTGACGTGGAAGCTCCGCGCTCGGGTGGCGACGAGGCCGGTCGACTCGGCCGCACGTTCGCCGACATGCTCGCCGCGCTGTCGCGCTCACGTGAACAACAGCAACGACTGGTGCAGGACGCCGGCCACGAACTGCGAACACCTCTCACGAGTCTGCGTACCAATCTCGACGTTCTCCGGCGCCACACCGACATCGACCCGGCCACACGCGCGCAGATCGTCGGCGATCTCGACCGCGACGTGAGCGACCTCGAGTCATTGGTCGAAGAAGTGGTCGCCCTGGCCGCCGATCGCCACACCGACGAACTTCCGCAGCCGATCCAGTTGCGTGAGCACGTCGCACCGTTGGTCGAGCGCGCGACCCGACGTGGTGGTCGGGTGATCGATCTCGCCGCCGACGACTCGGTGTGCATCGTGCGTCCACAACTGTTCGAACGTGCGGTCTCGAATCTGATCGACAACGCCCTCAAGTTCGACACCTCCGGTGGAGCGATCGACGTCGACCTCACGCGAGGCACGGTGACCGTGGCCGACCGCGGCCCGGGCATCGAGGACGGACAGGAACTCGTGATCTTCGAACGATTCCATCGGGTCACCTCGGCACGCACGCTTCCCGGATCGGGTCTCGGTCTCTCGATCGTCGCCGACGTCGCCGCCTCACATGGCGGAACGGTTTTCGCCCGTCGCCGCACCGGCGGTGGCTCCGAAGTCGGTTTCACCTTGCCGTTGGTGTGAAGCCGATCGCGTGAACATCACCTCGATCATCGACTTGTTCTGACAACTCTCTCGGGCTTCAAGGATGGTGTCGTCAACCGTCGCCTGATGTTCACCTTGCATTAGCCCTCACCCGACCCTGTGTTCAGACGCGTCACTTACGTTCCTCTCGTTACGTGAACAACGTGGTCGATCGACCACTCATCAGGAGGAACAATGCGTATTTCGAAGGCGTCTCGACGTTGGTCGGCCCTGGCGGTCGGTTTCGCGTCGCTCACCATGATCGCCGCGTGCGGTGGTGACGACAGCGAGAGCGGCTCGTCCGACACTCCGGCTCCCACCACTGCGGCCCCGGAGACCACCGCCGCTGATCCCCGCGCCGACTGGCCCGAGAAGCTGATCCTCGGCGCCGTTCCGTCGGAAGAGAGCACGGCACTCGTCGAGAGCTACAGCAAGCTGATCCAGGTGCTGGAAGAGGAGCTCGGTCTCGAAGTCGAGTTCTTCCAGGCGACCGACTACGCCGGCATCATCGAGGCGCAGATCGCCGGCAAGGTCGATCTCGCCCAGTACGGGCCGTTCTCCTATGTGATCGCTCGTTTCAACGACGCCGATATCGCTCCGATCGGTGCGCTCGTCGACGCGCCGGACGAGGAACCCGGCTACCAGAGCTACGGCATCGTGAAAGCCGGTAGCGACATCACCGACCTCGAGGGCTTCCGCGGCAAGAAGGTGTGCTTCGTGGATCCGGGTTCGACCTCGGGTTACTTGTACCCGTCAGCCGGTCTCCTCGAACTGGGTATCGATCCGGAAGCCGATGTGACCCCGGTCTTCGCCGGCGGCCACGACGCCTCGGTCATCTCGGTGAACAACGGCGACTGCGATGCCGGTTTCGCTTTCGACGCCATGGTCGACTCCGTGCTCATCGAGGCCGGCGACATCGCCGAAGGTGACATCACCACGGTGTGGAAGTCGGAAGTGATCGCCGGTTCACCGCTCGCCATGCAGAACAGCTTGCCCGAGTCGCTGAAGGCCGAGATCACCCGTCTCGTGCTGGAAGTCGCCAACCGCGATCAGCTCCTCGCCGATGGTCGTTGCACCAGTGCCGACGACTGCGGTCTGACCGACGAGAACGCCTGGGGTTGGGTCCCGGTGGACGACTCCTTCTACGACGGCGTGCGCGCCGTGTGCGAGGCGACCAAGTCCGCCAAGTGCGAGGGCTGATCCCGTCATGACAACGCCTCTTCCCGACAACGTCGTCCAGGTCTCCGGACTGTCCAAGAAGTTCCCGAACGGCCCGTTGGCGCTCGACCACGTCAGCCTGACGGTGCCGAAAGGTCAACTCCTGTCGCTGATCGGCTTGTCGGGAAGCGGCAAATCCACTCTTCTCCGACACCTCAACGGTCTGATCCCACCCACCACGGGTTCCGTCGAAGTGTTGGGAACAAACGTCGTGGCGGCTGGCCGCCGTGAACTTCGGGCACTACGCCGCGACGTCGGATTCGTTTTCCAGTCCTTTGGGCTCGTGGGGCGACTCACTGCACTGGAGAACGTTCTTTCGGGGGCGCTCGGGCGCCTTCACGGCCCGCGGTACGGGACACTCATGTATCCCAAGACGCTGCGCCGTGAAGCGCTCGAGAACCTCGACCGAGTCGGTCTCGGCGATCGCGCCTTCCAGCGGGCCGACACCTTGTCGGGCGGTCAGCAGCAACGCGTGGCGATCGCCCGCACACTGATGCAGCGCCCGAGTCTTCTTCTCGCCGACGAGCCGGTCGCCTCCCTCGATCCGGAATCATCGGCTCAGGTCATGGACGTCCTCTTCCGCATCGTCGTGGAGGATCAACTCACCGTGATCTGCACGCTCCATCAGGTCGAACTCGCCCTCGGCTGGGCTCAACGAATCGTTGGCCTTCGTGACGGGCAGGTCGTTCTCGATCGATCCGTCGACGATCTCGATCAGGACGCCGTCATGGACGTGTACCGACGTGTCGAACCCGGCCAGGTGTCGGTCACGGGTGGCCTCGTTTCCGAGACGACCAAGCCTCGCGTCGCATGAAGCCCCCGGAGGTTCTCTTCAAGCCAGCCGGTCTCGGCTCGCGGATCCCGCGTGAACCCTCGCTCCCCGACGATCGTCTGAAGCGGCGACTCACCAGCGATCGGCTGATCATGCGGATCGTGCTGGTCGTGTTCGTCGGCGCGGTGATCTGGGCCTGGCGCCACATCGAGATGAGCTTCGGCGGACTGATCTCCGGATTCGGTGACGTGCAGAACCTGCTCGGCCGCATGTTGCCACCGAGATTCTCCGATCTCGACGACGCCATCCGTCTCGGCTTCGAGACACTGTGGATGGCGGTGATCGGAACTACCATCGCCGTGATCCTGTCCTTCCCGATCGCTCTCGGTGCGGCCCGCAACACGACTCCGCATCCAGCGGTCATGGCGGTGTGTCGGGGAATCATCGTGCTCAGTCGTGCGGTCCCCGATCTCATCTTCGCCGCCATCTTCGTGCGGGCGATCGGCATCGGAGTTCTTCCTGGCGTGATCGCTCTCGGCCTCCACTCGATCGGCATGGTCGGCAAGTTGTTCGCCGATGCCATCGAGCAGACCGACAAGACGCCGCGTGAAGCAGTCACGTCGGTCGGCGCGTCGAAGTGGCAGGCCATCACCACCTCGGTGATTCCCCAGGCCATGCCGTCGTTCATCTCGACCGTTCTCTATCGACTCGACATCAACCTGCGGTCGTCATCGGTGCTCGGCATCGTGGGCGCTGGAGGCATCGGCTTCCTCATGCAGGCCAACCTTCGATCGCTGCAGTACGACGAGGCCCTGGGTGTAGTGACGGTGATCTTCGTGCTCATCACGATCATGGAGTTCTTCTCGGCGGCCGTTCGCGCCACGTTGTTGGGTGGAGATCGAACACTCGTCGGCCGTTCGGCCCCGAAGTTCAGCCTCGGCTCGAAGTTGTTTTTCCGGATCTCCTCGAAGGCGCAGTCGACCGACACCGGGGTGCGTCCGTTCGATCGCGACACCATTCGTCCACCGTGGGTGGGCGAGCTTCGCATGAAGACGATCTACGGTGTGGCGTTCATCGCGCTCGTCGTGATCGCCTTCCGATCGGTGTCGTTGAATCCCGGCGAGCTGCTCGGTGCGATGCCCAAAGTGTGGGAGGTGACGACGCGTCTCTTCCCGCCCGACTTCACCACCGCACGCGATCCGATCATCGATGGCATGATCGAATCGGTTGCCGCGGCCCTGGTGGCCACGTTCATGGGAGCGATCCTGTCGATTCCCCTCGGCTTGATGGCGGCCCGCAACGTGGCGTTCAACCGAATCGTGTACAGCGTCTCACGTCTCTTCCTCGTGTTCGTGCGTGGCATTCCCGAACTGATCATCGCCGTGATCTTCATCGCCGCCATCGGACTCGGCCCGGTGCCGGGAACGCTCGCTCTGGCCTTCGGCACCTCCGGATTCCTGGCCAAGTTGATCGCCGATGCCGTGGAGGAGATCAACCCCACGCCGCGTGAAGCGACCTTCGCAGTGGGAGCGACCAAGACTCAAGAGATCGGCACCTCGGTGATTCCGCAGGCCATGCCAGCGATCGTGAGCAACCTGCTCTACGCCCTCGACATCAACCTGCGAACCTCCACCATTCTCGGGATCGTGGGCGGTGGAGGCATCGGCTTCATCCTGTTCAACGCGCTCCGCGTGCTCGAACTGCGAACGGTCGGGGCCGTCCTCATCACGATCTTCGTGGTGGTCTATTCGATCGAGCTGCTGTCGGGCTGGGTGCGCAAGAAGATTCTCTGACCGACTGGTCGACGAATCCGGTCAGCGACTGATCAAGGACCGGATCTCGTCGGCCAAAGGTTGGGATGCGGCCACGATTCCGCTCCAGCGCCTCGACATGTCGGTGTCGAAACCGAGTGGTCGGTCGAAGGCGTCGATCACCACACCACCGGCGTGTTCGACGAAGGGCACCAGTGGAAGCAGATCCACCAGGCGGTGGACGTCCCCACCGGCATCGACGAAGGCGTCGACGGCACCGATGGCGACGAGCGAACCTTCGATCACCGAACTTCCCATGACGCGCAGGCGCTCGGTGGGCTCGACGATGCGATTCCAGGATTCCCGAGTCTCGGGCCGCGGCCGCAACATGGCGATCGACGCGCCGGTCAGAACCTGTCGACCTGTCGTCGCCAACGGTTCGGAGACCTCGAATCCGTCACGTTTGGTGCGATGCGCGCTGAGGGTGCGTTGGGAGTCGAGCCATGCAATGTATGCGTCGGTGATGAGGTCGCCGATCACGATCGCTCCGGCGAAGGCGCAGGACGGCACGCCGGCGACGGCGTTGGCCGTACCGTCGACCGGATCCATCACGAGGGTGACCGCCGAACCGTTGTCCACCCAGCCGATCTCCTCGGAAAGGATGTTGATTCCGTACGGTTCGACGGCAGTGATGACCGCCTCGTCGACGATCTGGTCGAGGAACATGGTCGGTGTGCCGTCACCGCCCACGCCGATGATGGCCGCCAACTCCTGACGCGATTTGGTGACCTTGGCGGTCAGGTAGGCCGCTTGAGCGGCGGCCGCGGCGGCCACCAGGGCTGGATGAAGGTCGGCCACCACACGTCGATTGTGATTCACGCCGACACCGCGACCAAGTCACCGTCGTCGGCGAGCATCTCGTCACCTCGGAACACCTGGCGAACCACGGCGAGCGGGCCGTCGAATTCGGCAAGCACCAGATCGGCCAGTTGACCCACGGCGATCGTTCCCCGATCGGTGAGACCGACAGTGGCCGCCGGCCCTGAGGTCACCAGAGCCACGGCCGTCGGAAGATCGCACACCTTCTCGTGGGCGAGAACGGCCACCGCACCGAGCATGGTGGACGGGAGGTAGTCGCTCGCCAGCCCATCGCAGAGTCGTTCGGCGATCAGATCACGAGCACTCACGTTTCCGCTGTGGCTACGACCGCGCATCACGTTGGGCGCGCCGCACACTGTCCGTAGACCGAGTTCTTTGGCTCGACGCGCGGCCTCGAACGTCGTCGGGAACTCTGCGATGGATGCATTCCACTCCTTGGCCAGATTCGATTCGTCCACGGTCGCCGGATCGTGCGCCATGAGTCGGATCTCGCCGCGACCGGCCCGTTCGACCAGCCACGTGAGAGCGAGTTGGCGATTGGCGAGCAATGCATCGCGTTCGGCGATCAATTGGTCGACGCGTTCTCGTGCCTGATCCTCGGTGAGGCCTTGAGTGCCGACGATGTAGCGCTCGAACGCGGTGCGATCCGTGTACTGGCCCTGGCCGGGGGTGTGATCCTCGAACGAAACGAGGGGCAGAGTCCCGTCATCGGCGCGACGGGGGAGCCGCTCGACGAGACAGCGGAAACCATCGGCATCTCGTGCGTCGAGGCGATACAGGATGCGATGGTCGACGAGGGCTCGACCCGACGCCCGATACGTCTCGAGCTCGTCGGTCCATTCGTTGGCCAGCAGCATGCTCCGGTGGTACTTCTCGTCCTCTTCGAAGCCGATGCCGTGGAACATGGTGGTGATTCCGGCGGCCCGAACCCGTCCCTCGAACGACCGCACGGTGAAGCGAGCACCGAGGTCGACGCCGGGACGCGGAAAACGCTCGCGCTCGAGCCCGTCGCTGTGAGTGTCGACCAGACCAGGGAGACACAGGGCTCCCCGTGCATCGACGACGAACGGCTCGAACGCCAGAGGCTGGCGTGAATCGTCGACCTCGACGATGATGCCGTCCTCGCACACGACGGTCGCATCGGACAGCACTTGATTGGGCAAAACGGCGGTGGCATTGGTGATGACGAGACGACTCATACGCGGGCTCCTTGGGTGAGAACGTCGAGGACCATGTCAGGATCACCGCTCATCTCCACGCGCCCGTTGCGCATGAGGACGATGCGACTCGCCAGACGTTCCATGGCCTCGATGTCATGGAAGACGGCAAGAACGGCGACTCCTTGTGAAGTGAGATCGCCGATGAGATCGAGGGCGGCCTCACGATTGGCCGGGTCGAGAGCCGACACCGGTTCGTCGAGAAGCAGAAGTTGTGGGGATGAAATCGTTCCGGCGGCCAGGTTGATGCGCTGTTTCTCACCGCCGGAGAGCACCGACGCGTGGACGTCCCACAGCTTCTCCTCGATGTTGAGCCGTTTCAGCGAGACGGCCGCCGCTTCTCGAGCAGTGACACGGTCCATGCCGCGCGACACGCCGGCTCGCGTCACGATGTCGAGCGGCCCACGGCGAGGCTCGGCGCGCAGGAACTGCGACACGTAACCGATGTCGCGACCACGGAGGTAGGCCATCTCCTGATCGGAGACCGAGGTGAGGTCGACTCGTGAACCGGATCGCAGTCGCAGTACCACCGAGCCCGACGTGGGTTCGTAGGTACGGTAGATGCACTTGAGAAGGGACGACTTGCCTGCTCCGCTGGAGCCGGCAAGTGCCACGTGCTCCCCGGGGAGGATGTCTAGGTCCACGCCGCGCAGTGCCTCGACGCGGCGGCCGTCGATGGTGTGCAACACGAAATCCTTCGTGAGTCCACGGCAGGAGAGGATGAAGTCGGGGGTGTTCATGCGCGGGCGGCTCCGACGAGACGTTGGCTGTACGGATGATGGGGATCCTCGAGGAGGCGATCGGTCAGACCGGCCTCGACGATGCGGCCATGGTTCATGACCACACAGCGCGTGGTGAGCATCTCGATCACTGCGAAGTCGTGTGAAACGACAACGGCGGCCACGCCGGTCTCTTCGAGAAGATTGCGAATCAGGTCGAGGACCCCGGCGGCCACCGAAGCATCGAGACCGGTGGTCGGTTCGTCGAGCAGCACGACCGGCGGTTCATTGGCCAGTGCCTTGGCCAACTGCACCCGCTGACGCATACCGCCCGAGAACGTGCCGACAAGGTCGTCCATTCGTGACAACGGAACCTCGGTGCGCTCCAGAAGTTCGGCGGCACGATCTCGAATTCGGCCGAAGTGTCGCCACCCGGCCGCCGTGAGCGCCTCGGCAATGTTGCCTCCAGCGGTCACATTGAGTCGCAGACCCTCGGCCGGATCCTGGTACACGACCGAGAGATCGGCCACGCGCAGGCGGCGACGTGCCGAGGGATCGAGATCGAGAACGTTGGTCTGGCCGTGATCGAGTGAGCGGAGGAAGACTTCACCCGCCGTGGACGACTGATCGCCGGCGATGCAGCGCATCACGGTCGATTTACCCGAGCCCGATTCCCCGATCACTCCGAGCGCTTCACCCGGTGCGACCTCGAATCCGACGTCCCAGGCCGCGACGATCGCACCGGTGAGGGAACTCTTGGCGGTTCCGACGTCGGGCCCGGTGTCCTCGAGGGCTCGGAGATCCGGAACACCATGAATCTTCCCGAGCGACGACACCTTCAGTGCCCATTCGCTGTTCACGACCGGTCTCCTCTCGACGGATGCTGACGCCGTTCACGGTTGCGACGACACCAATCGCTGTCGCTGCACACCCAGTGGCCCCCGCCGTCAGCGGTGCTTCCGGGAACCTCCACCAGGAACGACTCCGAACTTCCGCAACTCCGACACTCGGCACCCGGTGTGATCTCGACCTCGAACGGAACGTCCTCGAAGGTGAGCGGTTCGACATCGGTGTGAGGCGGAACGGCGTAGATGCGCTTTTCTCGACCGGCCCCGAACAAAGACAGGAATCGTGACTGGTGGAGTCGCGGGACGTCCCAACGAGGAATGGGTGTAGTGGCGATCACGTAACGACCGTTCACGAGACAGGGGTAGCCGGTGGTGCGCGTGATGACACCGTTACGAACCTTGTCCTCGTAGAGACTGACCCACATGCGGGCGTAGTCGGCTTCGGCGTGCATGCGGGCGAGTTCGCGCATGTCGCGCTCGACACCGCGTAGCGGTTCGGGAACCGGTACCTGGAGGATCAGTGTGTGTCGTTCGTCGAGCGGATCTTCCGGGATGCGGTGGCGCGTCTGGATGAGCGTGCTGTCCTCGGGTGTGGTCGATTCAGGAATGCCGGTCGACGACACGATGAGCCGACGCAGGTTGACCGCATTCACTCCTTCGTCGTCCCCTTGGTCGATCACCTTGACGACGTCATCGGGTCCGACGACGGCCAACGAGATCTGCAAGCCCCCCGAACCCCAACCACGAGCCACGGGCATTTCTCGTGATCCGAACGGAACCTGATAACCGGGAACGGCCACCGCCGTGAGAATGGCCCGGCGAATCTCGCGCTTCGAGTACTCGTCGAGGAGTCCGAAGTTCACGTCGAGGTCGGCGACCGGTGACTCGTCGATCCGGGTGTGGCGATCGAGAACCTGTTGGAGGAGAGACGTGTTCATACGGACTCCTGATGCCGACGAATGGCGGCTTTGCGTTCCATCATCGAGCGGAACGTCACGTAGTGCGGAAGCTTCAGATGTTCGAGGAACCCACTCGCATCGAGGCCATCCGTGGTGAGCAGGATCGACTGCTCGAGGAAGCTGCGACCCTTGTCGCGCTCGCAGGCGATGTCGAGATTGGCCATCGCGATGGCCTTCTTCTCGTTGTGGCCGAAACACAATCCGTAGCCCACGTCGAATCGCCCTCGATCTTCGTCGATGCCGTTCAGGTCTTCGATGGCCTCGACCTCGGTGACACGAACATCGGTGATCGAGATTTCGTCACCGGTGAGGGGATGCACCACCCTCACCGGGAGTCGCCCGTGTCGGACCTCGCCGAGAGTGATCTCGTGCAAGTAGCCGTCAGGTCCGAGGATGTTGCGGTACCAGACGTTGACGAGGGCGCCGGTCTCGGCCCGTGCCATGGTTGCGAGGCGCGCCGAGCGGGTCGCCGGCGGGCGAGCAGGGTGACGGGTGATGTCGAAAGGCTCGGGATCGTCGACCCGTCGACGATCGACCACGGCGTCGAGATCTCGTAGGAGATCCAGCAAACGTCGGGGGCGTCGGCCCTCCACCGGATCGTCATCGGGGGCCCCATCAGCCGACTCATCGGTCGTGAAGGTGACGTTCTCTTCGAGGAATGCCGCCATCTTCTCGGCCGCCGTGCGTTGGGTGGTCTCGTCGTTGGTGTCGAGCAGTCGGCCGGTGTAGTCGGTGGTGCGGCCGAGCAGCTGCGGGCCGGGTGGATTGCGGAACGCGGGCACGATGCGGCGCAACACGACCAGATCGTCGACGTCGACCGGGGTGGTGTAAGCGAGTCGAGGGAGAGTCGAT
>Ga0129333_10004422_pt1 | contig 13152 bp, 14 predicted proteins | sample CPB6_08_DNA_FD_94474 | JGI IMG/M metagenome (GOLD analysis project Ga0129333, IMG submission 94474) | Freshwater to marine salinity gradient microbial communities from Chesapeake Bay, USA - CPBay_Sum_0.6_0.8_DNA | ecosystem: Environmental > Aquatic > Marine > Coastal | place: USA: Chesapeake... | reverse complement strand
TAGAGGAATATAATCTTTCTTTTTTAGATCTTGATAAAATCAAACAAATTTTATTGAAGATCAAATTGGAAGATCATGGACTATTAACAAAGGGTAAATCAACTTTTAATTATGGTATGCCAATTTTAATGTATCCAGAATTGAAAGGAATCTATCTAATTTTAAAGCAGTATGTTAGACTATATTGCTCAAGACATGATATACCAAAACTTAAATTTATAAACAGTTGGTTTAATGTTTCAGAACCTGGAAATAAGTTAAAGGCACATGATCATGGAGAAACTGGATTAAGTGGAGCGTTTTATGTTTCTGTTGGAAAAGATTCTGTTCCTTTAAGTTTTCCAGATAGTAAAATTAAACCTTATCCTGGTTTATTGATTATATTCCCAAGCAATATGACTCATTATACCGAAGAAGAAAAAGAGCAAAGAATAGTTATTAGTTTTAATACAGATTACGCATGAGATTTCATACATTCTACACAGAAAACATCCCAATTCAAGTTTTGAATGATCACAAAAAATGTTGTGATAAATTAGAACTAGAGGTGATCTATCATAAAGAAAAATTTTATGACGACTATGATGCAGTTTATACTGCACATGGAAATTTTATGACTTCCGTGCTAGAAAAGGAAAAAGATATTGCTTGCTTTTTAGATATCGATTGCCTTCCTTATAAAAAAAGTGTTTTAGAAAAGTCTTATAGTTGGGCAAAAGATAATAAATCCTTCGTGGGTCATGCTCAAAATATTTCTCATACAAATATGAGAAATCATATCTATGCTGCAGCATCTTTATTGTTTGTTAGTAAAGAAGCATGGAATAATTTAGGATCTCCAAGTATGTCATGGTTTGTTCAAAATGGAAATCAAATTGATACAGCACAGATTTTGACATTAAGAGCGGATCAAATTGGTATGGAATATCAACTTATGTATCCTTTAGGATGGGATGAAGGGGATGGTTATAAACTAGGAGGATATGGAAGATATGGAACAGGAACCTGGTATCCTGGAGCATGGCATTATTTTAGAATTAGCAAGTTCAAAAAAGAGATTCCAGAATTATGGTTAAATAGAGTGAATGACTTTTTAAATGACCACTCAACGTCACCAATTTACGATTCAATATTTTATGGAACATAAGTTTTTATTTTTAGTCGGATCTGCAGTTGAACATTTTCAGGCAGAAGATTATAGTTTTTTCTCAAAAGAAGAACGCTTTCAACAAACTTTAGAAACAATAAACTCTATTAAGGAAAGAGTTCCAGATGCTTATATTTGTGTATATGAAGTGTCTCCTGTAAGATTACAAGAAGAATACCGAGAAAAATTAATTGAAGAATCTGATCTTTTCTTAGAATTTTATGATGAGGAAGTCATTCAATTGCTCTATGAAAATCTAAGAATTCAATCAAATAGATTTGCATATGTAAAGTCTATGCTTGAATGCAGAGGATTGTTGAATGTATTTGAATATATGAAAAAGCACAATGCTTTTTCCGACGTAACTCGCGTATTTAAAATTAGTGGAAGATATACTCTAAACGATCATTTCAATATTGAAGATTATAAAACTAATTTCCTCCAAAATTATTATGTTGCTAAGTTATATTCATATGATTCAAACAGGTTTGAAGATAGAGAAAATCTTTATCTATACCTATACGAATTAAAAGGTATGATGATTACGGGATTATGGTCTTTTGATAGGTACTTGTTTAGTGATATTGCTATTGCTCTACAAAAGAGTTTTGAGTATATGGAGAAAGCAATACAATACACTGCAGGAATTGATATTGAACATTCCTTATACCAATTCTTGGATAGAAATAAAGTATTGAATATTCCTGTACTAGGATTAGATGTAGTAAAAGGAATGGATGGTGAAATGTATTCTCTATGAAAATAGCAATCTTTTATCACGTATTTCAGTATGGAATGAGTGCTTTTATATATCAACAGCAAATTCATAGATTATATGCTTCTGGATTAGTGAAAGCAGCAGATAAAATTCATATTGGTGTGAATGGAACAAATGAATTATTCAATGTCCCAGACAATGCTAATGTTGTTTATAATAAAAACCAGAAAGAGGAAACTGATACTTTAATTGCGTTAAAAAATTTTGCATATGAAAATCCAGATTACAAAATTCTTTACTTTCATTTAAAGGGAGGAAGTAAGCAAACTCTCCATCATGATTCTTGGCGTCTCATGATGGAATATTTTGTAATTGATAGATGGAAAGAATGCGTGAAATATCTTGAAGAATACGATTGCGTAGGACAAACATGGGAATCTTTAGGTCCTACTTTGTGGTCTGATGGAACTCAAACCAGTAATGAAGGAATTGGATTTTATCCTGGAAATTTTTGGTGGGCAAATGCAAAATATATTCAGACTTTAAATCATACTTATCTTGAAACAGGTTATCGTTTAGATCGTGAATTTTGGATAGGAACTAACTTAAATCATAAAGCAAAGTCTTTAAATAAATGGAGAGATAATTATTGTATTGAAAATAATTTAGATACCTATTACTTTTCAGAGAAAGAATACATGCTATGAGAGAATGTGGAAAATGTACTGCTTGTTGTACTTGGTTAATAGGAAATGCTTACGGATATGACTTTGGTGGCGGAAAATCATGCAAATTTTTATGCGAATCTGGTTGTAGTGTTCATAAAGCAAGACCACAAGTTTGTATGAATTATTTTTGTGCTTGGGCACAAGAAATTCTTCCCGAAGAAATGAGACCTGATAAATGCAATATTTTAGTATCCGTAGAAAATTCCGATATTGGACAATATTTAAAAGTTCTTCCAATTAATGATCAAGAAATAAATACTAATACATTAGATTGGTTTAAGACATGGAGTTTATCAATGAACACTCCAGTCATTTACTTGAAAGAAAATAACTGGATAGAACTCTAAAATGTCAGGCAAATTTATTTTCACACAAGACGGAAACCAAATTTCATTTGATGATGTCTTTGTTTCTGCAAAACAGTTCCAACAAGGAACAAACTGGGTTTGGGGAGTAAATGCAAATGCTCAACTTGGAAATAATACTGGCATCGATAGAAGCACACCAGTTACAACATTTGCTGGTGGACAGTTTTGGAAAGAAATATCTAATGGTAGATTTGGTGGTTATGGACTAACAGGAGACGGTCAAATCTGGGCATGGGGAAATAACAGCTACGGTCAATTAGGAACAAATGGCATTCCTCAGCAAGCATCCTTACCCACAACAATCAGTGTTGATAAAACGTGGAAAAGTATATCAGTAGGTTCCGAAACTCACACAGCTGCAATTAAAACTGATGGTACATTATGGATATGGGGATTAAACAACTATGCTCAATTGGGAATTAATTTAGGTGGTCCAGGAGTCAATGCAGGTAGGTGTACCCCAGTAACAACATTTGCAGGGGGAAATAATTGGAAGCAAGTTTCTTGTGGAAGACTTTTTACTGCTGCAGTCAAGACTGATGGTACACTATGGACTTGGGGAAATAATTATGCATCAAGATTAGGAATTGGCACAGTCACTTTCCCAGGTCCAGATATACAAAGATCAACTCCTGTAACTACATTTGCTGGCGGAAGTAATTGGAAATCCGTAAGTTGTGGATATGGACACGTTCTAGCAATTAAGAATGATGGAAGTTTGTGGGCATGGGGAGTTAATGATCGCGCCCAATGTTCTCAAAATCCAAATGCAAATGGACCAAACTCTCTTCTTTTTATAACTGTTCCTACGCAAGTTGAACCTGGATTTGTGTGGAGGACTGCATCAGCTGGAAGAAGTCATAGTGCAGGAATCACAACTAATGGAGCTCTTTGGATTTGGGGAGCTAATGATGATGGTCAATTAGGCCTCGGCGCAACTAGTAATACAATTTATACAGCACCATTTAGAGTTACTAAAGCAGATTTTGGTAATAACTATGGATCTGAAAACTGGAAAGAAGTTGCTTGTGGACAAAAACATACTGTTGCATTAAAATCAGATGGAACTTTATGGGGTTGGGGTAGTAATGATCGGGGGCAAGTTGGAGTTGCTGGAACAGATCTTTTAACAATTCCAGTTCAAATAGGCACTGATACAAATTGGAGAAAAATATCTGTAGGTCCAATGTCACTATGGTCTATGGCAACAAAATACGACGGAACTGCACTATTCCCATAATTTAAATTATGAAAAATTTATTATTTCTTTCTGGTCTTCCCAGATCAGGATCTACTTTACTTGGATCTATATTAAGTCAACATCCAGAAATACATGTTACTCCAACAAGTCCATTGTCAGATTTGTTATGTTTAATTGATGAGAATTTTTCTAGATTAGATGCTCAATATACTTATGATAAAGAACATATAGTTTATAACACATATTCATCAATTCTATCCAACTTTTACAACCATGTTTCTAAAAAATATGTAATTGATAAACATAGAGCATGGCCAAGAAATGTTAGTTCATTACGTAAATTTTTAGGAGAAGAACCAAAAATTATCTGCACAAATAGAAGAATTAGTGAAATTGTTGCTTCATATATCTCACTAATTGAAAAAAATAAACAAGAAGATAATTTTGTAGATAATTTTTTAAGACAACATCAAAAAGAAATTAATATCGATAACCGTGTAGAATCTCTTTGGAGAAATTACATTTCAGACCCATATGAAAGTACAGTATTTGGTTTAACTCATTTTAAAGACAATATTCATTTCGTGAATTATAATGATCTTACAGAAAATCCAAATCAAGAATTAAAAAAAATATATCAATTTTTGGGAATTGATTTTTTTAATCATGATTTTGAAAACATTCTAAATACCTGTGCAGAGAAAAAAGATTCTGCATGGGGATTGGAAAATCTTCATAAAATCCGATCCAAACTTGGAAGAACTAATTGCCCTCCAGAAGAAGTTATAGGAAAAGAAAATACAAAACTATTTGACAAATTCAATATTCTTTTATGAAAACATTACTTGAGATTTTTCAACAAAATAATGATAAACCTATTCATAAATGGTTACATTATTTTGATGTGTACGAAAGACACTTATTAAAATATAGAAACAAACCAGTAAAAGTATTGGAAATAGGTGTTCAGGGAGGAGGTTCCCTGCAAATGTGGAAACAGTACTTTGGATCTAATTCAAAAATTTTAGGGATTGATATTGATGAATCCTGCAAATTTGAAGAAGATCAAATTAGTGTAGAAATTGGAAGTCAAGCAGACGAAAATTTTCTTAGAAGAATTGCACAAGAATATGGACCATTTGATATTATTATTGATGATGGTAGTCATATCCAATCAGATGTCCTTAATTCATTTTTCTTTTTATATTCTTTCTTAAATCGTGATGGTTGTTACATTATAGAAGATACGCACACTGCGTATTTTAGAGCATTTCAAGGTGGTTTGAGATCAGAGGCAAATTCAGTTTCAGTTTTAAGTAACTTTGTTCATGATATAAATGCAGAATATATGGAAGAACCTTTTGGACAAACTTTACGTGATATATCTTCTATGTGTTTTTATGATTCGATGATTGTAATTGAAAAAGAAAAGCAAAAAGACAGATATGTGATGAAATTATCGAAAGATGAAAAGACTATTCAAAGTGGAAAAGATTTTTTTTAACTCTTTAGCAAAATGAAAAAAATTGAAGTATTTTTACGTCATTGCTTTTATTCAAAATTGCAAGAACAACCATCAAGATCAAGACCTTCTTGGTGGGACAAAGAAAAAGTTTTTCAAAACTTTAAAAGAACTTTAGATCCAGAGTTGGTAAATTATACCATTGTATATGATGAGACTTATGGAAAGATTAAAGATACTTTTTTAAAAGAGGAATCTAATGTTGAAATTATACAATGTGGTGGAGAAGCAAAAAGTTTTCTTCGGACATTAGATATAATCACATCTAAAAATTTTGATGATGACACAATCATCTATTTTCTTGAGGATGATTATTTGCATCGTGATAATTGGGTCCCAATTTTATTAGAAGGGTTTACTTTACCTGTGAGTTATGTTACTCTGTATGATCATGGTGATAAATATCAACCAATGTATAAGGATTTGATGTCTAAGATTTTGATCACAGATCATTCTCATTGGAAACCCGTTCCTTCTACTACAAATACGTTTGCAACTAAATTTAAAACATTAAAGGAGGATTTGTTTTTTCACAAAAAACATTCTACAAATGTAGAACCTTCCAATGACCATATGAAGTTTATTGAACTGAGTCAAAATCAAAAATATTTAATATCCTGTATTCCAGGATATTCAACACATTGTCACGCAGAATTTTTATCACCTTGTATTGATTGGGAGAAATACGTATGAAAGTAACACTTTACGCAATCTGTAAAAACGAAGAAAAAAATGTAGAAAAATTCCTCAAAAATGCTGAGAAGTTTGATGATGTAGTTGTAGTTGATACTGGAAGCACAGATACTACAGTTCAATTACTTAAAGATGCTGGTGTTCGCGTATACGAACATCCAATGACAAGAGAAGAATTTGATTTTTCTGAAGCAAGAAATAAAGCACTTTCTTATGTTAAAACAGATTGGGCATTTAGTTTAGATTTTAACGAAGATATAACAGAGTTTTATTACGAAGGTCTGAATACTATTGAGAGTGAATTCACAGTTTTCCGTCATCAAAGATTTGATGATAAAGGTGATGGAAATGTAATTAAATCTAATGAAGTTCATACTCGTTTTCATAGAACAGAAAATTATAAGTGGATTAATGCTGTTCATGAAATTCCAGTATTTATATCTACGAATGATCATGTTGAAGAATCTGGAGTAGATACTAGTGTTACCATTACAAAGAAAATTAATAAAACTGTAGACAAAGAACTTTTTTATCTCTCTATTTGTGAAAGAGAACATAAAAGAAATCCAAAAAATTGGTATTATATTTGGTTTATTTTTACTCATTATATAAGTGTTCAAAACAAAGAACTTGGATTAGAATATGGACAAGAATTTTTGAATACAAGTGAGGCATATTCCAATACTTTTAGGATTCCAGTCTTTATTGAATGTAGTAAAATTATTTTTGAAGCTGGAAATTATCAAAGATCTGCAAATTATGCTTTTCATGCAATAAGTGAAGCAATGAATATGGGAGATCCATATTTGTCCCAAGCATTCTCGTATTTGTTTGATCTAAGTATTAAGTTAAACAATCCAAACGTCGCAGTTTTTGCTTCAGCATTTTCGGAATATACGAAATCTTCTTTGGAAAGAACAAAAGCAATTGATCACCTATTTCTAACAAATATTGATGACCTTCATAGTTGCTGGAAAGGTCATAGAGTATTTGCTGATTGGTTAATCCGTAATGTAAAACCAAAAGTGACTGTAGATCTTGGCGTTGATCATGGATTTTCAACTTTTGCATTTGCAATTCCAAGAATTGGACATGTTTATGGTATTGATTCCTTTGAAGGTGATCAATATGCTGGGGAAAGGAATGATGCAACTTATCAATTAGTTTTGGATCGTCAAGAAAAACTTCATCTAAAAGATAATCTTACATTTATCAAAGGTTATTTTGATGATGTAGCAAAAGATTGGGATAAAACTATTGATATTCTTCATATTGATGGCGATCATGCATACGAATCTGTCAAAAAAGATTATGAAACTTGGAGTAAATTTTTATCTGAAAATGCAATAATTCTTTTTCACGACACTGCTGTTGAAGAACTTAATGGAAATGTATATGGGGTTAAAAAATTCTTTGAAGAATTGGATCTTCCCAAGGTTAATTTTACGCATACTTTTGGTCTTGGAGTAGCGTCTAAAAATGAAAATATAATTTCTTTCATTAAAGAAAATATGCCTTTAGATAAACCATTATGAAAATACAAATTCCAGTTTCTGTTGGAGAATTGCTTGACAAAATTACAATTCTCCAAATAAAATCAGAAAAAACTGATAATAAGTATGTTCGTAAAGAACTTGAAAGTCTGATCAATATTGCAAAAAGAAATAGTGTATATTTGGAAAATTACACTTATATAAGTCAATTAAAATTAGTCAATCTTAAATTATGGGATGCTGAAAGTGAATTAAGAAGACTTGAAGCATCTGAAAATTTCTGTGGAAGATTTATTGAACTGGCACGTTCAGTTTATAAGTTAAACGACGAAAGATTTTCTATTAAAAATCATATTAATAAGCAACACAATTCAGAATTTCAAGAAATAAAAATTTACTAAGGACACTTCAGAAACTGTCCCAGACCCCGCCAGGATGCCCTGTGCGGGGTGTTATTGTATGTGGAGTTACCCAACCCCCATGAGGTATTCAAACATTGATCGTCTCCTTTTCGTAGGGTCTTTTATGATCCTTATGAATTGGGGTGTTCGTCTTACCAACGCTATTCTGAACTATGCTCTATTTTAGTCACAGAGGTTATGGGTACTCCAAAACCCTTTGCGAGGATATAGTTGATTGGTTTATCTCAAACTATCTTCCTCGGCATAAGATTGATTTGATTATCAATCATCGCGGTTTAAAGCGTGAGTTTGTTCATGGATGGGCAAACATTGAAGATTGCGATTACCGTCCCCGTGCATTCTTTATTGAAATGCAAAGCAATCTGGATAAGAAGATGTATGGTATAACTCTCCTACATGAACTCTGGCACGTTTATCAGTGGGTTATGGGGGATCTTAAGGAAAGGCGTCTAAAGCGCCTCTGGAAGGGCATAGACCACACGGAAACGGACTATGAGGATCAACCATGGGAAGTAGAAGCAAGGACCATGGAGATTGCTCTCTATAAGAAGTACATAGGCACTGAGGAATCTTTCAAGTTTCCTAACAGATTGACACACCCCTAAGAATCCGTGTATAATCTGCCTTGTCAAGGATGATGACCAAACTTTAAATCTTTATTATGACAACTCTCAAAGAACGCCGCCAACAAAAAAACTGGTTGTATCTTCTCGTTCCAGAGAATGAACTCGCACATGCCAAAACAGGTTCAAAACCATGGCGAGGTTGGGTTGGAATGACTCTTGGCAACCGTAAGTATCATAAACAATCTTACAAACTCTTACTTATTAAATCTAAAATTGATATCTCTGGTCATACTGACAAAGAGGTTCATGATAGAATGCGTACTCGTCCAGAGTCTGTTCTAAAGAATATTGAGTCTCATGTTCTTGCTGGAGAACACAATCACGGTTCAGATGAACTCTTTGAGTTTTATTGTACTCTTGATGAGGCATATGCAATTCTTTCTGAATGTGTAGTAGAAATTAAAAAGGATAAAGCAGAAAGAAAAATCTTTAAGGATCAAAAAGAATTTCTTTCTTATCCTTATCAAGAAGAATTTAAAATTAAGTTCTGTAAGCATACTGGTAAGGTATTTCTCCTTGCCATGAAATGTCGTGGTGGAAAGACTGCATCATCTTATTATGCAATGCAGGCAATGAATTACCAGAGAGTTCTGGTTCTTTCTTATTACAGTTCTCCAATTGATGGGTGGGAAAGTGATGCAATTACCTTTAGATTTGATCGCACTCCAATTGTGGCAAATAGTGTTACAAATCCAACTTGGGATGAACAAGTCAAGAAGTGCATGGAAACTGGTGAGCACTTTGCCCTGATTGCAACTGCACAATTCTTCAGTGAGGACCGTAAGAATCTTGATCGTCTGAAGAAGTGTGTTCCTTATTTTGATTGTATTATTCTAGATGAATGTCATTACGGTGGTGATTCAGAAAGTTTGAATAAGTTCCTAGAGAATTACATCACTTCACGTAGACTGGAAGTTTCTGCAACACCTTTCCGCGCTTTCATGGAGTACAGTCCTGAGGATGTATTCATTCATTCTTATGCAGATGAACAGCGGGCAAAGAAGAATGGTCAGGCATGGGCACAAGATAAACCTAAGATGAAAGTGATTGTCCGTAAATATGATTCTGAACGTGCCCATGATGTTTATCCTGGTTACACTGCAGATCGCATTGGCAACATCTTTAGTCTAAATGCTCCTAAAGTAGAAGATGCTACAGACTTCTATGATGAGATATGCGTGGAAGAGTTTATACACTCTTTGTTTGATCGTAAGAACAGGAGTCGTCATGACTATGCTCTTTATTACTCAAAGCATATTGTTGCATCTCTTCCTTCCAATCTTTCTTGTGTTCTTTTTGCAAAACTACTCAAGAAAATGAACATTGATTATGTTCCTCTTGTAATTAATGATGGAAAAGTAAATACTCAAGACATTATCAATCACTGCAAAAAGCATGATAAAACAATTTGTCTGACTTACATGGGAAATGTTTGTGGTGTTACCAATCCTTATTGGGATACTACACTTTTCCTTCATGACTATCCTTCTGCTCAGAATTGGATTCAATTTGCTTTCCGTGCTGGTTCTGTACGTAACCGCAGTTTCTTTACCGTGATTGATTTTGCTCCAAGTCGTGCAATTCGCACTGTTTTTCAAATGATGGCAATTGGACAATCTGACAAAGATGCTGCAGATGGTCAGAGTGTTATCCGTGATATGGAAGATTTCTTGGATATTTTTGCTTTTGATGATAAGTGTCATAGATTGACGCAAGAAGAAATCATCGCAATTGTTGCTCAAGATCCTGAAGATTTTGACAATGAGTTGAATTCTTTGAAAGTTGATATTGATATGTCTGATGGAGAGACTTTGAAGGATATTTACAAAATTCTTTCTGGTCTAAGTTCAACTGGATCTTCAATTGTGAATGAAGTTGAAGTTACTAACAATGGCACCTTCAACAAATCAAATATCAAAACAACAAAAGTTGGTGTCAAATCAGGTGTAAAAGACCCTCAAAAGGAAATCAATGCTAAGATCAGGGAAATCAAACGTTCTGTCATTAATGCAATGTTTGTTGCTGAACTTGATGGGCATCATTCTGATAACTTCAATTCTCTTCTTAAATATCGTAATTTAAATGAAGTTTTGGATATTAGTTCTGAAGAACTTCGGAGATTGATTTGTGATATGAAAGTGTTTGGTCCCAATTCCTTACGTGTTTTGAATATTGAATTATCTAAGTATAGTTTGGGAATCCGCAAAAGCATTTCCAGTTCTCAAAGTGGCACAGACTGTAAAAATATGTTAGAATTAACTGATAAACTGTTTCATGCACAGAAGCACCGCCCGCTACCAAATTTCCTAATCTCCGAATTTCATGACTGCCTTGCCCAAGAACTTACTGCCTGATAGTTCTTATTTTTTGATTGATGCGGGGTGCAAATTTGCTCTGAATCTGATTCAATCAGGTGTCCCTTCAAAGAATATTACAATCTGGGAACCTGTTGATAAGTATTATGCTTTTGCGGAGAAGTTACAAAGAATCTATGGATTTGAATTAGTAAAGGAGGTTCCTGTGATTGATTTTGACGTAAGTGTATCTAATCCCCCCTATTCCCTAGATTCTCATAATACTGGTAGCAGTACCTATGAATCTTTTGCTAAGATTCAATATGAGCGGACAAAGGAAGGTGGGATTATGATTGCTGTTCATCCTCCTGGATTGAGGAAACCAAACAACGAATACCGAGATCTTCTGATTAACAATCAAGTTGAGAGGTTGTCTATTCATTCTTCTTCTGAAGGAAAAAAGACTTTTAAGGCAGGTACTCCTTATGATTGGTATGTTTTAAGAAAGGCGCCACGTACAGGTCCAACAAAAGTACGCTTTGAAGGATCTGAGAAATGGGTTGATGTTGACTTCCGTGATTATCCTTTTATTCCAAATCATAGTCTGGATCTTCTTAAAAAGTATATCAATACAGATTCTTCAATTCCCCGTCTAAATCCTCAGATTGGTAAAGCATGGAGGCATATTTCCCGTTCAAAGACATATGATCCCCTTGTTCCATTTGAAGGTGCTTTTGCCAGTATCAACAAAACAACTGTTAGTGGAAAATTGGAATTGTGTTATAATAAAACTCCTCAACCAGAATCAGATAAAAAGAAAGTTGTCTTCCGTGAAGGTGGAAACTTCTATCCATACTATGATGATGGGCAATATGGAGTTTCTGATAACTGTATGTTTATTCTGGTTGACTCTAAAGAGGAGGCAAATGATATTATTGAATATCTAAATGGTGCTGAGGCAAATCAATGGCGCCTGGCATCCCAAATTAGTGGCGGATTCCGTACTGTTTGTGATATGTTAAAAGTGATTCCTAATCCTCACTATGTCAAAAAAGCAAAACAAGGTTAAGAATGTAGGTTCTGAGATTGTCAGAACACAAGATAGGATTGACAATAGTGGAGAGGTGTTTACGCCCGAAAATCTTGTCAATGAGATGTTGGAAGAAATTCCAGAGGAAAAACTCAGAGATCCGAACGCGAAATTTTTAGATCTCTGTGCTGGTTCAGGTAACTTCTGCATTAGACTCAAAGAACTTTTATGTCAGTTCCATGAGGAGCAGCATGTTTTAGATAATATGCTGTATGCTGTAGAGTTTATGGAAGATAATCATAAAGAACTCTGTGAGCGCCTGGGAGTTTCCACATCTCACCCACACTATGTAAAAGCAGATGCTCTGACATATCACTACAAATTTGATGGCACACCTGCTGAGGTGACACTGGACCAGTTCTTCTAGTGTCACATGGACTCCCTATGGGGTCCGTTTTTTGCTGTATTATATTCTCACGTAATCAATGACAACTGTGATTCCCTTTCTGCGCCCCTCTCAAGAACGTGCCCTCACGGAAATGTCTGAGGATACTCTGGGTCAGATTCTTGGCACCACTGGTTGTGGCAAGACTCTGATTGCCACCATGGATGCGCTGCGCCAGTTTCAGAATGCTGTGCAACCTCAAACTATTGTTGTGGTAGCACCTAGGATTCTGCTCGCTGAGCAGTTGTCTTCCGAGTACCTTGAGTATATTGATTGCGCTCATGTGATGCATGTGCATTCTGGTGAGACGCACCACTTCAGCAGCACAAATCCCAGCATGATTAGTGCTTGGATGAATGCTGTTCCTGGTCACAAACTAATCTTTACCACGTATCACTCTTTGCACCGTTTGCAGGAGGCAGATGTCAAGGTAAATACCATTTACTTTGATGAGGCACACAACAG
>Ga0129333_10004421_pt1 | contig 13156 bp, 11 predicted proteins | sample CPB6_08_DNA_FD_94474 | JGI IMG/M metagenome (GOLD analysis project Ga0129333, IMG submission 94474) | Freshwater to marine salinity gradient microbial communities from Chesapeake Bay, USA - CPBay_Sum_0.6_0.8_DNA | ecosystem: Environmental > Aquatic > Marine > Coastal | place: USA: Chesapeake... | reverse complement strand
CGCCGATTTCATCCGCTGGGCGCGTGAGAACGGCGTTCCGGTGGGGCCGGGTCGCGGCTCGGGTGCGGGCTCGCTCGTGGCGTATTCCTTGGGCATCACCGACATCGACCCGCTGCAATACGACCTGCTGTTCGAGCGCTTCCTCAATCCCGAGCGCGTCTCGATGCCCGACTTCGACGTCGACTTCTGCATGGATGGCCGTGATCGGGTGATCGATTACGTCGCCGAAAAATACGGTCGCAAGCGGGTCTCGCAGATCATCACCTACGGCACGATGGCCGCGAAGGCGGTGGTGCGCGATGTGGGACGCGTGCTCGGTTTCGGTTACGGTTACGTCGACAAGATCGCCAAGCTCGTGCCGTTCGAGCTCGACATCACGCTCGATGCGGCGCTCGAGAAGGAACCGGAGCTCAAGAAACTCTACAAAGACGATGAGGAAGTGCGCGGCCTCATCGATCTCGCGCGGTCGCTCGAGGGCCTGACGCGCAACGCCGGCAAGCACGCCGGCGGGGTGGTGATCGCGCCCTCGGTGCTCGAAGATTTCGCGCCGCTCTACTGCGAAGAGGGCGGCGGCAGCGTGGTCACGCAGTTCGACAAAGACGACGTCGAGGCCGCGGGCCTCGTGAAGTTCGACTTTCTCGGGCTGCGTACCCTGACCATCATCGAGCACGCGGTGCGCACCATCAACGAGGAGCGCGCGCGCCGGCGTGCGGCGGGCGAGAGCGCCGAGGCGCCGCTGGAGATGGCGACGCTGCCGATGGACGACGCGGCGACTTTCCAGCTGCTCAAGAATTGCGAGACGACCGCGGTGTTCCAGCTCGAGTCGCGGGGCATGAAGGATTTGGTGCGGCGACTGCAACCCGATCGCTTCGAGGACGTGGTCGCGCTCGTGGCCTTGTTCCGTCCGGGTCCGCTGCAGTCGGGCATGGTCGACGATTTCATTGGTCGCAAACACGGGCGTATCGAGGGCCCGATCGATTATCTGCACCCCTCGCTCGAGACGATCCTGAAGCCGACCTATGGCGTGATCCTGTATCAGGAGCAGGTGATGCAGATCGCGCAGGTGCTCGCAGGCTACAGCTTGGGCGGCGCCGATCTGCTGCGTCGTGCCATGGGCAAGAAAAAGCCCGAGGAGATGGCCAAGCAGCGCAGCATTTTCGTCGATGGTGCCAAGGCGCGCGGCGTCCCCGAGGCGCAGGCTGCGCACATCTTCGATCTGATGGAGAAATTCGCCGGCTACGGCTTCAACAAGTCGCACTCTGCGGCTTACGCGCTGCTGTCGTATCAAACGGGCTGGCTCAAGGCGCATTACCCCGAGGCCTTCATGGCGGCGGTGCTCTCGGCCGACATGGATCACACCGACAAGGTGGTCACCATCAAGGACGAATGCGATCGCATGGGCATCACGGTGCTGCCGCCCGATGTCAACGCGTCGGCGTATGCGTTCGTGGTGGCCGCACCGCGCGAGGTGCGCTACGGACTCGGTGCGATCAAGGGCGTGGGACAGTCTGCCGTCGAGGCGATCACCGAGGAGCGTGCAACGCGGGGTCCGTATCGCAGCCTCGAGGATCTCTGTCGTCGACTCGATCTCAATCGCGTCAATCGACGCGTGCTCGAGGCGCTCGTTCGCTCCGGCAGTCTCGATTCGCTCGGCGTCAATCGTGCGACGCAGATGGCGCGGCTTGCCGCGGCGATGCAACTTGGCGAGCAGGCGACGCGCGCCGTCGAGACCGGACAGGTCGATCTCTTCGGTCTCGCGCCAGAACCGGGGCAGGCGGCTGAAGCGAGCGTTCTCGCCGTACCGCTGCAGCCGGAGTGGAGCGAGGCCATGCGCTTGGCAGGCGAGCGCGAGACGCTCGGGCTTTATCTCACCGGGCATCCGCTCGCGCGCTACGAGAAAGATTTATCGCGTTTCGTGAGCGGCCGCATCGCCGACATCTTGAGCGACAAGCCGACGCCGGGGTCGGCGGAGCGTGGATTCTTTGGTGGGCGGCCGGCGACGGTTGCCGGTTACATTCACGAAATCCGCAAGCGCGCCAATCGCACGTCGGTCGTGCTCGATGATCGCACCGGACGCATCGAAGTCACGTTCTTCGACGAGATCTTGCAGAAATTTCGTGAGCTGATCGTCAAGGACGCGCTCGTCGTCGTCGATGGGCAGCTGCGTTACGACGAGCAGGGCGAGACTTGGCGGCTCGCCGCCAAGAAAGTCACTGAACTCGATCGCGCCCGCGAGCAGCAGGCGCATCGCATCGTGCTCATCTGGCCGCGCGCCAACGGCAGCGATCAGGGGCTGATGCTGCAGCGCCTCGCCGATACTTTGGCGGCGCATCGGCCGGGGCCCTGCGCGGTCGGTGTGCGCTATGCCGGCGAGCAGGCGAGCGCAGGGCTCGAACTCGGCGCCGAGTGGAAGGTACGCGCGAGTCCCGAACTCATCGAGGCACTCGAGCAGCTGGTCGGCAGCAACGCCGTGCGGGTGGTCTACGGACCCCCGCCCGGGACGGCGAACTCGGCCTACGGTTGAAAGCCCGGGGAGGGCCCCGTACCCTGCAGTCCATGGGCATCAATTTCCTCGACTTCGAACAGCCGATCGCCGAACTCGAGGCGAAGATCGAGGAGCTGCGCCACGTCACCGCGGGTGCCGGCGTGAACGTGCAGGAGGAAATCACCCGCCTGCAGTCGAAGAGCGATCAGCTGACGCGCAGCATTTTCTCGAAACTCAGTCCTTGGCAAATCACGCAGCTCGCGCGTCATCCGCAGCGACCCTACACCCTCGACTACCTGCGCGAGGCCTTCACCGAGTTCGAAGAGCTGCACGGTGATCGCATGTTCGGCGACGATCAGGCGCTCATCGGCGGGCTCGCGCGGCTTGGCGGCGAGGCCGTGGTGGTCATCGGTCATCAAAAAGGTCGCGACACCAAGGAGCGCGTACGGCGCAACTACGGCATGCCGAAGCCCGAGGGCTATCGCAAAGCGCTGCGCCTGATGCATCTCGCCGATCGTTTTTCCTTGCCGCTCATCACTTTCATCGACACGCCGGGCGCTTATCCGGGTCTCGATTCCGAGGAGCGTGGCCAGAGCGAAGCGATCGCGCGCAACCTGTTCGAGATGGCGAAGTTGCGCGTGCCGGTGATCAGCGTGGTGATCGGCGAGGGTGGGTCGGGCGGTGCGCTCGCGATCGGCGTCTGCGATCGCTTGCTGATGCTGCAGTTCAGCACCTATTCGGTGATCTCGCCGGAAGGCTGCGCGTCCATTCTTTGGAAGAGCGCCGACAAGAAAGAAACCGCAGCCGAGGCGATGGGCCTCACCGCCGATCGCTTGCGCTCGCTGGGGCTCGTCGATGAGGTGATCGCCGAGCCGCTGGGTGGCGCCCACCGCAACGGCAGCGTGGTGGCGAGCTCGGTCAAAGATGCGCTGCTGCGTCATTTGCACGACTTGCAGGCCAAGCCGCGCGAGACGCTGCTTGCCGAACGATCCTTTCGCCTCGCGGGCTTCGGCGTGTTCTCCGAGGAGCCAGGCTGAGCGCGTCGGCCGATGCGCTCGTCGGGCGGCTCGGGCGCGAGCTCGAGCGACTGGCGCAGCAGGCAGCCCCTGAAAGATTGTGCGTCGCCCTGAGTGGTGGCGCCGATTCGGTCGCGCTGCTGGTCGCACTCGTTTCGCTACGCAAGACGCAGCCTTCGTGGCGCACCCGAGCCTTGCGTGCGGTGCACGTGCATCATGGCCTGCGACCCGCGGCCGACGAGTGGGCGCGGTATTGTCGGGCGCTCTGTCGACAACTTGGCGTGCCGCTGTCGGTGCGTCGAGTGAGCGTGGCGCGCAGGCGTGGCCGTTCACTCGAGGCCGAGGCACGGAACGCGCGCTACGCCGCGCTCGCAACGGGTTTGCGGCAGGGCGAGTGGTTGCTGACGGCGCACCACGAGGACGATCAGCTCGAGACTTTGCTGTTGCAGTTGATGCGCGGTGCCGGTGTGGCAGGACTGGCGGGCATGCCGCGGCTCGCAATCTTTGAGTCGGGACATCTGGTGCGTCCTCTCCTCGGTGAGTCGCGCGCCACGCTCGAGCAGTGGCTGCGCGTGCACGGCATCACGTGGATCGACGATGACAGCAACGTCGATGAGCGCTTCGATCGCAACTATCTGCGGCAGCGTGTCGTGCCACTGTTGCGGGCGCGTTGGCCAGCGGCCTCGACCGTAGCCGCGCGGAGCGCGGCGCACCTCGGCGAAGCGCGCGAATTGCTCGAGGCGTTGGCGGCGAGCGATCTCGTCGAAGTCGGTATCGATGCCGGGCGTCTCGTCGATCTCGATCGATTGCGCACACTCAGCGTTGCGCGACAACGCAACCTGCTCCGTCACTGGCTGCTGCAACGCGGTCTCAAGGTGCCCGATGCCGTGCACCTCGAGCGAATTCGCACCGAGTTGCCGGCGGCACGTCGCGATGCGCAACCCCGGGTGCGCTGGTCTGGTGGCGAAGTCAGGCGTTTCAGGGGAAGACTCCATGCGCTCGCCAGCCCGTCTACGCCGTCGGTCGGCGCGCGAGGTGGCACGAGGCGTCTTTGGCGGTGGCGGCGTCAGCCGACGTTCGATCTGGGCGCCGGGCGGGGAGTCTTGCGCCTCATCGCCGATGCGGAAGGGCCGCTCGCCGCGAGATCGCTGCCGGCGACGCTGCGGGTGGGGATGCGCGGCGGCGGCGAGAAAATGGTGATGGAGCGCGGCGGTCCGCGGCGCGCCGTGAAGGAGCTATTACGCCTCGCCGAGCTGCCGCCCTGGGAGCGCGAGGGTCTGCCGGTGCTCTACGCGGTCGAACACGCGGACGAGATCGTCGCGGTGGGCGATCTCTTCGTGGCCGCGAACTACCGCACGATGCCCGGGCTGACCCCCGCCAGCGAACGCATGCGACTGGTGTGGGAGGGCCGTTTTTGCTAATCTGATTTCCCGTCGTGCCGGGCCCATTCCGGCGCTCTAATTTGCGGCGGTCCACCATGCCTCGTTTCGTCTTTGTCACGGGCGGTGTCGTTTCCTCGTTGGGGAAGGGCATCGCCTCCGCCTCGTTGGCGGCCATACTCGAGGCTCGCGGTCTGAAGATCGCGATGGTCAAACTCGACCCGTACATCAACGTCGACCCGGGCACCATGAGCCCGTTCCAGCACGGCGAGGTATTCGTCACCGACGACGGTACCGAAACTGATCTCGATCTCGGTCACTATGAGCGCTTCGTACGCACGGTCACCGGGCGCAGCAGCAACTTCACGACCGGTCGGATCTACGAGCGGGTGATCGCCAAGGAGCGTCGGGGCGATTATCTGGGCGCCACCGTGCAGGTGATCCCGCACATCACCGACGAGATCAAGGCCAGTATCATGCAAGGCGCGGGCGACTCGGATGTCTGCATGGTGGAGATCGGCGGCACGGTCGGCGACATCGAGTCGCTGCCTTTTCTCGAGGCGATCCGCCAGATCGGCGTCGAGCTCGGTCGCAATCAGGCGATCTTCATGCACCTCACGCTGGTGCCGGTGGTGGGCGGCGGCAACGAGATCAAGACCAAGCCCACGCAGCACTCAGTCAAAGAATTACGCGGTATCGGCATTCAGCCCGACATCCTGCTGTGTCGGGCGCGCGATCCGCTGCCGGCGGAGCACCGACGCAAGATCGCGCTGTTCACCAACGTCGAGCAGCGCGCCGTCATCTCGGCGGTCGAGGCGCGCGACATCTACGAAATACCGATGCTGCTGCACGAGCAGGGGCTCGACGACATCGTGGTCGAAAAACTGCGACTTGAATCGAAGGCGAAACCGGCTGATCTCGCCGAATGGAAGCGTGTGGTCGAGACCAAGGCCCATCCCGAGGCCGAGGTCGACATCGCGATGGTCGGCAAGTACGTGCAGAACCGCGACTCCTACCTGTCGCTCAACGAGGCGCTCACGCATGCCGGAGTGCAAAATCGCACGCGCGTGAACATCCACTTCATCGAGTCGACCGACATCGAGGAGCAGGGCACGGCCATGCTCGAGAAGATGGATGCGATCCTGGTGCCGGGTGGTTTTGGCGAGCGTGGCGTCGAGGGCAAGATCGCTGCGGTGCGCTATGCGCGCGAGCACAAGCTGCCCTACCTTGGTATTTGTCTCGGTATGCAGCTCGCGGTGATCGAGTTCGGGCGCAACGTGCTTGGGCTCGAGGGCGCGACGAGCACCGAGTTCAACCGTGCCACGCCGCACCCGGTGATCGCCTTGATCACCGAGTGGCAGGATGCGGCGCGCGGCACGCAGGCGCGTGACGAATCCTCCAACCTCGGCGGGACGATGCGTCTCGGCGGCCAGGACGTCCTGCTCGCCGAAGGCTCGAAGGCGCGAGGGCTTTATCGCAAAGCCGTGATCCGCGAGCGGCATCGTCATCGTTACGAGTTCAACAACAACTATCTCGATCGCTATCGTGCAGCCGGGCTCGGGTTCTCGGGGATGTCGCGCGACGATCTGGTGGAGATCGTCGAACTCGCGGATCACCCGTGGTTCGTCGCCACGCAGTTCCATCCGGAATTCACCTCCAATCCGCGGGACGGACATCCGCTCTTCAGCGGCTTCATTGCCGCCGCACGCGCACATCATCACGGAGTCAAGCGATGAAACTCGCCGGCGTCGAAGTCGGTGCTCGCGCACCATTTTTTTTGATCGCGGGACCCTGCGTGATCGAGAGCGAAGCGCTCTGCGAGGAGGTCGCGGGTCGCGTGCGTGAACTTTGTTCGCGGCTCGGCGTGCACTATATTTTCAAGGCCTCTTACGACAAGGCGAACCGCTCGTCGCGATCGAGCTTTCGCGGTCCCGGCATGGATGCAGGACTCAAGGTGCTGGAGGGCATTCGCAAGAAGTTCGCGCTGCCCGTGCTCACCGACGTGCACGAGGACACGCCGCTCGCCGAGGTGGCCTCCGTCGTCGATGTGCTGCAGACGCCGGCGTTTCTTTGTCGACAGACCAACTTCATCGTCGCAGCGGCCTCGCAGGGCAAGCCCGTCAACATCAAGAAAGGCCAGTTCCTCTCGCCTTGGGAGATGCAGAACGTCGTCGACAAGGCGCGCTCGACGGGTAATCCCGACATCATGGTCTGCGAGCGCGGCTTCAGTTTCGGCTACAACAACCTCGTCTCCGACATGCGCTCGCTCGCCGTGATGCGCGCAACGGGCTGCCCGGTCGTGTTCGATGCCACGCACTCGGTGCAGTTGCCAGGCGGTCAGGGCAGTGCTTCGGGCGGACAGCGCGAGTTCGTGCCGGTGCTCGCGCGCGCCGCGGTCGCCGCGGGCATCGCCGGGCTCTTCATGGAAACCCACCCGGATCCCGCCAAGGCGCTCTCCGATGGCCCGAACGCCTGGCCGCTCGCGCGCATGGAATCTTTGTTGTCGACGCTCGTTGAGCTCGACCGCGTCGTCAAATCCAAAGCTTTCGAGGAAGACCGTTCATGAGCCGTATTGCCGACATTCGTGCGCGCGAAGTCATCGACTCGCGCGGCAATCCCACCGTCGAAGCCGACGTCATTCTCGCGAGCGGCGCCATCGGGCGCGCCGCCGTGCCCTCGGGCGCATCGACCGGGACACGCGAGGCGGTGGAACTGCGCGATGGCGACAAGAAGCGCTACCTCGGCAAGGGCGTGCTCAAGGCGGTCGCGAACGTCAACGGTCCGATCCGTCGCGCGTTGCTCAAGCGTGATGCGCGCGAGCAGCAGGAGATCGATGCGCGGATGATCGCGCTCGATGGCACCCTGAATAAAAGTCGACTCGGTGCGAACGCCTTGCTCGCAGTCTCGCTCGCGACGGCACATGCGGCGGCGGACGATGCCGACATGGCGCTCTGGCGCTACCTCGCGGGGGGGCGCAAGCCCGTGATGCCGGTGCCGATGATGAACGTCATCAACGGGGGCGCGCACGCCGACAACAGCCTCGATGTGCAGGAGTTCATGATCCTGCCGGTCGGCGCCCGCAGCTTCGGTCACGCGCTGCAGATGGGCGCCGAGGTTTTTCATACTTTGAAGGCGATTCTCAAGGGCAAGAAGCTCACCACCGCGGTGGGCGATGAGGGCGGGTTTGCACCCGATCTCCCCTCGAACGAGGCGGCGCTCAAACTCTTGCTGCAGGCGATCGAGAAGGCGGGCTATCGAGCGGGGCGCGACATTTATCTCGGACTCGACGTGGCGAGCTCCGAATTTTTGAAGAATGGCAAGTACGAGTTGCACGGCGAGGGGCGCAGTTTCAGTGCCGCGCAGTTCGCCGCCTATCTTGCGAAGTTGGTCGACAAATATCCGATCATCACCATCGAAGACGGCATGGCCGAAGGCGACTGGCAGGGCTGGGCGGGCCTCACCCGAACTTTGGGCAAGCGTTGTCAGCTCGTGGGCGATGATCTCTTCGTCACCAACACGCAGATCCTCGCCGAGGGCATCCGTCAGGGCATTGCCAACTCCATCCTCATCAAGGTCAATCAGATCGGCACGCTGACCGAAACGCTCGAGGCGATCGCGATGGCGACGGGTGCCGGTTACTCGGCAGTGGTTTCGCACCGTTCGGGTGAGACGGAAGACACGACGATCGCCGACATCGCGGTGGCCACGTCGGCAACGCAGATCAAGACCGGCTCGATGTCGCGGTCGGATCGCATTGCCAAGTACAACCAGTTGCTGCGCATCGAGGAAGAACTCGGCGGCAAGGTGCGCTATGCGGGACGTGAGGCTTTTCCGATAAAGATCTGACCGCAAAGGGGTTTATTTTGTGTCAGTCGCGGTTTACCATTCCCCGCCAATGACCAAGGGGGTTGTCGGCGTATTGGTTTGCTTGACGGTGCTGCTGCAGTACCGCATCTGGTTGTCCGACGACGGCGTACGCGAAGCCTACCGACTGCGACAAGCGGTCGCGCAGCAAACCTCCACCAACGCTGACCTCACGCGCCGCAACGATCAACTCGCGGCCGAAGTCGCCGATCTCAAGAGTGGCATGACGGCGATCGAAGAGCGCGCGCGCAGCGAGCTCGGGATGATCGCTGGCGGCGAGTCGTTCTATCAGGTCGTGCCGAAGGTGGTGGTTGCGGCGCCCGCGGAGACGGCATCGCCTCCCGCGGCGGGCGCGCCGCAGGTCGAACCCACCGTCGCCACCCGCACGGCGCAGCGCTGAGTCTGCGCGCTTGAGCGACCCGCAATACTGGCTCGTCATGCCGGCGGCCGGGCGGGGCCAGCGACTGGGCGCCGATCTACCCAAACAATATTTGACCCTCGTCGATCGCAGCATGCTCGAGTGGGCGCTGCAGCCGTTCGCAACCGATGCGCGCTGTCTCGGGCTCGCCGTGGCCTTGAGTCCGGGTGATGTGCACTGGCCTGCGGTACGCACACGTTTGCAGCGACCGGTCATCGAGGCGCCGGGAGGTGCCACGCGCAGCGATTCGGTGCGACAGACGCTCGAAACGCTGCGCACGCGTGGCGCGCGGGACGCCGACTGGGTGTTGGTGCACGATGCAGCGCGACCCTGCGTCACCGCTGCCGAGATCGCCGCGCTGCGTCAGGGTGTGGTGCGCGCGGATGCGACGGCTGACTCGCCGCTCGCGGGCGGCTTGCTCGCGCTGCCGCTCGCCGATACTTTGAAGCGCGGTTCGGCAGCCGGTGCCGCCGTCGTCAGCGCCGAGACCGTGGCGCGCGAAGGCTTGTGGCGTGCCTTGACCCCGCAGATGTTTCGCCTCGGGGCGTTGCTCGCGGCGCTGCGGGCGGCGGTCGCGGCGGGCCGCGTGCCGACCGACGAGGCGCAGGCCATGGAGTGGCAGGGTGCCACGCCTCGGCTCGTCACCGGCGAATCCACCAATCTCAAGGTCACGACCACCACCGATCTCGTGCTCGCCGAGGGCATACTGCGGGCACGCGTTGCCGGAGGTGCGGGATGATTCGGGTCGGTTCGGGTTTCGATGTGCATGCCTTCGGGTCGGGTGATCACGTCATGTTGGGCGGCGTACGCGTGCCGCACGAGGCGGGCGTGGTGGCGCACTCGGATGGTGATGTGCTGTTGCATGCGCTGACCGATGCCTTGCTCGGCGCCGGCGGGCTCGGCGACATTGGCCAGCATTTTCCGGATAGCGACCCACGTTGGCGCGGCGCGGCGAGCGGACAGTTCCTGCGTCACGCCGTGAGTCTTCTCGAGCAGCATGGCTACCGCGTGATCAACGCCGACCTCACGCTGCTGTGCGAGGCGCCGCGCCTCGCCGCGCACCGCGCCGACATCCGCGAGTCCGTCGCCAGACTGCTCGGGGTTGCGCTCGATGCCGTCAATCTCAAGGCGACGACCACCGAAAAAATGGGTTTCCTCGGTCGCCGCGAGGGCATCGCCGCCGAAGCCGTGGTGCTGATCGAGCGTCGCTGATTTTCGCGCCGCTCGCTCACGAAGAAATCACCCATGTCTTTCGACCTCTGGCGCCGTCTTGCCATCCAGCCGCCGCGCGCGGTCGAGCCGCCTGCGGGGTCGGCGCGGCTGCGCCTGCAACCCGAAGACTTCGAGGTGCACGAGGAGTTGGGGTTCGCCGCTTCGGGGCAAGGCGAGCATGTGTTATTGCAGGTGCGCAAGCGTCTGGCCAACACGGCTTGGGTGGCACGCGAGCTCGCACGAATCGCCGGCGTACGGCACTTCGATGTGGGTTATGCGGGGCTCAAAGATCGTAACGCGGTCACGACGCAGTGGTTCACCGTGCCGTCGCGCCGACGCGACCCGGCGAGTTGGATCGGTACGGGTGGCGAGGGCTACGAAGTCATCGCCGCCACGGCGCATGCGCGCAAGCTGCCGCGGGGCGCGCTCGCCGGCAATCGATTTCGGATCGTGCTACGCGATTTCGTCGGCGAGGCGGCACAGCTCGAGCGTCGCGTCGCCGCGATTGCCGTTGCCGGGGTGCCGAATTACTTTGGTCCGCAGCGCTTCGGTCGCGACCTTGGCAATTTGCGTGGCGTTTTCGACGACGCCACGGCTGACGCCACGGCCGACGCGGCGGCCCCCGAGCGCGGATTCGAGCTCTCGGCGCTGCGCAGTTTGCTCTTCAATGCGGTGCTCGCCGCGCGCGTAGCGCGCGCGGACTGGTGTCGGTTGCAGCTCGGCGAGCGCGCCAATCTCGATGGCAGCAATTCGAGTTTCGTGGTGCAGGCGCTCGATGAGTCGATCGCGACGCGGCTTGCCGCACTCGATATCCACCCGACGGGCCCGCTTTACGGCCGGGGCGAGAGCGGCGTGACTGGCGACGTCGCCGCGCTCGAGGCCGAGGTGATCGCTGGTTTTCCGCAGGTCGTGGCTCGCCTGCAGCGCGATCGGCTCGAGGCATCGCGTCGTCCGCTGCGAGTGGCCGTGCGCGATCTCGAACTCTCCTGGATCGACAGCAGCACGCCGGTATTGAGTTTTCGCTTGCGACCCGGCAGTTTTGCCACCACCGTGTTGCGCGAACTGATCGACGTGGCAGCCGCAGTTGGCAGCGAGGATGAACATGATTGAGATCATCGATCACGGCGCAGTGCGCGAGCTGCGCCTCGCCAGACCCCCGGTCAACGCACTGAATGGCGCGTTGCTCAAAGAACTCGAGGCGGCCATCGCTGCGGCGGACGCCCGCGCGCTGATCCTCTCCGGTGCCCCGGGAATTTTTTCCGCCGGGCTCGACGTGCGCGAAGTCACTGCGAGTGACGAGTCGGCGCGTGCGCTGGTCATGGCTTTCGGTCGCCTGCAATTGCGTCTCGTGCACTCGCCGATACCGATCATCGCTGCGATCACGGGCCACAGCCCTGCGGGCGGCGCGGTTCTCGCCGTGCTTTGCGATTACCGCATCATGGCGAGCGGCGACTTCCGCATCGGACTCAACGAAGTGCAGGTCGGTCTCTACCCCGGCGAGACCATTTACCGCGTGTTCGAGCGGCTGGTCGGCACGCGGCGCGCGGCGGCCTTGCTGCCGCGTGGCGCCATGTTGCGCAGCGACGAGGCGCTGGCTGCGGGTCTCGTCGATGAATGCGTCGAGCCCGCCGCAGTGGTGCCGCGCGCCTTGGCGCTGGCCAATGAGCTCATCGCGCTGCCGCCGCAGACCTATCAACGGACGCGCGATCTCGTCCGCCGCGATCTGCGCCAAATCTTTGATCAGCCGAGCGAGTCGGTCGAGGCGATGATGAAAGACGGTTGGGTGACCGACGAGACACGCGCACGCATGGCGCGCTTGCTGAACCCGCGCTGAGTCACTGCAGCAGCACGTAGATCGCGCCCGTGCCGCCGTCGACCGGACGCGCGGTGCAAAAGGCCACCACCGCATCGGTGCGACGCAGGATCACGTTGACCGCTTTTTTGAGTACCGGACCGCGTGGGCCGGACCCGAGACCCTTGCCATGGATGATGCGTACGCAGCGGCTTTGTCGCGCGATGACGCGTGAGAGGAAATCGCGCAGCGCCTGTTTGGCCTCGGGGACCGTGAGCCCGTGCAAGTCGAGTTCGGACTCGACACGGTAATGGCCGCGACGTAGTCGGCGCATCACCGCGTCCTGAATGCCGCCGCGGCGATAGGTGAGTTCCTCGCCGAATTCGACCTCGAGATCGGCAGGACTCAGGTGCAGACTGTCTTCGAGCACTTCGGCCTCGCCGAGGCGACGAAACTGCGCGCGCGGCTTAGGCTTCGGTCGGTGCGGGCGGATTTTGGGCGCGACCTTGAGCGGGCGCGTTCCTTTCACCGCATCACGGAACGTCCGGACGTCTTCGTCTGAGGGTTTGCGCATCCTGCTACCTCGAGTGCCGAGCTTTCAGTATATTGGCGGCCCTCTCCGGTCTCCAAGAAAAAACGCTCGATGAAGATCCTCGTAAGCAACGATGACGGTTATCGGGCGTCGGGCATCATCGCCCTGCGCGAGGCACTCACGGGCCTCGCCGAGCTCACGGTGGTGGCGCCCGAGCGCAATCACAGCGGTGCGAGCAACGCGCTCACCCTCGAGCAGCCACTGCGCGTCACCGAGTTCGAGCGGAACGCCTACTTCGTCTCGGGTACACCGACCGACTGCGTGCACCTCGCGATCTCCGGGCTCTTCGATTTCGAGCACGACATGGTGGTCTCGGGCATCAACAACGGCGAGAACCTCGGTGACGATGCGCTTTACTCGGGCACCATCGCCGCGGCGATCGAGGGTCGATTTCTCGG